>OKRY01001561.1_pt1 | contig 18683 bp, 17 predicted proteins | sample 1601121 | NCBI WGS metagenome assembly OKRY01 (sample SAMEA3541546, study PRJEB24748) | human gut metagenome | biome: human gut; feature: human-associated habitat; material: faeces | place: China | collected 2012
CATTCAATTCAAGTGATGCAATGACATGGAAAGTAATGAGTGTAGATAAAACTACAGGAATAGTAGAGCTAATGGCAGAAAATCCAACAGCAAAAAAAGTAGCATTATATGGAAAAGCAGGCTATAAAAATGCAGTAACAGTGTTAGATAAAGTGGGGGATGTATACGGACATGGGAAAGGAGCAACAGGAGGAAGAAGTATAACAATAGAGGATGTAAATAAATTAGAAAATTATACGCCAAAAGATGATACAACAACGAGTTATACATATACAAGTGGAACATTTATAAATGATGATGGAACAGAAACAGAAGCAAGTGAGTCAAATCAAGTAACATTGAAATATACAGCAAGTACCCAAAGTAAAAGTACGAATAGAGCTTATAATTATTCAACAAAAAATTTAAAAACTAGTGGATTCTGGTTGGCGTCTCCTTGTATCAACTTGCATTCTAACTATTGCGATTTCTGCGTGCGCAGTGTGGATTCTGGCAGCGTCGACAACTACTTCTTGTTCTATTCGCGTGGCGATGAGTATGGCTTTGATTTTTCTGTGGTCCCTGTAGTTTCTCTAAAATCCAATATCCAGACAAGCGGAAAAACAGAAAGCGGAGAGTGGAATTTAGTAGTTGAATAAAACTAGAGGCGTACGAAAATGGAAGGTACGAATAGTCCTTCCGTGAGTCACCGAGAAGGCGACTGTAAGGAGCGTTAACGGTGCAAGGGCAAATTTTTCCTAGACGAATACAGGATATGTACTAGGTATAATGACATAACTTTAAAAAATCTTGCTGATTCTATTATTTCATATAAATATGTATCAAAAAAAATAAAATAAAGAGAAAAGCAATTATTTCACTTGCAATGACTAAAATTATATGATAAAATATCAAGGTATTAAAAATACAAAACCTTATACTTAGTTCAAGGATAATTAACACCACTTAAACTCAGTTTAAGGATAAAAAATAATAATGGAGGTGCATTGTAAAATGACAAAGGAAAGAAAACAAGAAATAATCGCTACTTATAAAAGAGATGAAAACGATACTGGTTCACCAGAAGTTCAAATAGCTCTTTTAACAGAAAGAATCAATGAATTAACAGAACATCTAAAAGTTCACAAAAAAGACAATCATTCAAGAAGAGGTCTTTTAAAAATGGTAGGAAGCAGAAGAAATTTACTTAACTACTTAGCAAAAAAAGATGTTCAAAGATACAGAGATATCGTAGAAAAACTTGGATTAAGAAAATAATAACTTTTGGACGTTTTGCATAAATAAATTGCTAAACGTCCATTTTAATTAAATGGTGTTAAAAATGCTTAAAAATTAGTAAGTAGCTTGGATAAAGTACTTTAAAAAATTATATTAAATAAAAGTAAATTAAAGTAATTTATCGAGGTTACAGCTAATTTTAAGCAAATAATAAATTATAAAGGAGAGAAGTATATGTTTAAATGTTATGAAACAGAATTAGCTGGAAGAAAATTAACAATTGAAACTGGAAAAATTGCAGAGCTTGCAAATGGAAGTGTTATGGTAAGATATGGAGATACTGTAGTAATGGTAAATGTTACAGCATCAAAAGAGCCAAGAGAAGGAATTGACTTTTTCCCATTATCAGTAGATTATGAAGAAAAACTATATGCTGTAGGAAAAATACCAGGAAGTTTTACAAAAAGAGAAGGAAAACCTGCAGATAAAGCTATATTAACATCAAGAGCAATAGATAGACCAATAAGACCATTATTCCCAAAAGATTTTAGAAATGATGTATGTGTAGTAGCAACAGTATTATCTGTAGAGCAAGATAACTCACCAGAGGTTTGTGCAATGATAGGAACAGCAGCAGCACTTGCAATATCAGATATTCCATTTGGAGGACCAACAGCAGCTGTTAATGTAGGATATGTAGATGATAAAATAGTAATAAATCCAACAGCAGAGCAAAGAGAACACAGTAGATTACGTTTAACTGTAGCTGGAACACAAGAAAAAATAACAATGATTGAGGCCGGAGCAGATGAAATACCAAATAGCACAATGTTACAAGCAATAAAAGATGCTCATGTTGAAATAAAAAAATTATGTGATTTTATATCGAAGATACAAGCAGAAATAGGAAAGCCAAAATTTGAATATCAATCATTTGCAACTGATAAAGATGTATATGAAGAGATAAAATCAAACTTCAAAGAAAGAATGTACAAAGATGTTCAAGAAGTTGATAAAACTGTAAGAGATACAAATATAGAAAAAATAACTGAAGATATAACAAATTATTTTATAGAAAAATATGGAGAAGAATCAGCAGAAGAAAAGAAAGCTGATATTGCAAATAGTGTTCATGATCTAGAAAAAGAATGTGTAAGAGAAATGATACTAGAAGAGCATAAAAGACCAGATGGTAGAAAAATAGATGAAATAAGACCACTATCTTGTGAAGTTGGAGTATTACCACGAGTACACGGAAGTGCTATCTTTACAAGAGGTCAAACACAGGTAATGTCAATAGTAACTTTAGGAATGAAAAGTGAAGAGCAATTATTAGATGGATTAGATGAAGAAACAGGAAAAAGATATATGCATCAATATAACTTCCCATCATACAGTGTTGGAGAAGCAAGACCATCAAGAGGACCAGGAAGAAGAGAAATTGGCCATGGAGCATTAGCTGAAAAAGCATTAGTTCCAGTAATTCCATCAGAAGAAGAATTCCCATATGCAATAAGAGTTGTATCAGAAGTATTAAGCTCAAATGGTTCAACATCACAAGCTAGTATATGTGGAAGTACATTAGCTTTAATGGATGCAGGTGTTCCAATTAAAAAGCCAGTAGCTGGAATATCAACAGGATTAGTAACAGACAAAAATGATCCAAATAGATATGTAATGTTAACAGATATTCAAGGTATTGAAGATTTCTTTGGAGATATGGACTTTAAAGTAGGTGGAACAAAAGATGGTATAACTGCTATACAAGTTGACATTAAAATAGATGGATTAACATATGATATAATAGAACAGGCTTTTGAAAGAACAGAAAAAGCAAGAATGTATATATTAAATGACATAATGTTACCACAAATAGCAGAGCCACGTGCAGAAATTTCAAAATATGCTCCAAAAATAATAACAACAAAAATTAGTGTAGACAAAATAAAAGATGTAATTGGAACTGGTGGAAAAGTTATAAACAAAATAATTGCCGAAACAAATGTAAAAATAGACATTGAAGAAGATGGTTCTGTATGTGTATATTCTAATGATTCAAAAAATGCAGAAACAGCAATGAAAATGATAAAAGATATAGCAAGAGAAATAGAAGCAGGAGAAATTTATGATGGTGTTGTAACAAAAATAATGCCATTCGGAGCATTTGTTGATTTAGGTGGAGGAAAAGAAGGATTACTTCATATTTCAAAAATATCAAGTAAGAGAGTAGAAAAAGTAGAAGATGTATTAGCAATTGGAGACGAAATAAGAGTAAAAGTATCTGAAATTGATTCTCAAGGAAGAGTAAATTTAACAATGAAAGACCTAGAATCTACAGCTCAAAATAAAGACGAAAACAAAGAAGAAAAATAATAAAATAAAAGCAAAAACAATAGTATATTTTAGTATACTATTGTTTTTGAAAATAAACAAAAAATAAGGGGCTTTTTTGTGAATTATTTGTGAAAATGCAAAAAAAAGTAACAAAATGTTGAAAAAAAGAATATAAGTAAGTATAATATATATGAATTTAAAATTAAGGAGTAAAAGATGGAATATTTATATATAATACAACAGGCACTTATTTGGATTGTAACTATATATTGGTTATATCAATTCATAATTAGTTTGTGCTCTTTTGTTAAAATTAAAGAAAAACCTTTAAAAGAAGATAAACAACACAGATTCATGACAATAATACCGGCTCATAATGAAGAAAAAGTTGTAGTAAATTTAATAGAAAGTTTAAAAAAATTAGACTATCCCAAAGATTTATACGACATATATGTAATTGCAGATAACTGCACAGACAAAACAGCAGAAGTTGCAAAAAAAGCAGGAGCAATAGTATATGAAAGATTTGATGAAGCTCATAAAACAAAAGGTCATGCTCTTCAATGGTTTTTAGCTCAAAAAATTGAAGAAAATGCACCATATGATGCATTTTGTATATTTGATGCTGATAATATAGTAGATGAAAATTTCTTAAAAGTAATGAATAAAAAATTGTGTCAAGGAGAAGAAGTTGTTCAAGGATATAAAGACATAAAAAATCCATCAGACAGTTGGGTATCTGCAGGATATGCAATATTCTATTGGACAATGCATAGATTTTATCATTTAGCAAGATATAATATAGGTCTTTCACCTTTAATGAATGGAACAGGTTTTATGGTAAAATTTGATGTAATAAAACCTCAAGGATGGAACACAAAAACATTAACAGAAGATATAGAATTTTCATTAAAAAGAATTATAGAAGGTAAAAAATTAGGTTGGGCAAGAGATGCAATAGTATATGATGAGCAACCAGTAGGATTTAAACAATCATGGACACAAAGATCAAGATGGACAGTAGGACATATGCAATGTTTAAAAGAATATACAAAACCATTAGCTGAAGCTGTAGTAAAAAATAAAACAGTAATGAATTTTGACGGTTTATTATATATGTTAGGAACAACACCAATGTTAATATTAACTTTAGTATTAGTAATAGTAAACATAGTGTTATTTGCAACAGGAGCAATGACAGGATTAGACTTTACAATACAAATGTTAAAATATATTATACCAACATTATTAGTATTACCATTTATGGGATTAGTAGTATTATACTTAGAAAAAAAGCCAATAAAACCAATGATAAAAGGATTATTAACATATCCAATTTTCATGGGATCATGGTTATTAATAAATATAAAATGTCTATTCAAAAGAGACACAGAATGGAAGAAAATAGACCATGTTGATGATAAGAAAATAGAAGACCTTTAAACTAAAAAATTATAGACAATGTAAAAAATAAGGTTGTCATAAAATATATTAAGCAGAATTGTTAAATTGTTATTTAATGATTTTGCTTTTTTTATTGTAATATTAATTAAGCCTTTAAAATACTATTCTAGTCTATTTTATAATGTGAATAAATCATAGAATTATCAATTTGTAGATATGAAAAAATTTAAAAAACCCCTTTTTCTTTGTAAACAATAATGATATAATACATACAAATGTTTTAGGAGGAATAAAATTATGTTCGAAACAATAAGAGTTTATGCTTTTGTTGGACCATCAGGAACAGGAAAGAGCTATAGAGCTCAAATGGTTGCTGGTGAAAATAATATTAAATATATAATAGATGATGGATTACTAATAAATGACAATGAAGTAGTTGCAGGTTCATCAGCGAAAAAAGCACCAACTAAAATAGAAACAATAAGGCATGCTCTTTTTATCAATGAAGATGAAAAAAATGTGATTGTTGAAGCAATAAAAAAATATAAGCCAGAATCTATTTTAATATTAGGAACATCAGATGGAATGGTATCAAAAATTGCTCAAAATTTAGAATTACCACCAATAAGTAAAACTATTTATATATCAGATGTTGCAACAGAAGAAGAAATGCAAAAAGCTAGAAGAATTCGTGTAACACAAGGTAAACATGTTATACCAGTGCCTACATTTGAAATAAAAAAAGATTTTTCAGGGTTTTTATTAGATCCTTTGCAAATATTTAAAATGAAAGGTGGAGGTCAAGATCCATATATTGCGGAAAAATCAATAATAAGACCTACATTTAGTTATTTAGGAAATTTTACAATTTCAGATACAGTATTTAGACAAATAATACAAATGTTAGTAAAAAGAGAAAAAGACATAGTTAAAATTTCAAAAATAAGAATAGATAAATATGGTGAAGGAATGTCAATTTATATGCAATCTATAGTAAAATATGGTTGTAATATAGAAGAATGTCATAAAAAGTTTCAAAACAAGGTAAAAAAGGAAATTGAAAGATTGACATCAATGAATGTTCAAAAAATAGAAATCTTAGTAAAATCTATAATAATGGATGAAACCAATAACTAATCAAAGTATTGGTTCAGTTATAATACAAGGAGGAGTAAGAATGTCATTTGTAGTTGCAATAGATGGACCTGCAGGAAGCGGAAAGGGAAGTATAACAGAAATAGTAGCCAAAAAATTAGGCTTAGAATGTATAGACACAGGAGCTATGTATAGATGTGTAACATTAGATATGATAAATAAAAATATTAAATTAGATGAATTAGACAAAATAAAAGATCTATTGAACAATATAGATATAAATTTAGATGAAGAAAACAAAAAAGTATTTTTAAATGGAGAAGATGTTACTGAGAAAATAAGAAGTATGGAAGTAACTAAACTTGTGTCAAAGGTTTCAAGTATAAAAGAAGTAAGACTTAAACTTGTAGATTTGCAAAGAGCAATAGCTAAAAATAAAGACATAATAATGGAAGGTAGAGATATAACAACAGTTGTATTTCCAAAAGCAGATGTAAAAATTTATTTAGATGCAGATGTAGAAGAAAGAGCAAAGAGAAGATTTAAACAAAATCAGCAAAAAAATATAGAGTCAACATATGAAGAAGTATTACAAAATATGAAAAATCGCGATGAAAATGACAAAAATAAAGAATTTGGTGCATTAAAAGTTGCAGAAGATGCAATAGTGATTGATTCAACAAATATGACAATAAAACAAGTTACTAAAAAAATTGTAAAATTAATAAAAGATACTAAAAAAGAGCAAAGACTTGAACAAAAAGTTTATGAAGAAACACCAGATACAGCTGTTAAAAGATTTAGATTAAAGCTTACTAAAGTTATAGTATATAATGTATTTTATAAATTAGTATATAGAATAAAAAAAGTTGATGAAAAAAACCTACCTGATGAAGGAGCATATATATTATGTGCAAATCATGTAAATATGTTAGATGCTCTTGCTGTTGTTTGTGGATGTAAAAGAAAAGTTAGATTTATATGTAAAGAAAGTATGTTCAGAAACAAAGCCTTGGGATGGGCTCTTAAACTATCAGATACGATACCAATAAATAGAGAAAAAAATGATATTGAAGCAATGAAAAGATCTTTAAAGGCATTGAAAAATGGCGAAGTATTAGGAGTATTTCCAGAGGGAACAAGAAAAGGTATGGCAAAAAATTTAAAGGCAAAAAGTGGAGCTGCATTCTTTTCTTTAAAAACAGGAACAAAGGTAATTCCAATGGGAATTCAAGGTTCATTTAAACCATTTACGAAAGTAAAATTAGTTTTTGGAGAGCCACTAGATTTTTCAGAATACTACGGCAAAGAAAAAGATAAAGAAGCCTTAGAAAAAGTAACTAATATTATTATGGATAATATAGTTATGTTGACAAATAAAGATAAATAATATATAATAAAAAAATGTTAAGGTAGGTAAGAAATTTATGGAAAAAATTAATGAAAATATTACATTTGAAGAATTATTAAATCAAACTTTAAAAGAAATTAAAGTTGGTCAAACTGTTACAGGAACAGTAATTGAAATAACGCCTAAAAATGAAGTGTTTATAGATATTGGATATAAAGCTGATGGAATAATTCCAGCAAACGAATACATTTTAAATGCTGGTGAAACAGTACAAGAAAAATTCAAATTAGGTGATAGGGTAACTGCTGTTATTGTAAAATTAAATGATGGATTAGGTAATGTATTATTATCATATAACAGAGCAAGAAGAGAAATTGATCAAAAGGAATTTGAAAGCAAAGTAAATAATAATACAGTATTTAAATCTATAGTTTCAGAAGTAAATGAAAAAGGATTAATAACAAACTTTAATACAATAAAAATATTTATACCATTATCATTATCTGGAATAAATAGAAACGAAGATCCACATACATATAAAGGAAAAGAAGTAAAATTCAAAGTAATAGAGTATAATCCAAAAACAAATAGAATAATAGGATCAATAAAACAAATAGCTGATGAAGAAAAGAAAGCAAAACTTGATGAATTCTGGAATAATGTAGAAGTTGGAAAAATGTATACAGGAACAGTAACAAGTTTAAGTGAATATGGTGCTTTTGTTGATATAAACGGAGTAGTTCAAGGATTATTACATATATCAGAAATGACATGGGAAAGAGATAAAAAACCAAAAGATATATTAGAAGTTGGACAAGAAATAAAAGTTAAAGTAAAAGAAGTTGATAAAGAAAATAAAAGATTAAAATTAATTTATGACAAAAAAGGTCCAGATCCTTGGGAGAAAGTAGAAGAAAAGTATAAAGTATCAGATGTAATTCCAGTTAAAGTACTACACTTTGTTCCATTTGGTGCATTTGTAAAAATAGAAAAAGGTATAGAAGGTTTAATTCATATATCACAAATATGTGAAAGAAGAATTGCAAAACCTGAAGATGCATTAAAAATAGGACAAAAAGTAAATGCAAAAATAATTAGCATAGATAAAGAAAACAAAAAAATAGAATTATCAATAAGAGAAATAGAAGGCACAAGCCAAGATACAGACTTAATGGTAAATGAAGAAAAATCAGTAGCAGTACAAGATGAAGAAAAAGGAATGACAACGACTAAAGAAACAGAAAAATCAATGATAAATACAGATAACAACAAAGAAATAATAACAAAAGATTAATGCAATAAAAATTGCATGCAAATAAATGGCAGACATTAAAATTCTATGTCTGCCATCAAAATGATTTTTGATAAATAAAAAATGAATATAAAAGGAGTAATAAAAATGAATAATAAAAACATAAGAAACATAGCTATTATAGCACACGTTGACCACGGAAAAACTACATTAGTAGATGCTTTATTAAAACAAAGTCATGTATTTAGAGCAAATGAACAAGTTGCAGAAAGAGTAATGGATTCAAATGATATTGAAAAAGAAAGAGGAATAACAATTCTTTCAAAAAATACATCTGTTATGTATAATGATGTAAAAATAAACATAGTAGATACACCAGGACATGCTGACTTTGGAGGAGAAGTTGAACGTGTTTTAAAAACAGTTGATGGTGTTTTATTATTAGTAGATGCTTTTGAAGGACCAATGCCTCAAACTCGTGAAGTTCTAAAAAAATCATTAGCATTAAATTTAAAACCAATAGTTGTAATTAATAAAATAGATAGACCAGGAGCAAATCCTTTAAAAGTTGTTGATCAAGTATTAGAATTATTTATTGAATTAAATGCATCTGATGAACAATTAGATTTCCCTGTAATTTACGCATCAGCTAAAAATGGAATTGCAAAAATGCATTTAGAGGATGAATCTGATAATGTTCATTGTATTTTTGATACTATAATAAATACAATAGAACCACCAAAATGCGATATGGATGGAACAGCTCAAATGTTAGTTTCAAATATTGATTATGATGATTATTTAGGTAGAATTGCTGTTGGAAGAATCGAAAGAGGAACAATAAAAAACGGTATGGCAATTTCTATATGCAAAGGTGAAAAAGTTGTTCAAGGTAAAATTGCTAAATTATTTACTTATATGGGACTTAAAAAAGTTGAAGTTGATGAAGTAAAGGCTGGTGATATAGTAGCATTATCTGGAATTGCAGATATTAATATAGGTGATACAATATGTGATATAGATCACCCAGAAAAAATTCCTTTTGTTGATATTGATGAACCAACAGTTTCTATGACATTTAGTGTAAACAATGGACCTTTAGCTGGAAAAGAAGGACAATTTATAACATCAAGACATATTAGAGATAGATTATTTAAAGAGCTAGAAAGAAATGTAAGTTTACGTGTTAAAGAAACAGATTCAGCTGATAGCTTCGAAGTATGTGGACGTGGAGAACTTCATTTATCAGTATTAATTGAAACAATGAGAAGAGAAGGATTTGAATTATTAGTATCTCGTCCAAAAGTTATTTTCAAAGAAATAGATGGTGTAAAATGCGAACCAATTGAAAAATTAGTTTGTAATGTACCTGATGATGCAATTGGAACTGTAATTGAAAAATTAGGAAGACGTAAAGCTGAAATGAATAATATGGAACCAGCAGAAGCTGGACATACAAAACTAGAATTTGATATACCAGCAAGAGGTTTAATTGGATACAGAACAGAATTCTTAACAGATACAAAAGGTGTAGGAACAATGAACAGTGTATTTGATAGATATGAACCTTACAAAGGAGAAATATCATCAAGAACAAGAGGTGTTTTAGTAGCATTTGAACCAGGTGTATCTGTAACATATGGATTATACAATGCACAAGAAAGAGGAGAATTACTAATAGGACCAGGTGTTGAAGTATATGAAGGAATGATAGTTGGAATAAATTCAAGAAATGAAGATATTGCAATAAATGTATGTAAAGAAAAACATTTAACAAACACAAGAGCTTCAGGATCAGATGATGCACTTCGTTTAGTTCCACCACTACAAATGTCACTAGAAAAAGCAATTGAATTTATAGCAGAAGATGAATTAGTTGAAGTTACTCCAAAGAATATTAGATTAAGAAAAGTAATATTAGATAGCAAAACTCGTGAAAGAGAAGCTAGAAGGGGAAAATAGTATGGCAAGAGTAAGAAAAAATAATGCTGAAGACTTTAAAGCAGTTCGTGGAATATCAAGAAAACCAGGTCTTCAAAATGGTATCACAACAACAATAATAAATCAGCGAAAAGAATTAGAAAAAACTCAAAAGAGGGCTACTGTATTAAAATATGCAGCTGAATGCTTAAAAAAAGGAGAAGACAAGGAAAAAGTTCGTATAAAATCAAGATTATATGCTATTAAATTAAACATAAATCCAGAGTCTATAACAGATGCTACAATGGAAATGTTATTAAATAAAATTCAATCACAAAGAGAAAATGAAGAAAGATAAATTATGGAAGATGATAAAAATATGAATGAATTGGAATTAGAAAAAATTAAAGAAAAAGCATTAGAAAATCACATACCAATAATTATGGATGATACATTAGAAGTAATTGCAAAAATTTTAACTGAAAAGAAACCAAAAAGAATTTTAGAAATAGGTGCAGCTGTAGGATACTCAGCAATGTGTTTTTCAAAATACTTGGCAGAAGATGGGTTAATAGATACAATTGAAAGAGATGAAGAGCGTATAGAAGAAGCCAAACAAAACTTTAAAAAAGTAGAAGTTGAAAATAAAATCAATTTATACGAAGGAGATGCAGTTGAAATTCTTCCGACACTTAGTGAAAAATATGATGTTGTATTTATTGATGCAGCTAAAGGAAAATATCCATTTTTCTTAAAAGAAGCTATTAGAATGCTAAATCAAGATGGAATTATATTTGCAGACAACATATTATATAAAGGATATGTTATGAGTGATTATAATAAGCACAAGCAACGTACTGCAGTTAGAAATTTAAGAGAATACATAAAAGAAACAACAGAAAATCCAAATTTAGAAACTGAAATTTTAGAAGTTGGAGATGGCTTAGCAATTAGTAAAATGAAATCTAATACAAAAATAGAATCTAGTATTAACTAGATTCTATTTTTTGTAACATTGAATTTGATTATTAAGATATTTTTTTATATAAAATAGAGAATCATTATTAAAAGCCACAAAAATACCAACTATTTAACTAAAAAAACAGATAAATATTGAAAAAATTAATAATGCGTGATATTATAACAATATGTTCGAATGTACACAAACGTCATCTACAATGTAGAGGAGGAATGGTCAATATGAATATATATGAAGTTGGTCATATAACTTTCAAAACTGAACGAGAATGGGTGCAGTTAATGCCACCATATTTTATACTTCGGTTTACATTGAAACAAGAAGGACCACATGGAGAGTGGATGGAAATGAATCAATCCACAATTGCTATCGACCAAGAAGGCAATTATGATATTACCTTCCAAACAAAGATGTTCGAAAAGGAGTTCACAAAATTTATTTTGGAAGAGACTAAAGAGTCTATTTCAAAATTCTAACAAATCAAGCCAACAGATATATGCCGTATCTGTTGGCTTGATTTGTTATATAAAAATGTAAATTAATTTTAGAATAAATTATACAATATTTGAATTTTTTGTTGTTAAAAATAAATAATAGATATATAATAAAGAAAAATTTTAAGGAGATATTACAAATGAAAGATACAATTGATAAATTAGTTGATATCGACAATCAATCAAGAGCAATAATAAACAAATGTGAAGAAAAAAAAGAAAATTTAGATAATTATGTAACAATAGAGCTTGAAAAAAGGAAAGCAGAGATAAATGCGAAATATAAATACAAAATAAATTTTTTGAAATCAGAATGTGACAAAGATTTTTCAAATAAAAAAGAAGAAATAGATGAAAACACAAAAAAAGTGATTCAAGACATACAAAATGACTATAATGAAAAAAAATATGAAAAAATAAATGAGATAATAGAAAAAATACTTAGATAAATTATTAAATAGTAGTATTAGACATTAATAAGACTAGAGAGGTGAAAAAAATGTCAATTTCAGCAATAAAATATCCGAGTATCAATGCAAAATTAAAAGGAATGTATGCTAAAAGGTTAAAAAATGATGATTTACAAGACTTAGCAAAACAAAATAATTTGAAAAGTGCAGTAGCAATATTAAAAAATAAAAGTTCAAGTTTAAATGTATTATCAGAAGATGCAGATAGGGAACAAATTGAAAAAGTATTAAATGGTGAAATTATATATGATATAGAAAAAATTGTAAAATATTTAGATAAAAATGATACGCAAATTTTTAATTTATTAATTTCTAAATATGAAATAAGATGTATAAAAAGAGCCATAAAATTATTATATTCAAAAAATGAATATGATGAAAATATAAAAATTTGGACAAATACAATATTTACAGATTTAAAAGGTCTTGAAAGTATTAAAAGTATTGATGAATTTTTAAAGATTATTAATAATACAAAATATAAAAAAATATTAAAAAAATATTTTGAAAATAAGAATACAGAATATAGTATTTTTGAGATAGAAAATGAATTGGATAAAATGTATTTAAAAAGCATATATAATTCAGCAGGTAATAATAAAAACTTAAAAAAAATGATAGGAGCAAAAATCGATTTTACAAATATTTTATGGATATATAGAATGAAAAAATATTATAATTTTTCAGAAAATAAAATTGAAAAGTCAATAATAGACATAAATTATGCACTTAAAAAAAATCAAATATTGTTATTGGTAAAGGCTAAAAATATTGAAGAGTTAAATGAAATATTGAAAGGAACGGTTTATTCAAATATTGCAACAGATGATATTTATGAGCTAGAATGCAATATGAAAAAATATTTACATGGATTATATATAAAAAACTTCAAATCAAATTTATTAAGTATTAACTGTATATATTCATATTTAAATTTAGTAGAGCTTGAAAATAAAGATATTATAAGCATAATAGAAGCTGTAAGATATGGAATTGATAAAGAAAAGTTACTTAAAAAATTGATAAATTAGATAAAAATAAAATTTAATTTTATAATAGATACACTTAGGAGGAATGATAAAAAGATGGCTGTTGAGAAAATGAAGCTCTTAAGTATAACAGGTAAGGATACTGATCTAGAAAAATTTTTGGCCAAAAACATAATAAATTTAGATATACAAATAGAAGATGCAAAAAAAGTATATAAAAAAGGTTGGAAATTAGAGTATTTTAGCTATGATTATACTGTAAAAGAGTATATAAAAAAATGTGAAAAAGTACTTGATGAGTTACAAATTGAAAAAGATGATGATTATTGGAGTTATAATATAATAAATTCAGTAAATGAAATAAAAGAAAAAATTGATAATATTAATAACCAATATACTGAGCACATAAATAAAATAGTTGATTTAGAAAAAGAAAACGAATTAATGCAAAAAAATTACGATATTATAAAAAATTTAGTTTCTGTGGATTCAAAAATTGAAAATTTATATAATTTAAAGTATATGAAGTTTAGATATGGAACTGTACCAACTAAGAATTTAGAAGAAATAAATAGAAAAATAGATAACACAGATGCAATATATTTCGAATTAAAAAGAGAAGAAGAATATACATGGATATTATATTTAACTACAGAAGAATTTTTAGGAAAAGTTGATAGCTTTTTTAATGTGCAAGATTTTGAAAGAATTTGGCTACCAAAAGAAGCAAGCGGAACACCAGAGGAATTTATCAATCAAATTGAAAAAAATATAAAAGAAAATTTGACAAAAATTGATAAAGAAAAAGAAGAATTACGAAATTTAAGAATTGATGCAAGAGAAATATTGATAGGCGCATATAAACAATTATTATTATATGAAAATGTTAATATTTTAAAAAAATATATAGTACATGATCAAAATGGAACATTTTATATAGTATTATGGGTGTCCAAAGATAATGTAGAAAATATAAAATCTATATTGTCAAATTATAAAAATGTAGATTACGATATTTTTGATGATGACGAAGATATACAAGCACCAACAAAACTGAAAAATATAAAAATATTTAGACCATTTGAAACATTAATAAAAATGTATGGTGTTCCAAATTCAAAAGAGATTGATCCAACTGGACTTGTAGCACTAACTGCCTTTATAATGTTTGGATTTATGTTTGGAGATGTTGGACATGGATTAGTAATTTTTATATTAGGCTTAATTTTAGCTAAAAGAAAAGCATCTTTAGGTCCTGTTCTTGCAATAGGAGGAATATCTTCTATTATATTTGGTGTTTTATATGGAAGTGTATTTGGAAAAGAAGATATAATAAAACCAATACTAATAAGTCCAATGGATAATATACAAACAATGCTTATATCGGGTATTGCAGTAGGAAGTATATTTATATTAATTGCAATGATCTTTAATATAATAAATGGAATAAAAAATAAAGATTTACAAAAATGTTTATTTGATAAAAATGGAATTTCAGGATTTTTATTATATGGATTAATTTTAGCTGATGTAGCAGTATATTTTCTAAAAGGACAAATGTTAATTCCTATTAATGTAATTGTAATAGTTTCAATAATATTGATATTATTAATTTTATTTGGAGATACAATTTCATCAAAATTGGAAAAGAAAAAAGAGCAAGCTAAAACTCCGATGGTAGAAAAAATATTTGAAATTATAGAAATGACATTATCATTTGCAAGTAATACAATTTCTTTTTTAAGACTTGCAGCATTTGCAATAAACCATGTTGGACTATGTATGGCAGTATACCTATTAGCTGATATGTCATCAGGAGTAGGAAATATAGCAATTGCAATAATAGGAAACATAGTAGTAATTGCTTTAGAGGGTCTTATAGTAGGAATTCAGGTACTAAGACTAGAATATTACGAACTATTTAGTAGATTCTACGAAGGAAATGGTAGAGAATTTAAATCAATTAAAAAACAAATACAAGAGTAAAAAATTTTAAAAGAAGGGAACGAGAGAAAAATGAAAAATGTATTTTTAAAAATAACTTTTATAATGGTTTTTTGTCTAGTAATATGCATAGGAGGTTTAAGTATTTCAAAAGCAGATGATGTAACAGTAACATCAACAGAAAATACTGTCGCAACAGAAAGTAATTCTTCAAATGAAGAAAATTCAAAAGATAAAGGAATTGGAATGATAGCAGCAGCATTAGCAGTTGGACTAGCTGCAATTGGATCTGGTATAGCAGTTGCTGTAGTTGCATCAAGTGCTGTTGGAGCAATAAGCGAAAATCCAAGCTTATTAGGTAAAACAGTCATATTTGCAGGTCTAGCCGAAGGTATTGCGATATATGGTCTTATAATTTCTATTATGATTTTAAGTAAAATTTAAAGTAAGAAAGGCAAAAATTATGAAATTATATTGTATTAGTGATGATGTTGATACAGCTGTTGGATTGAAATTAACCGGAATAAAATCTGTAATTTTAAAAAACAAAGAAGAAATTGAATTAGAAATAGAAAAGGTTGTAAAAGACAAAGAAATTGGAATTTTAATTGTAACAGAAAAAATATATAATTTAGCAAATGAAAAATTGGATTATATAAAAAATAATAAAAATTTGCCTTTAATTGTTAAAATTTAAAATGGAGGATTTTACTTTTATGGACTTAGATAATAAGATAAAAAAATTTGAGCAAAGTTGTGAAAGACTTGCTCAAATTGATGCTGAAAAACTTAATGAAAAAATAAATACAGAAATAGAAGAGCAAATAAATGTAGAGCTAACTGAATATGTAAAAAAGCAAGAGGCTTCATATAAAAAACAGTGTGAAAAAATTGTTAAAGATTATAATAAAGCTTTATTTGAGTATGAAGTTGAATGTAAAAAAAATGTTCAAAATGTTAAGAATATTATAAAAAAAGAGCTAAAGGAAGAAGTAAAAAGAAAGTTACAAATATTTACTGAAAAAGAAGAATATTTGCAATATTTGATAAAAACAATAAATGATTCTTTAAGTGTTGTAAATAATGACTGCTCTTCTATAATTTTTGTTACAAATAATGATAAACAAAAATATGAAGAAGTTTTAAATAGATATAATATAAAAATAGATGTATTAGATAATGATTTTATAGGTGGTTGTAAATTAAAAAATGATAAATTAGGTGTTATTATAGATAATACATTAAAAACGAATTTAGATGAAATATAAAATAAAAGCACGTAAGAGAAATGGAGGTGCAATATTTTGCAAACTAAGAAAATTATTTCAATAAATGGACCTGTTATTTTAGCAAAAGGTGATGGCGACTTTTCTATGCATGATATTGTGTATATTGGTAAAGAGCAAATATTGGGAGATGTAATAAAAATTAATAAAGATATTGTTACAATTCAAGTGTATGAAAATACTACAGGACTAAAAATTGGCGAAGATGTAGTTAGTGATGAAAATCCACTTTCTGTTACATTAGGACCAGGTCTTATGGGAAATATTTTTGATGGAATACAAAGACCACTTGAGGATTTAAGAAAAAAAGATGGAGACTTTTTAAAAAGAGGTACAAAATCTTTAGGAATTAGTACTGAAAAAAAATGGCATTTTAGACCAAAAGTTTTAATTGGTGATAAAGTTAGTTTTAATACAATAATTGGTGAAGTTCCAGAAACCAAATTGATTATTCATAAAATTTTGAATTATTTTGATGGTGATGGTATTGTTGTTGAAATTGCAAATGAAGGAGAATACAAAGTTACTGATACAATTGCTAAAATAAAAATTGGTAATAGTGTTGTAGAGCTAACAATGATGCAAAAATGGCCTGTTAGAAAACCTAGACCATATAAAGAGCGTTTAGTTACAAATACACCACTTGTTACTGGGCAAAGGGTAATTGATTCTATTTTTCCAATTGCAAAAGGTGGTACTGGTATGATTCCAGGAGGATTTGGTACTGGTAAAACAATGCTTCAACATCAATTTGCTAAGTGGAGTAATGCTGATATTATTGTGTATATTGGTTGTGGAGAGCGTGGAAATGAGATGACTGATGTTTTAGAGGAGTTTCCTCGTTTAATAGATAAGAGAACTGGTATGCCAATGATTGAAAGAACTGTACTTATTGCTAATACTTCTAATATGCCGGTGGCTGCCAGAGAAGCATCTATTTATACGGGTATTACTATTGCTGAGTATTATAGAGATATGGGATTTGATGTCGCTATCATGGCGGATTCAACTTCAAGATGGGCAGAAGCATTAAGGGAAATTTCTGGTAGACTTGAGGAGATGCCAGCTGAGCAAGGTTTCCCATCTTATTTACCATCTAGACTTTCAGAGTTTTATGGTAGAGCTGGTTTAGTAAAAAGTTATAGCGGAAAAATGGGATCTGTTACAATTATTGGTGCTGTTTCTCCACAAGGTTCAGATTTTTCAGAACCTGTAACTCAAAATACTAAAAGATTTGTTCATACTTTTTGGGGATTGGATAGAGATTTAGCATATTCAAGACATTATCCAGCTGTTAATTGGAATATTAGTTATAGCGAATATCTTGATAATTTGCAAAACTGGTATGAGGAGAATGTTGATGTAGACTTTTTAGAGTGCAGACAAAAAATTGTTTCAATTTTGGAAGAAGAAAATGAATTATTGGAAATTGCTAGGGTTGTTGGGCAAGATGTTTTGTCTGATAGTAAACGATTAGTTTTGGAAGTAGCAAAGGCTATTAGGGTTGGATTTTTGCAACAAAATGCTATGTCTGATATTGATAGTCAGGTACCTCTTATTAAGCAATATAAAATGATGCAAACTATTATTTTGTTGTATGAGAGAGCTCTTAAACTTATTGAGAAGAGAATTCCTCTTTCTGAGATTAAGAAGCTTGGATTTTTTGAGGAATATGTTAAGCTTAAGATGAATGTCGCTAATGATGATCTTGGAAAGTTTAGCGAGCTTAATTCTAGGATTAAGAATAGGCTTAAGAAGTTAGAAGATGAGTATGTGGAGCATATCTAAAAATGCCTTCGGCATTTTTGGTTTATGTGTGTGGTGTTGAGGCCGAGTCAAAAGCTCAAAGCCTGGCTAAGCGCAGGGGGTTGTATATATTTTTGAAAAACGCCCCAACTGCGAAGAATCTGTAAATTTTGCTTCGCTGTTCGCTCTCGAAATTAACAG
>OKRY01001571.1_pt1 | contig 18617 bp, 15 predicted proteins | sample 1601121 | NCBI WGS metagenome assembly OKRY01 (sample SAMEA3541546, study PRJEB24748) | human gut metagenome | biome: human gut; feature: human-associated habitat; material: faeces | place: China | collected 2012
GAATCATTGCGGTAATCTTTTCATCCGGCTGTAACGGAATGATATTGATAATTGCAGTTCCACGGGAAGTACGACTGGCTTCCGGAATTTCATATGCCTTAATCCGGTACACACGTCCCATATTGGTAAAGAACATCAGGTAATGGTGGGAGGTTGTCATAAGCATTTCCACGATATAATCATCCTGAATGGTCTCCATTCCCTTAATTCCCTTGCCTCCACGGTGCTGGCTTTTGAAATTATCGGTTCCCATGCGCTTGATATAGCCAACTTTTGTCATGGTAATGACCGTATTGGTTTCCGGAATCAGATCTTCCATGGAAATATCAAACTCATCGTATCCGATCTGGGTTCTTCTGTCATCGCCATATTTATCTGCAATTTCCAGAATTTCTGTACGGATAACTGCAAGAAGCTTTTTCTCATCTGCAAGAATCGCCTTAAGTTCCGTGATCTGTGCCATGAGATCTTTATACTCGTTTTCGAGTTTCTCACGTTCCAAACCGGTCAGGGTCTTCAGACGCATGTCAACAATTGCCTGTGCCTGTGCATCGGATAATCCAAACCGCTCCATCAGGGAATTCTTTGCGTCTGCAGTTGTACGGCTTCCGCGAATAATGGAAATCACTTCATCAATGTTGTCTAATGCAATGATCAATCCCTGTAAAATATGCGCACGTTCTTCCGCCTTGTTCAGGTCAAATCTGGTACGTCTTGTGATAACCTCTTTCTGGTGAATGAGATAATAGTTAAGTAATTCATATAAATTCAGAATTTTTGGCTGGTTATCCACAAGCGCAAGGTTGATAACGCCAAATGTATCCTGCATCTGTGTGTGTTTATATAATAAATTCAAAACAACACTTGGATTTACATCTCTTCGAAGCTCAATAACAATGCGCATGCCTTCGCGGTCAGACTCGTCCCGAAGATCTGTAATTCCATCAATTCTTTTATCTTTGTGCAGTTCTGCAATTTTTTCAATCAGTCTGGCTTTGTTGACTAGATACGGAAGTTCGGTGACAACAATACGGTTTTTCCCGTTATCCATCGGTTCAATATCTGTCACAGCGCGTACACGGATTTTACCACGGCCGGTCCGATATGCCTCATTGATACCGGCAGTACCTAAAATCACACCTCCGGTTGGAAAATCTGGTCCCTTGATGATGTTGATTAATTCATCAATGTCTGTCTCTTTCTCCTCAATATCGTTGTCAATTAATTTCACAACGGCATGAATGACATCACGCAGATTGTGAGGAGGAATATTTGTTGCCATACCGACCGCAATACCTGTCGTTCCGTTTACCAGAAGGTTCGGGTAGCGCGCCGGAAGTACGGTAGGTTCTTTTTCTGTTTCATCAAAGTTCGGGGTAAAGTCAACGGTATCTTTGTTGATGTCCCGAATCATCTGCATGGAAATTTTTGAAAGCCTTGCCTCTGTGTATCGCATGGCGGCAGCACCGTCTCCATCCACAGAACCAAAGTTACCATGTCCGTCGACAAGTGGATATCTGGTCGACCACGGCTGTGCCATGTTGACAAGTGCCCCGTAAATGGAGCTGTCCCCGTGCGGATGGTATTTACCCATCGTATCCCCGACAATACGCGCACATTTACGATGTGGCTTGTCCGGTGTATTACTCAGTTCGATCATGGAATACAGGACACGCCGCTGTACCGGCTTTAATCCATCCCTGACATCCGGAAGCGCACGGCTTGCTATAACGCTCATCGCGTAGTCGATGTAGGAGGTTTCCATCGTTTTCTTCAGGTCAACCTGTTGAATTTGGTCAAATATTTTATCGTCCACTGATCTGCTCCTCCCTAAATATCAAGATTCTGTACATACTTGGCATTTTCTTCTATAAATTCCCGTCTCGGCTCTACTTTATCACCCATCAGAGTCGTGAATGTTACGTCAATTTCCGATGAACTTTCGTCATCCATCATAACCTGTTTTAAAATCCGGTGCTCCGGATCCATGGTGGTTTCCCATAACTGTTCCGCATCCATCTCACCAAGTCCTTTGTAACGCTGGATCTTATTATTCTGATCGCGCCCGATTTCCACAAGAATATTGTTTAATTCTTCATCACTGTATGCATACCAGACATTTTTGTTTTTCTCAATTTTATAAAGCGGCGGGGTAGCAAGATAAACATGTCCCTGCTTAATAAGCTCCGGCATAAAACGATACAAAAATGTCAGCATGAGTGTTGCAATATGTGCACCGTCCACATCGGCATCTGTCATAATAATAATTTTGTTATAACGCAGCTTGGATATATCAAAATCTTCATGAATTCCGGTACCGAACGCCGTGATCATTGCCTTGATCTCGGCATTATCATAAATACGGTCGAGTCTTGCCTTCTCCACATTTAAAATTTTTCCGCGAAGCGGGAGAATTGCCTGTGTTGCACGGCTTCTTGCGGTTTTTGCTGAACCGCCGGCGGAATCTCCCTCAACGATAAAGATTTCACAATTTTTTGGATTTTTGTCGGAACAATCCGCAAGTTTTCCCGGAAGGGCAGTACCCTCAAGTGCTGTCTTTCTTCTTGTCAGATCACGTGCTTTCCGGGCTGCCTCTCTGGCACGCTGGGCCAGCAGCGATTTTTCACAGATATTTTTGGCCACATCCGGATTCTGCTCCAGAAAATACGTCAGCTGTTCCGTAACCACAGAATCTACAGCACCACGTGCCTCACTGTTTCCGAGTTTCTGTTTGGTCTGTCCTTCAAACTGTGGCTCTTCAATTTTGATACTGATAATTGCTGTCAATCCTTCACGGATATCATCTCCGGTAAGTGCCGCATCGCTGTCTTTTAAAATTTTTGCTTCCCGCGCATACGAATTAAACGTCTTTGTCAACGCATTTCGAAAACCGGCAAGATGTGTTCCACCTTCCGGCGTAATGATGTTGTTAACAAAACTAAACGTGGAATCGTTAAAAGAATCATTATGCTGCATTGCAACTTCCACGTAAACTCCGTCACGATTTCCCTCACAGTAAATAACTTCCGGATATAACGGTTCTTTTCCGCGGTTTAAATACTCCACAAATTCCTTGATTCCACCGGCATAATGGAATTTATGATTATGCAGACTATCTTCCCTCGTGTCTTTTAATGTAATGCATAATCCTTTTGTCAGAAAAGCAGTTTCTCTTAAACGCTGTTTGAGCGTGTTGTAATCATATACGGTTTCTTCAAAGATTTCCGCATCCGGCAGAAAATGAACCTTTGTACCGTGAAGTTGTGGATCACATTCCCGGACTGCCGCTACCGGTCCATCCGCTTTTCCTCTCTTGTAACTTTGCATATACACTTTTCCGTCATGATATACTTCAACCGTTAACCAGGCGGAGAGGGCATTAACAACAGAAGCACCTACTCCATGCAGTCCTCCGGATACTTTGTATCCTCCGCCGCCAAACTTTCCGCCCGCATGCAGAACAGTAAACACAACTTCCAGTGCAGACACACCGGCTTTGTGATTCATTCCGACAGGAATTCCACGTCCATCATCTTCAACGGTTATGGAATTATCTTTTTCTATGGTCACCTCAATGTTTTTACAATAACCGGCAAGTGCTTCATCTACCGCATTATCAACAATCTCATAGACCAGATGATGCAGTCCGCGTGCAGATGTACTTCCGATGTACATTCCAGGTCTCTTTCTGACTGCTTCGAGTCCTTCAAGAATCTGAATCTGATCTGCCCCATATTCCTGATTATTATTTGTTAATTCGCTCATCAATTTCCTCCTCATCCAATGGATGAACCTTTCCTTTATATCTCTTCAACCGATTCCTTTTCATAAACATTTCCGTTTATCACCTGGAAAATTTTGTTGATACAAAAACGGTTCTTTACAAATTCCTCCAACCCTGTACATGTAATGACAGTCTGTATTTTAGCAATACTGTTCAGCAGGTAATTCTGTCGGTTACTGTCAAGTTCCGATAACACGTCGTCCAGCAGCAATACCGGAGTATCATGAATGGATCTCCTGACCAGATCAATCTCCGATAATTTCAAAGAGAGTGCAGAAGTACGCTGCTGTCCCTGAGAGCCAAACTTACGGATATCCACATTATCAACGGAAAACAGCATATCATCTCTATGTGGCCCTACCGTTGTCTGGCAGAGTTTCAAATCCCGATTCTGTGCCCGCAGCAATTCATCCGAAAAAAGATCAGCTGTAATATTTGGCTCATACTTTAATACCAGATGTTCCCTGCCACCGGAAATTCTCGAATGGATTTCTGAAATAATTTCATTCAGTTCCTCCACAAATTCTTTTCGTTTCCGGATGATTCTTGTTCCATACTCCAGTAACTGCATATCCCACACCGGAAGAGTATCCACAAGGTCCGGGCGAAAAGAAATATCTTTCAACAATTTGTTTCTCTGATTCAACACTTTGTTGAAACTGGATAAATCTGACAAATATAGTTTATCCAACTGACAGAGTTCTAAATCAATAAATCTTCTTCTCTCCGCAGGTCCGTTTTTTATAATATTTAAATCTTCGGGCGAAAAGAAAACGATATTGAGTATTCCAAACAACTCACTTGCCTTTTTGATCGGAATCTTATTCACAGCCACGCCTTTTGATCCACTTTTTCTAAGATGCATATCAATCTGGTACTCTTTTTCTTTTTTCTGTACGACAGTACGGATATGTGATTCTTTCTCACCAAACCGAATCATCTCTTTATCACGGCTTCCTTTGTGGGATTTTGTTGTACCACTCAGATAAGCAGCCTCGAGAATATTGGTTTTCCCCTGTGCATTGTCTCCGTAAAGAATATTGGTTCCTTCATCCAGGTGAATATCCAGATTTTCATAATTTCGAAAATTTCGCAGCTCGATTGATTTTATGATCATTGAACTATCTGAATTGTTTCACCCTGAAAGGTAACAACATCCCCATTATGTAATTTTTTTCCTCGTTGAAGTTCTGTCTGACCGTTTACCGAAACCTGCCCATCTAAAATAACCATTTTGGCATCCACACCGGAACCAACAACTCCGGCTTTTTTCAACGCCTGTCCAAGTTTGATAAATTCGTCTTCTTCACGGATATTTACTGTAATCATGTAATCTCCTAATTTGCAGCATTATTAAAGTTAACAGGAAGAATAAGATAAATGAATTTTCCTTCATCATCTTTGATAAAACATGGAGCTTTTGGGTTTACCATATAAAGACTTACATTTTCTTCATCGATAACACGCAATGCATCAATGAAGAATTTTGGATTAAATCCAATCAGGATGTCTTTTCCTTCTTTCTCGATATCGATATCTTCATTCATGGAACCGATGAAAGAATTGATTTTTAACTCCATACTTCCATCTGTGATATTCATAATGATCGGCTTTTTGTCACCTTCTTTGACAAGAAGAGTAGCACGATCAATACAATCAAGTAATTCTTTTTTATTGACTATAACTTTCGTTTCATAAGCAGATGAGAGCATCTGATCAATGCGGAAATATTCTCCTTCGATCAGACGGGATACAACCGTAGTAGTATCAAATTCAAAAACGATATGGTTGTCCGTCAGGTAGATGAGTACATCATCATCAACTCCACCTGGAACAATTTTGCTGATTTCCTGTAATGTTTTTCCAGGAACGACAACCTTTTTATTTTCGTAATTATTCTTAAGTTCTATATTACGAATGGAGATACGATGACCATCAAGAGAAACAACTTTCAGTTCATTCTCAATAATTTCAAACAGTTCACCTGTCATAAGTTTGTTATTGTCGTTATCAGCAATGGAAAAGATTGTTTGTCTGATCACTTCCTTCAGTGTGAACTGGGAAATCACGATTGCATCATTTTTTTCAATGTATGGAAGATATGAAAAATCATCTCCGGATTTTCCAACAATATTGAATTTTGCTTTTTCACAGGAGATCACCGTCTTAAAAGAGGCATCTGTTTCAATCATAACATCACTGTCTGGAAGTTTGCGTACAATTTCAGAAAAGATTTTTGCATCTAGTGCAATAACTCCACGTTCAGCAATTTCTCCTTCTACACGGGTTTCGATTCCAAGTTCCATATCGTTTGCCATTAATTTAATTTCATTCGTAGAAGCATCGATAAGAATACATTCGAGTATTGCCATAGTTGTACGGGTAGGAACAGCTTTGGATACGATATTTACTCCGCGCAATAAATTTGATTTAGAACAGATCAGTTTCATGAAAAACTCCCTCCTGGTATAAATAAAAATATATTAAGACATTCGTCTTAGTCTTAATAGGGGCTGTTAATATGTGAATAAGCCTCTTCATGTTAGATGTTAAGCGGTTTCCGGCGTTTGATAACCGGCTTGAAAGCATGTGAAAAGTGTGAGGATTCTTAAGGTCCGTCTGTGGAACAAATTTTAAGAGATTTACGTTAAGAACCTCATGCACAATCCATCCACTGTGGATAAACGTGAATAAGTTGAAATTAAAAAAAGCAAATAAAACTACATTACAATAGGAAGAAACTCATTTAGTTTGGATTTATTTTCTTTTTGATGGTTTCAATCATATTTCTTGTAGTTTCGTTTTTTTCGTATTCTTCGGTAACTTTCTTGATACCGTGGATAATTGTGGAATGATCGCGTCCGCCGAGTAAAGAACCTATGGTATCTAATGGGCTTTCGGTCATATTTTTGCATAAATACATAGCAATCTGGCGTGGTTTTGCCACATCGCTGCTTCTTGTCTTTGAAATCATCTGATCCACAGAGATGTGGTAATGTTCGGAAACAACTTCAATAATGAGCTGCGGAGTGATTTCCCGTGGCTTGTCCGGCGTGATAATGTTGGAAAGTTCTTTTTCTGCAATATCCATTGTAATTGGAATTTCCAAGAAGAATGTTCATATATTTCGCATACGCAGCAAAAGCGGACGGAATAGCATATTTTTCTTTTGCATCTTCTGCTTCCACAAATAATAATCCATCTGCACGATTTTTTTCACACTGCACCTGTGGATGCATTTCCGGCTCCTCTACACGGACTGCATAACCTGTCATGTGCCATTCGATATGGGAAAAAATATGTTTCGCCTCACCTAACGGCTGAATACGGATCGGTGCATACCCCATCTCTTTTACCATGGAAAGTACTTCCTCCTGTCCCATATTTCCTTCCACATTCGGAAGCTCATACAGTCCTGCCAAAAGTCCCTTTGCCGGTCTTTTCCGGATTGCAACCTTCTCATCATCCCTTAAAATCAGAACCGTTTTTTTCTCGATCTTTCGCGGTTTTGCCTTGCTCTTGACTGGTATCTGTCCGATCAGTTCCTGTTTTTTTGCCTCACAAAAATCCCTCCATGGACATTCGGTACAAAGCGGTGCACCGTTTGGCACACAGATCGTTGCTCCAAGTTCCATGAGTGCCTGGTTAAACGCACCGGCAAGATTCTGATGATATACCTTTGCCCTCAGATCATCTGCATCCTCCATCCATGGAAATACATTTTTTTCATTTCTGCCGTCTGCCCCATGCATCAGTTTTTCTAATAATTTTTCCATCTCATTACGGAATGACTGTTTCATGATATCCGTATCATCCGCAGAAACGCGCGTTAAAACACGGAGCACATTTCCATCGACCGCCGGAACCGGGATTCCGTATGCAATAGATGCGACCGCTCCCGCTGTATAATGGCCGATCCCCTTTAGTTTCAACAGTTTCTCATAATCTGCCGGAAGTTGTCCACCATAATTTTCCACAACTTCCACAGCCGCTTTTTGCATGTTCCTGACACGGTTATAATAACCTAACCCCTCCCAAAGCTTTAAAAGTTCATCCTCCGGACACACTGCAAGTGCCTTTGCATCCGGCAGTGCCGTGGTAAACCGCTCAAAATACGGCTTTACCGCCTCCACTCTCGTCTGCTGGAGCATGATCTCCGAAACCCACACCCGGTATGGAGTCGGTTCCTCTCGCCATGGCAATACACGGGCATGATTTAAAAACCATTGCAATAATGGGGATACCAGTTGCTTTAAGTCGTAATCTTTTAACATGTATGTCTCAAACTTTCTTTGTTATATAGCAGCCTTCATGTCTGCGCTTATTTTTTTCAAACCAGTACCTTATTTGAGGTCAAACTGGCTGACAAATACTGCGATCTTCTCTAAACATTTCTTAATAATGTCTTTGGAATAAGCATAAGAGCAGCGGATGTAACCCTCTGCACAACTTCCAAATGCGTCTCCCGGAATGACTGCCACCTTCTGTTCCTGCAGCAGACGGTTACAAAATTCCATGCTGGTAAGTCCTGTTTTTTTGATCGACGGGAATACATAAAATGCACCTTCCGGTTCTGTCACATCCAGTCCCATATTCCGGAACCCGTCCACCATGATCTTTCGTCTCTCATCGTATTCTTTACGCATCACATCGATTTCTTCGTCACGAACCGGACTCGTCAGTGCTTCAAGCGCCGCCACCTGTGACGTTGTTCCTGCAGACATGGTCGTAAACTGATGGATCTTATTCATATGAAAAATAACTTCCGCAGGACCCGCTGCAATACCCATACGCCATCCGGTCATTGCAAATGCTTTTGAAAAACCATTTAATACCACACAACGCTCATACATATCCGGCAGCGCCGCAATAGATGCATGCTTTTTGCCATAGGTCAGCTCTGCATAAATCTCATCTGTAATCACAAAAATATCATGTGCGGTCACAACCTCACGGATTGCTTCTAAATCCTCTTTTTCCATGATCGCTCCGGTAGGGTTGTTGGGGAATGAGATCAGCAGTACTTTTGTTTTATCTGTAATTTTTTCTTCAAGTTCTTCCTTCGTCAGGCGGAATTTATTCTCTGCCTTTAACGGGATGGAAACCGGAATGCCGCCACACAATTCCACACACGGAATATAGGAAACATAGCAAGGTTCTACAACTAACACCTCATCCCCCGGATCCACCAGTGCACGAAGCGCCAGATCAATACCCTCACTTGCTCCCATCGTGATCAGGATCTCATTTTCCCTGTCATAATGAAGTCCAAACTTCTCTAAATACTCTGCAGCTGCCGCACGGAGTTCGACCGTACCGCGATTATCGGTATACTTTGTCTCACCTCTTTTGATTGAAGCAATCGCTGCCTCCCTGACATGTTCCGGTGTCGGAAAATCCGGCTCGCCGACACCAAGTGACAATGCTCCCTCCATCGTATTTGCAATATCAAAAAAGTCCTTGATCCCTGAATCCGGCATCTCCTTTACTACCTTAGATAAGTATGATTTGCTTGTGTCCATGGTTTTTCCTCTTTTCTGTGTCTTTGTCAAAATATCATACCACCTATCATAGCACTTTTTCTACCAAATTTATAGTGAATTTTTCCCATAATCTATTGACAAATTCAGGGAAAAGCTGTACGCTATTAATAACGTATATTGTTAATTTTTTATCAAACTATTCAGGAGGGTTCCAAACGATGAGCGATTTTAACAATTTAAAACTGGAAGTTGCTGAGGAGATTGCTGTTCTTACAATTTCAAGACCAGCAGCATTAAACGCATTAAACAGCGAGACATTAGACGAGTTAAACACAGCATTAACTGAGATCGAAGCAAGAGACGACATCAAAGTCGTAATCTTAACCGGCGGTCCTGACAAGAAAGGCAACGAATTCAAATCTTTCGTAGCAGGCGCTGATATTTCTGAGATGGTAAACTTTACCGCAGCTGAAGCAAGAGCTTTCGGTATGAGAGCTTCCGTACCATTCTTCAAATTAATGAACATGCGTCAGGTAACGATCGCAGCTGTTAATGGTTTTGCACTTGGCGGTGGATGTGAAATTTCCATGGCATGTGATATCCGTATCGCATCTGACAACGCTACTTTCGCACAGCCAGAGACAGGTCTTGGAATCATTCCTGGATTCGGCGGTACACAAAGACTTGCCCGTTTAGTAGGCATGGGACGCGCAAAAGAGATGATCTTTACCTGCGATTCCGTTGATGCAGCAGAAGCTTACCGCATCGGTCTTGTAAATAAAGTAGTTGCTCCGGAAGAGTTAATGAACACAGCAAAAGCTATGGCTAAGAAAATCATCTCCAAAGGAAGCTACGCTGTTTCCGTTGCAAAAGCAGCAATCAACAACGGTTATGATATGGACATCAAGAACGCTGTTGAGATGGAAGCAAACTTATTCGGCGTAACCTGCTCTACTCATGACAAAACAGAAGGTATGACTGCTTTCTTAGAGAGAAGAGCTGCTGATTTAACAGATTTCTAAAAAAACATATCAAAAAAACGGGCTGATAATTCAGTCCGTTTTTTTTGATATACTCATATTCCAAATTTAATGTGCAGGTAATCTCTGATTACCTCTACGCATTTTTCACGCCCCCATCAAAACCGACACCACCGGCATCGTCACCACAGCAAGAATTGCCGTAAGCGCAACTCCTCTTGCCGCCAGATCATAATTTCCATCATATTGCTGTCATACTGCCGACAGGCGTTGCGAGCATGACCATACACACGCCTAAAATCATCGGATCATCAACAAACTGCTTTATGATCCATGTGCCTGCAATCAAAAAAAGCGTCAGAACCCTCTTAGTTCCAACGCCTTTGTCAATAATTTTTATCATTTGCATGTAATATAGTCGATAGCTATATTTTTGTCAATATCCCGCTGTTTCTATATTTCAGTGGAGAAATGCCATATGTTTTTTTGAAACTTCTGATAAAATAGCTTACATTCTGGTATCCGCTCTGCATAGCTGTCTCCGTCACTGAAAGATCGGTGTCCTGTAACAACTGTTTTGCATTCTCCAAACGTAAATATGTTATATATTGCGACAATGTAATATGGAAATGTTCCTTAAAATACCGCGATATATATTTTTCCGAAAGATGAAACTGTTCCCCAAATTCCTTTAGCGATATCTTTCCTGTAAAATTCTGCTGTATATAGGAAACCATCTCTTTTTCTACTGTATTTCTGCCACTTGTATCATTTTCTATTACAAATCCTTTCTTCCACATTTCAAGAATAAATTGTAAAAGAATTATTTTTGTCCTGACCTGTGTCGTTATTTTTGACTCACTTTCATCGTTTTTTGCCTCATATATCTTAATCAGCTGTTCACACAGTTCTTTTGCTGTATCATTTACTCTTGGACATATCATCAAGTGACCGCTATTTAATGGTTCAAGCAATTTTTCATCTAACATGTCATCTGTACGAAAAGATATATACTTTAACGGAAATAGGAAGGTATAATAATCCACCGTACCGCTCTGTGATCCCATAAGATGCAGATTGCCCGGCGACACCACAAACGCTTCTCCTGTTTTTCCAATATAGCTCTCTCCGGATATACTTACCGTCAGAAAACCGCTTCTTACATATATAATTTCAAATTCATCATGCCAATGCACCGGTATCTGAAATGAGCGCCCCGCATTCTCTATATGATATGTGCTAAATGGATCGTCCTTTGTGCCATGTGGTTTGTTTTCCTTCAATTCAAAGTACATATTCTCTCCTACAGTTCTACAAGACTCTTACTTTTCCATTTTCCACTTTTCCATCTAAGCACCATTCCAACTGCTCTCGCACACTCGTCACCTGCCATGGCAATATATGCCCCTACCGCAAGCAGCCCCATATGTATTCCAAGAAAATATGTTCCACCAACTGCAAACAGATACATAAATATCGCACCCATTATAACCGGAAAAACCGCATCTCCACTGGTTTTTAATGCCTGACCATATACAAGATTTGTCACCCTTCCAAATTCAAGGAATATATCTACTATTAACAGCCTTACCACAAGATTTATCATTTGCGCATCATCCGTAAATATATGAACTATAAAATGTCCGGACATCGCAAATGTCACAGAGAAGCACGTCGCTGTTATAAGACCATATACCACAGCTTTCCGCGTACCCCTGTCACATTCTTCAAACTCCTTTGATCCAATTCTCCAGCCAGTCATAATAGCATTAGCCTGTGCAAGTGCAGCTCCTATACAATACGAAAAATTTGCTATCTGCATAGCATATGAACGGGCTGTAACATTCATTCCGACTGCATCCATCTGATTCATGAATCTTACTATAAGTGTCATTGCAACATTATAAAGTGCTGTTTCAAATGCAGAAGGAAAACCTATCTTAACAATCTGCGCAAGTATCTTCCGTGGCGGAATGCGCTCCGGACTCTGCTTTGCCTTTATCAGTACAGCACCCATGCCTGCTACAATGATAAGGTTCACAACTTTTGAAATAACTGTGGCAATAGCAACGCCCATTACTCCCCAATGAAATACAAACAGGAACACTGAATTAAATATTATATTAATGGCATTTCCTGCAATCGTTCCTATCAAGGAATGCTTTGTATATCCAAACACTCTGAGATAGCTGGAAAAAATGGGAATAAGCGCATTTAAAACACATGCACCTCCAACAATTTTAAGGTATGTTTCTGCCGGCTCAAGCAAAGCCGGAGAAATACTTACGATTCTAAGTATTTCTCCAGAAAAAAAGGCAATAATAACCGACATAAGGATACCTGTCAGTGCGTTAAACATAAGTCCAAGCTGTCTGGCTTGGCTTGCGCCGTTTCACGGCGGAAGTTCTCTCCCGTAAAGACAAGCTGTCTGGCCTGATATGCAATTCCAGGTCTCCCCGCTCCGATATTTTGTGACATAACTGCTACCATACCGGATGATATTACCCCGAACATGATGATAAAAACACTTATATACGTATTTGCTGTTCCGACAGCTCCCACAGCCTGGTCGCTTACAGACGATAACATAAGTGTATCGACCATGCCTGAAAGCATATAAAATAAAGTCTCTAAGCATATTGGCACAGCCAGCTGTGTCAATGTTTTTCTTTCAGTTGCCATGTTTTTCTCCTATGAAAACTAATATAACATACATTATCAATAATATGGTATTTTTCTGCATATTTCTTGTATAATATTATGCAAAAATTGCATTATTTCTACTTATTTACGAAGTGAATCAGCAAGTCTGTTAATTTTGCCCTGATCTGCATTATCATAGGAAAATATTTTATGATTCCACATTCTCATCTCTGCATAAAATGTTGACGTTTCCCCCCAAATAGACTAGGATAGAATTTGAATGATAAATACGCAAAACAAGGAGGAAAATCCTGCCCAATGTGTTGGGCATTGCTCCTGCAATGGCAGTCGCATTTTGCTCCGCAAAACAAGGAGGGAAATCCTCTGCTCCTGCAATGGCAGTCGCATTTTGCTCCGCAAAACAAGGAGGATTTTATGTTAGATAAAATGATTGGTTTTATCGGTGCCGGCAATATGGGAAGTGCCATGATCGGCGGTATTCTGGATGCATCTTTAGTGACGACCAGCCAGATCATCGCAAGTGCACACTCTCCTGAGACACTTGATAAGATCCGGACAAAATTTTCCATAGAGACAACCCAGTCAAACGAGGTCGTTGCAGAACGAAGCGATATTTTGTTTCTCGCTGTAAAACCAAATAAATTTTCCGAAGTACTTCCGCAGATCAAAGGTCATTTAAAACCGGACTGTATCGTAGTTTCGATTGCAGCCGGACAGCCGATCGCAAATATCGAGGCGCTGCTCGGTGAGGTCAGACTGGTTCGCGCCATGCCAAACACCCCGGCGCTTGTAGGCGCTGCGATGAGTGCACTCTGTCCGAATGACAAGGTAACACCAGAGGAAGTAAAGCTCGTTGAGTCCTTATTCAACAGCTTCGGCCGTGCAGAAGTTGTACCGGAAAGCATGATGGATGCCGTTGTCGGCGTTTCCGGTTCTTCCCCTGCCTATGTCTATATGTTTATTGAGGCAATGGCAGACGCCGCCGTTGCAGACGGCATGCCGCGCGCACAGGCTTATAAATTTGCTGCCCAGTCTGTTTTGGGCGCCGCAAAAATGGTATTAGAGACCGGAAAGCATCCGGGCGAATTAAAAGATGCTGTCTGCTCTCCGGGCGGTACGACCATTGAGGCAGTTGCAGCTTTAGAACATGGCGGTTTCCGTGATACTGTGATCAGTGCACAGCGCGCATGTTCTAAAAAATCATATGATATGAGTCAAAAATAATTTGGAGGTTTTCTTATGTGGGCTTACGAAAGTGTTTTTTATCAGATATATCCGCTTGGATTCTGCGGTGCTCCGTTTGAGAATGACGGCGTTTTAGAGCATCGTATTTTAAAGGTCAATGACTGGATTCCGCACATCAAAAAACTTGGCGCCAATGCCATCTATTTTTCCCCGGTCTTTGAGTCTGACACACACGGTTACAATACCAGGGATTATACAAAGATCGATACCAGACTCGGTACGAATGAAGACTTTGCCACAGTCTGTGACAATCTTCATAAAGAAGGCATCAAAGTTGTATTAGACGGTGTATTCAACCATGTTGGCCGCGGTTTCTGGGCATTTCAGGATGTTTTGGAGAAAAAATGGGATTCCCCGTACAAAGACTGGTTCCACATCAGTTTTGACGGCAACTCAAACTATAACGACGGTCTGTGGTATGAGGGCTGGGAAGGTAACTACGATCTGGTCAAATTAAATCTCAGAAATGAAGATGTCATCCAGCACATTTTTGCAGCGATCAAAGGATGGGTGGAAGAATTTGATATCGACGGCCTGCGCCTCGACGTTGCATACTGCCTTGACCATGATTTCTTACGCCGCCTGCGCAGCTTCTGCGACAGCTTAAAACCGGACTTCTTCCTGGTCGGCGAGACATTACACGGCGATTACAATCAGTGGATGAACGATTCCATGCTGCACTCTGTGACCAACTATGAGTGCTACAAAGGACTTTATTCCAGCTTCAACAGCATGAATATGTTTGAGATCAACCACTCCCTGCTGCGCCAGTTCGGACCAGACAACTGGACACTCTATAAGGGTAAACACCTGCTCTGCTTTGTGGACAATCACGATGTCACAAGAATCGCAAGTATTTTAACCAACGAAAAACATCTGCCGCTGATCTACGGCATGCTGTTCGGTATGCCAGGTATCCCGTGCGTTTACTACGGCAGTGAATGGGGTGCAAAAGCGAGAAAAGAAGAAGGCGATCCGGCTCTGCGCGCATGTTTTGACGCACCGGAATGGAACGATCTTTCTGAGACGATCAGCCAGCTTTCCGAGATCAAAAAGAACTCGGAAGCATTAAATTACGGTTCCTTCCGCTCTGTGCTCCTGACAAACCGCCAGTGCATTTTTGAACGTAAAAGTGAACATGAGCGCATCTATGTAGCGATCAACGCGGATGAAAACAGTTTCCACGCTGATTTCGATGCCGGATGCGGCACGGCACAGGAACTGATCACCGATACCCCGCACGACTTTGGCGGTGGAACAGACCTTCCTGGCTATTCTGTGGCAATATGGAAGATGGAACATTAATCTTTTATGCTGTATAAAAGGACGGGAATCCGCAGTCTCGATGTCATTTTCGTGACATCCGGACTGTGCTTTCCCGTCCTTTTTTCTCATTCTGCCCCTGTGATCCGGAAATCTCCCGCATCCTTTGACTTAATATTCATTGTGATACAGCAGTCTGCCATATGCTCATAATTGACCTCGAGTTCGTAATTGACCTTGACATCAATATCATTTTCTGTCTCCTGCACATCCACACTTTTTGCGTCGATCCCGATCAGAAGGCTTCCATACGGCGTATAATAATAGGTCACATTCTTCCGGTTTTTCTCAAACATCATATGTACGTTGGTGACACCTTTTTTCGTGACATCCAGAAAATCATCATTCACTTTGATAACGCTTTTCGTCACGCCGTCAAAGCCTTCCTGCACTTCATCATACAAAATATAGTGCTTTCCATTTTTCTTATAGTAGTTTCCGGTTGTGATAATCTCCACCGGACCGTTATCCTGATCTTCTGCAAACTGTAAACCACTGATTTTCACAAGTACATCTTTTGTCATTTATGTAAACCTCTTTTCTGTTTCGCGTCATTGTCTTTTCAAGCCATATATTAGCGTGTTTCTTATAATTTAGCAAGCGTAAGCTTTTTGAAACATTGTTTTCTTATAAAGTGCTGCTTTATTTTAGTTTTCAGCCAGCTTATCCAGATATGGATTCAGCCACGAAAAATATTTCATTCTGACCTGATAGCCCCCTTCTGCCAGCACCTTCTCATACTCTTCTGTGGTCAGTACTTTGCGCAGCTTTTCTCCTGCTTCCTTATCGACCACCTCATACATGCTGTCTGAAAAACTTCTGTAGTCGTATGTTTTGTGCTTGTATGCATAACGCATGCCATACCAGAAAAACAGTGCATATAAGCCCTGTGTGACCAGTGGCAGGATCAGACACCAGATACCGTAATTAATAAAGTACTGATAGATCTGTGCGCCGGATGCGAATCCTCCGCCAAACTGTGTGGTAAATGCCACGAACGCAAGTCCCATCGCCAGAGGCATCTTACTTTTATCGACCAGTAATGATTTTTTCTCACTCATATTTTCTTTCCCCCGATTTCCTTTATTGTCGGAATATTTCTGATTATTTATTAAACTCGATCACCTTACCCGGATTGAGGATCAGTTTATCATCAAACGCCAGCTTGATGGACTGATACAGCTTATACATCCGGTCTCCCACGAACGGCTTTAAGTATTCAAGACGTCCGTTTCCGATTCCGTGTTCGCCGGACAGCTGGCCGCCGAACTGCTTGGATACGCCGTAGAGTTCGGTGAGGCAGGCTCTGGTTCCTTTGATCCAGTCTTCGTCGCTCATGGAGGCGTCACGCAGCATCTCGGTGTGGATGTTTCCGTCGCCAGCATGGCCGCAGGGCTCTACACGGATGCCGTACTTGGCTCCGATGCCCTTTGCCAGGCGTACATACTCCGCGATCTTTGCCCGCGGTACAACCACATCGCACTCCTCCTGTGCTACGCTCTCGGCCTTCATGCCCTCGAGAATTGCTCCACGCACAGACCATACGGACGCGATACGTTCCGGCGTGTCGGCAATGTAAACGTCGATGGCTCCGGCTTCCAGGGCCGCATCGGATGCCTCGGTGCAGGCGGATAAGAGTTCCTGCTCACTGCCCGCGTCGTACATAACGATCAGCACGGCATCGCCCTCTTTTACCGGAAGCAGCTTGTGAAGGTTGCGCTCCACGATGTCGATCAGTTCCCGCTCCAAAAACTCAATGGCGGTTGGAACGGCTGCCATCTGCAGAAGGCGCGGCACCATGTCGATGCAGCTTTCCAGGTTTTCAAAAGGCATCACCAGGGTGCGGGTAAACTTCGGTGCCGGCATCAGCTTTAAGGTTACTTCCGTGAGGATGCACAGGGTTCCCTCAGAACCAATCACCAGATCCTTGATATCGTAACCAGTGGTGTTCTTTACCACATTGGAAGAGAACTGGACAATCTCTCCATCCGGCAGCACCGCCTCGATGCAGCGGACGAAGTCCCGGGTCAGTCCATAGCGGACCGCACGCATGCCGCCTGCATTGGTGATGACATTGCCGCCGATGGACGCGGTCTTTTCGCCCGGATCCGGCGGATAGAACAGGCCCTCTGCCGCTGCAGCTGCTGCCACCTCGGTCAGAAGCATGCCCGGCTGCACCGTGATAGTCATGTTGGCCTTATCCAGGCAGACCATCTTATTCATTTTCATGACGGACAGCAGGATGCCGCCGTACTTACAGTTTGCGCCTCCCGCAAGGCCGGTACCGGCTCCGCGGACAACCACCGGTATATTCTGCTCCCAGGCATATTTCATGATCCTGCTGACTTCCTGTTTATCCAGCACTTCCACGTAGAGCTCCGGCGGGAACACGCCGTACTCCGGCATCTCATCATGGTAATATTCTCTCGCGATCTCGTCACCGACCCAGACACGCTCCGGCGCGGTCACTCCGCGGAGGTAAGCGAAATCCTCTTCGGTCATTTTTTTGTATGGAAACGGCATATCACTCACCGTCCTTTCTGTTTTTTACATCGTTTAAAAACTCCGGCAGCACAGCATACAGATCATCCTTGATAGCGATATCCGCAATATTAAAGATCGGTGCCTCAGGGTCATTGTTGACTGCGACAATACATTCCGCACTGTTCATGCAGGCGGTAAACTGAATTGCGCCGGATACACCAAAGGTCAGGATCAGCTTCGGCTTTACGGTGCGTCCGGACAGACCAATCTGGTGGGCGGTATCTCCGTATCCATCCTCAACCATGGGACGGGTAAAGCACAGCTGGCCGCCCAGAAGCTCTGCCAGCTCCTGTAACTGATCCAGCGCTTTTCCTGCGCCGCGTCCTGCAACCACCAGTACATCTTCCTCCTCAATGGAGCGTACATGCTCCAGTACTTTCGCGGAAAGTACCTCGATGCGGGAACGAACCATATCCTCTGATACATTGCAGATGGTAACTTTACCAGACGGTTTCTCCACCTTTTCCGCCCGGTCCATGACTTTATAGCGGACCGTAGCAAACTGCGGACGGGATTCGCTGATGACGATCTGGGCCATGATGTTTCCGCCGAATGCCGGACGTATCTGCACCAGATCGGTGTTGGATTTCATTT
>OKRY01001574.1_pt1 | contig 18606 bp, 8 predicted proteins | sample 1601121 | NCBI WGS metagenome assembly OKRY01 (sample SAMEA3541546, study PRJEB24748) | human gut metagenome | biome: human gut; feature: human-associated habitat; material: faeces | place: China | collected 2012
GCTGAAATTTATGGTGCCTCGAGAACGCTAGCGGGAGTATAGCAACACATTTTGAGAATGTGGGAGGGACGTAATATGAATTACGCAACAAAATTATGTATTGTTTCAATGTTTAGTGTGTTTAGTGTATCTTCTATGGGCCTAGTGCAAGCGGCTGATACACCTATTGTTTCCACTGGTGGTGCAGCCTATAATATCGGACTACAGGGAGAATCCACCTTCACCAATTCGGATAATGTTCATCTTGGTGGTCAAACTGGGGCAGCCAATAGTGATCCATATTCTCATTTAGGAGATCCAAATGCAAGAGGTAACAATGTTGCCATCGGACGTGTAGCATTGAATGGTTCTCAAGGTGGTGGGAACGTAGCATTAGGTGCTAAAACATTTATGGAAGGCAAAGGAGACTATAACTTCTTAGGTAACTTTGCGGCAGGGTTTAAATCAACTATTTCTGATACAATTGCTATCGGTTCTTTTGCCGGTTCTGGTGCTAAGGGGAATAAAAACGTATGGCTTGGCGCTGGCCAAGCTGGTGGCAGCACAGGTAACAATACGGTATTGATTGGCTCTAACTCTAATGTGAACGGCAATTTTAACTACGGCATGGGCCATGGCGTTATTTTTAAAGGTGACAAGAACTCTGCTATTGGTGCATATAATAAAATTGAGGGTAATCAATCTGGTGCCTTTGGTGTAGGTACGTATAATGTGGCCACTGTTAATGGGGATAATTCCTATAGCGTAGGTAACAATAATCGCGTTAATGCCAATAACACATTTGTAATGGGTAATAATGTGAAAACATCCCTAGAAAATGCAGTTGTATTAGGTAATGATTCCACTGCTGAAAGTAGTGATGTGGTAGCTACTCCAAGTTATACCTATGCAGGCGGCACCGTTAACTTTGCCGGTACTGCACCAGTATCTACTGTATCGGTAGGTGCTACTGATGCAGAACGTACCATCACTCATGTGGCAGCTGGCCGCGTTAGCGCGGAATCCACGGATGCCATCAATGGTTCCCAATTATATGGTGCGAACCAACAAATCGATAATCTGTACAATAAAATTAGCAATATGGGGAAAGAGGCCAATAAAGGCGATGCTCGTGCTGCGGCACTAGCTGCATTACACCCAATGCAATTTGATCCAGATAATCGGGTACAAGTGATGGGCGGTATTGGACACTACAAAGATGCCAATGCGCTAGCCCTCGGTGTGGGTTACTATCCAAAGGAAAACTTGCTCCTCACAGCAGGTGCCACCGTTAGTGACCGCATCATGGCCAACCTTGGCGTATCCTACAAATTCGGCGAAAACAAAACGCTACAAAAAATCTCTCCTGCTTCCTATAACGCTCTCGAACAACGGGTTGATACTTTAGAAGCTCAAAACAAAAAGTTACAAGAAACAGTAGATATGCTCGTACAAAAATTAAATAACAGATAATATTGAGATACTCAGATAGCTGTACAATATAAACAGATTATTCATAACAACCTCAGTATATAAGCGGATAGTTAGTCCATTGCGATTAGCTATCCGTTTTTTATTGTATTAATTATCTTATAAATGTGTTAATTATTTTAAGATAATTATAAACAAACCATTTACAAATATTTAAAATATGTTAATATAATTCATGTAAACATCATGAAAGAATGATGAGTGAGAGATCGTATTATGTATTTGTTTGTAAATAGAGAGGGAAGATTATGAACAAACGGAAACGCTTATTGGCGATATTGATTAATGGTATGTTGTTGTCTAGTTTATGTGTGGCTAGTGCGGCGGATGTCACGGTAGGTACTGGTAATGGTGTTGCTTATGGGACTAGCAGTAGTGCCAACAATACGCAAGATATTGCAGTCGGTAATAAGGCAAAGATTGAAAACTATGTCGGTCAAAATGGCAGCGTAGCTATTGGTGCTAATGCGCATGTTGAAAATATGGCAGGTGGTGCGGAAGCCGCCGTAGGGATGGGGCAAACATCATATTCTGGTAACTTTTGGTCCTCTGCTCGTGTACCGGCAGATCCATCTAAGGTAGTGGGTTCTGTTGCGATTGGTAATAACACATTTGCTCGTACGGGCAGTACTATGATTGGATCCCATAATTATCGCGGTGCTATTGGTGATACTACGATAGATACAGATAATAATGGTACCCGTGGTGCCAGTTTAAACGTGTATGCAACAACAGTCGGTGCTAATAGTTTTAGCAATGGTGCTTTCACCACTACTACTGGTACATATAATGTCATTAGTTCCTCCTACACAGGTGGTCGTTTCTCAACACCTACTCAAAACTTCGGGGCTACCGTAAATGGTGCTTTCAACAGTATTGAATCTACAAGTGGTGGTTCCACGGCAGGTGTAGCAACGGCTATTACTGGCGTTGCCAACCGTGTAGCGAATTCTAATGGTGCTCTTGTATATGGTGCAGGTAATGAAATCACTAATTCTAGTGCTTCGTTCAGCACGCCTGGTGAAAGTGCTACGTCCGCGAAGGATTTTGCAGATAAATTAAAAACTGCTGTTACATCCTCTAATGGTGCTGGTGCTACTATGGCATTTGGTGGCGGCAATAAGGCAGATTATACATTACGTACATCCCTGATTGGTGTAAACAATACCGTTACGGGCGTACGTGGTGACCAAAGCAAGGATAATTTAGCCCTCGGCGTTGGCAATACTGGGACTAAGGTGCAACATATGACGGTTATCGGATCGAAGAATACCGTGTCCGATGGAAAGAATACAGTTATCGTCGGCGATAATCGTACCGTAACAGGTGCTAATAATGCTGTTATTATCGGCTCTAGTGACAATGGAACGACAACAGCAGTTCACGATGCAGTAGCCCTTGGTCATAACACAGACGTATCCACCGAAGGTGGTGTAGCACTTGGTAGTGGCTCTAAAGCGACAGTAGCCGCAGGTGCAGTTGGTTATGATATCCTTACTAACGCGCCATCCACCGATACATCTGCTACCTGGAAATCCACAGCATCTGCTGTATCCGTTGGTGATGTAGCAAATGGCGTAACGCGCCAAATCACATCCGTTGCTGCTGGTACAAATGATACTGATGCGGTAAACGTGGCACAACTTAAACGATTACATGACATGATATCCGTGAATACATACAATACTGTCAACGTTCAAGGGGATGTAACGAATCTTAAAAAAGATGTATCCCGCTTAGATAAACGCGTTAACAAGGCCGTAGCTGGTTCGGCTGCCTTGGCGGCCCTTCATCCGCTCGACTTTGATCCAGATGCAAAATGGGACTTTGCGGCTGGCTATGGTCATTACCATAATGGCAATGCTGCTGCACTAGGCGCGTTCTATCGTCCTAATGAGGACGTTCAATTGAGCGTAGGTTCCACTGTAGGTAATGGGGAAACTGTTGTGAATGCAGGTCTTTCTGTGAAAGTCGGTGCTCATAGCAATGTATCTCGTTCTCGCGTGGCCATCGGTAAAGAAGTGCTAGAACTTAAGAAAACCGTAGCTCTTCAAAATGCACAAATCCAAAAATTGACAGCCCTCTTAAACGATGTGGCAGGTACGCATATGAAAGCAGACCGCACTACATTATTCCCAGATGTGGCTAGCAACCATTGGGCATATGAAGCAGTGAGTGACCTATCCCGTCGTGGTTTAGTAGAAGGATACCCAGATGGTACATTTGGTGGTGATCGCTTGTTAACTCGCTACGAATTTGCAGAAATCGTATACCGTGCCCTTCAAAATGGCGTACAAGTAGACGAACAACTCGTAACAGAATTCAGTCCAGAAATGGCATTGTTCCGCGTTGACACAGTGGCTAAAAATAGCCAAGGACAACCGACAATTGAACGAGTTAGAGTGAATAATAAGAAGTAATAAAAAGGCAGATAGATATCTCAATATGAGGTACCTATCTGCCTTTTACTTTTGAGGAATATGACTATCTCTGTTTATATATTTAGGATAGTGTTTGTTGAAACTTGCTAAATCTATCAAGGATATTACTTGGTAAAGACGTAAGTTTGCAATAATCAGAAAATAATGATCTTCTTAATTGATTTTGTTCATCTGTGGGATTGTTGAAAATAGTATTTTTAAATTCCGTAATAAACAATGCTTTTAGATATGATGTCTTTAGAAATAAAAGTATGATTAATATTGTGGAATAGAGGCCTTTGCATGCTGCTTTATCAATATTAAGTGGTTGCTTTAGGTCTTTAGTTAGATAAATCAGATAAGGCAATATTTTATATAGTTGTTTAGGTTGGATTGATTTATGACTTCTAAATTGAACAAAATGAAGATTATGTGCTGCTAAATTTCTAAAGGAACGTACATTTTCAAGGCCGTTTCTAATAATATCGACCCTTTGATTATATTCAATCCCAGGAGCATTTTCGAACAATATATCAGTAATAGGCTCTTTTTCTTGACGATTAAGTACACAGAACAAATTAATTGCATCACCGAATGATATATTTTTAAATAATATCCATGGAGGAATATGATTATGGTTTTCTTTATAGTGTTTAGTAGGCATTTTACATTTAGCTGTATCTGTTAAAAGAGGTAATATTTCTGAAAGTACATTATCTTTAAATGATACACCTGAATTATATGTTTGATAGTTATTGGTATCCAGATATTTTGTTTCATCTACACCAAAGGAAGAAGCAATTGAAAAGGCTAACAAATTTTTAAACATATTCTCTATAAATAGACTGTATTTCATAATAAAGGCTTGAATACTTTTATCTAGTAAATATAATTCATACAGGTATTCTATAGATAGTCCTGGCTTAAATTTGCCATTTTCCATTAGTGTACTTTTGTACCCATTAACGAGATCGTAATAGGATATAGATATTAATGCATGCTTAGCAAAATTGATGTCATTAATCATAAGCCCGTAGTCATTTTGTAGCTTAGTGATTTGTTCATCATAGGTTTTAAAGGGTTTATCGTAGGCCATATAGATATAGACTCCAGCATAAAAAGAAACCCGCTACAATTAAGTAGCGGGCATGGTGATATGCTCAAAGGCAATATCGTTTTACTACCTAATTTATAGCATAAAAGAAAGTTAAGTGTCAATATATATAATATTATTCATTCGTTAATTGAGCGATGTCACCTACACTAATAGGAGTTATTGTGGGTGGCATAGGCATAGGAGTAGGTGTAACACCAGATAAAGTCATTTCCTCTTTTTTCGTTTGTTTTAGTAAGGACTGTAAAGGACTAAGTACATTTATGGTTGAATAATTAAATAATTTACATTCAGAAAATTGTTCATAAGGTGCATGTATTTCAACTATTGCTTTTATAGCATCATAAGTACCGTAATCATGTTCATCTATAAGAATACGAGGGCCTTTTTCTATAATTCTAAGGGTTTGTCCACGTTTAGCACCCTTATTAAGACCATAATTAATGAGAAGTGTATTAGAATTGGGAATAGCAATAACTTCATATTCTTTAAATGACATGTTAAAACCTCCTTTTGCCTATGTTTTTATTTTATGAATCATATCCTAAAAGAAGTAATCTTATTTCTCAAAGTACCCCAACATTTCAATGTGTGTCAACACTTCGTCCATGTATTCTTCGGTCGGTACAACGTAGTTATAGCCGTCCTTAGTGGTGCGGTTGACGGTTAGGTTTTCGTCGAGGTTGGCGATTAAATCGGCCCGAGAGATTGGTTTAGCCAATTGTTTCATCACATATAATAGGCCATTGTCGACGTCCCCGTCCACTTGGTTGTACATGTTACCCGGTGTGAGGTATTGGCTGCCGCCTTTTTCCACAATGGTTTCGATGTATTTAATAAAGCGCTCTGGGATGTAGCTTTCATTTTCAACAAACGGCGTGCGAGGATAGGAAGAACCGTAAATGTTGAGGTTGTCCGTCACGATGAGTAGGAACAGCCGTTGATATAACACGTCGCCATCGATGACATAGCCCGGATAGTGGGAACTAATATAGTTGACGATATCTTGAACGGTAAATTCCTTGAACGTATCCATCAACACCTTGATAGCGATGTGAACAGTATTGGTCCAGTCCTCAGGAACGCCCTTCACATTTCTAGACGGCGCCATAAAGTACAGGTTGTTCAAGATGTCTTGGGTTACCGTTTCGTCGTGATTGATCTTGTCCTCGTTGGACAGTTTCGTCAATAGGCTCATACGGAATTGTGTATCGTACACGTAATCGTAGAATTGTTCCTTATCGATATAATTGCCGTTAGATAAGGTGGAAATGTTTTTTTCCACGTCTCCTGAAAGCCAAGTGATAAAGGAGCGTTGTAATGATTCGTCACCTACATAAGCACAGCCGTGTTGACGAGCTCGTTCTATGAAATCAGATACATACACTGGATCATTGTATGTTTCCAAGTATTCGTGTGCAACGTAGTAATCGTTGGATTGCAACACGCGGTTGATGTTGTTAATTTTGTAATTGGATTGTGTTCGAGAACGATCGTCGCTGTTCATCGTTTCCGCTACGAGCTTTAACACACTCTTCGTATACAACGTACGTTCTAATAAACCTTTATCTTCCGCCCGTTTATCCGCGTACAACATAATATCGCGCAATTGCTCCAAGCGTTTCCAGCCAGGGTACGTATTGTACGATACATAAGCGATGCCGCGGCTCGATAAATTCTCGCTGCAAATGTCGAGAATTTTGTCTTTCACCATGTCCGGTACCCAAGACCAGATACCATGAACGATGATGTAATCGAAGGTGCCGAAGCTCTTATCCACGTCCATAATATTTTTTTCGAGCAGCGTCACGTTCTTAAGGCCGATGGATTCGATAATCTCCTTGCCGTGCTCCACCTGTACGCCGGATAAATCGATGCCTGTGAAAGTCGCCGTAGGGTAGTACATCGCTTGTGGGATGATATTACCGCCGCAGGATGCGCCAAGCTCTAATACGCGCGCCTTGCTCGGCGGCACCGGATCAAGTCCATAAATCTTAGCCTTAGCATACAAATTATTAATATTCGTGCTAGAAAACGGCTTTGAAATATATAGGAACGTATCGTAGGATGCTTTTAAATCATTAATACCCTTTTCCACATCCGTAGGCACGTCCATAGTATGCGTTGTCGTATCCGTTGCATCCGGTTTAGATACGATATTCTTGTTTGTTGCCGTTTCAGCAGAGGCTGATGCGGCCTTATTTTTTTTAGTTTCTTTTTTCATAATTAACCCCTTTGTTCTACACTCCCTCATGTATTACTGTAGATTAGTATATCATACTACATAGTTTTATGGTGAAAGTTTATGTCTCTATATATAACTATATATAGCAAATTTAATGGATTATAGAAACGGTATTTTATAGATATAAATAGAGACGACAGAGAAATTTTAAATTTAACTATTATATCTCTACTATCACAATTATATTCATGAATACCTCATTCATGCTTTGCAAGGTATATTTGATAAGTTTTGCTAATTTAAATGATTGTTTTTCTTGATAGGTAATGGTTTTTATATCCTTATTTAACATGGTTTAATAGCATTTTACAATATATCGAAAAAACTTGTAGTGTATAAACATATTAATATCATGTTTATGAAGAAATCGTGATTGTTAATATTTGTGTAAGTAAATAAATCGAAAATGATTAATATATGTTTACTGAAATTGAAAAAAATCGTACAAAAATGTGTAAAAAATACACCATTTCTTAACAAAAATTAAAAAAATAAACATTTTTCCAAGTTTATGAGAAAAAAATGAGAGAAAATGTTTTACAAAAAGAAAATTTTTTGTTATAGTATGTACATGAAGTAAGATGAATGAAAAGTGAAGCATGCAAAAATGTTCTTCACACAATGATTTTTATTTCTATTGAATAGGGATTAATTAAGGATTATAAGTGTCTTAAAGAAAGAGAAAAAGAAAGGGGTTCATAGAAATATGAATAAGATCTTTAAAGTTGTTTGGAGCAAAACAAAAGAATGCTACGTTGTAGTATCTGAAGTAGCGAAAAACAATGGTGGTAAGAAAAAAGTGTTGGCTACTGTATTTGCAGCATTAGTTGCGACAGGTAGTATGGTGCCTGATTATGTAGACGCTGCTAATAATACTAGTGGTGGGGGGGTATCAACCGCTGATGCCTCTATTGCGATTGGTAGTGGTTGGGGTAACTCAGCGTATGCTAATAATAATTTCTCTATCGCAATTGGTGACCAAACCCATGCTAATGGCAAAGCAGCTATCGCTTTGGGGCGTCAAGCTAAAACAGATGGTGAAGAAGCATCTATTGCTATTGGTAACGAAACAGAAGCAACCGCCAAAGATAGTACAGCTGTTGGTTCTGGTTCTAAGTCAAGTGGTGAATATGCGGCTGCTTTGGGTTTCCAAACTAAGGCTACTGCAAACTATGCGACAGCTATTGGTTCTGGTGCAAGAGGCTATGCTGAAGATTCTCAAGCTATTGGCCGTGAAGCTGAAACATCAGCTGGTGCAACGCGTGCTATCGCCATTGGTACGTTATCAAAATCTTCTGGGAATTATGCAACATCTTTAGGGTCCTCTGCAGAAGCAACTGCTGAAAGAGCTATAGCTGTTGGTTATAAATCTAAAGCGGAAGCAGAAAGAGCGATTTCTGTTGGTAATTTAGCAAATGCTACTAAAAACGATTCTATTGCTGTTGGTAATAACTCTGCAGCCTCTGGACTAAATGCCTCTGCTGTTGGTAAAAACTCTAAAGCAAGTGGTCAAAGTGCTGCTGCATTTGGTGATACTGCACAAGCAACAAATACGAATGCAACTGCTGTTGGTAATCAAGCGAATGCATCTAATACTAATACAACAGCAATTGGTAATCAAACAGTTGCTTCTGGCGGTAATGCAACTGCTGTAGGTCATTTATCTCAAGCAACAGCTGATGGTGCTACAGCTATTGGTACAAATAACAAAGCTGGTTATGAAGGTACTGCAGTTGGTCTATCTAATACAGTAACTGGTCGTACATCTGCTGCATTTGGTCGTTCCAATACAGTATCTGGTAAGGAATCTCTTGCGGCTGGTGTTCGTTCCACTGCATCTGGTGAACACAACGTTGCAATTGGTTACCAAGCTGCAACTGATGGTAAAGCTACTGTTGCAATTGGTGAAGGTAGCAAAGCTGATATTGCAGACGGTGTAGCTCTTGGCTCTAACTCTGCGACTACTGCAGCTGCAGGTATTCAAGGCTTCAATCCAGCTGATTCTCGCACAAATACATATGGTGGTTTATCTGGTACAGCTCAAACCTCTACTCTTGGTGCTGTAGCTGTTGGTAATGGTGCTACAGCAACTCGTCAAATTACAGGCCTTGCAGCAGGTAAAGACGATACTGATGCTGTTAACGTAGCTCAATTAAGAAGCGTTAACTTGAAATACGCTGGTGACACTGGCAATAGCGATGTATTGTTAGACAATGGTACATTGAATATTAAAGGTGATAATAATAGCTTTATGTCTACATCTGCTGATAAAAATGGTATTACCGTAACAGCTAAAATTGGTAATCCTATTTCTGCTAACACTGCAGGTAAAGCAGTAGCTCCTACTACAAATGGTCTTGCAACAACTACAATTGTAGCTGATGCAATCAATGCTTCTGGTTGGAATGTAGTTTCTTCCAATAATGGTGGTAGTGTAACAGGTACTCAAGCTACTAAATTGGTAAATCCTGGTAATACTGTTACATTGAGTGCTGGTAAAAATATTGTATTAGATCAAAATGATAAACAATTCACATATTCTTTGAGCTCCACTCTTAAAGATATTGAAAGCATTCAAAATGGTACATCCAAAATCACATTGAACAATGGTGGTGGCACAACTATTTCCGGCGGCAACTTGAGTGTAGATGGTAATAAAATTACTAACGTGGCTAAAGGTACTGATGATACTGATGCTGTTAACTACAGTCAAATTAAAGGTTTAAGAACTGAAGTTAAAGCTGGTACTGGTATTACTGTAACCCCAAGCAAAGGCACAGATGGTCATGATATCTATACAGTAAGCTCTACTGCGACAGGTGGCGCAGCTTCTACTGAAAGCGTAGTTAAAAAAGCAGCTGCAACTGGTGATACCAACATTGCTGATGTTTCTGTTGCAGGCGGTAAAGCTGTAAATGATCCTGGTGCTCAATACGAAGTATCCGTTTCTAAAAATGCTGTTAAAGATGCAGCTCGTGAAGCAGTAACAGTAAATAATGGTGGCAACACAGATAATCCTATTACTGTAACACCAACACAAGACAATACTAACCACAATACAACATATGCAGTTACATTCGATGGCAATAAAGCTGCAAAACAAATTCCATTAACTTATAAAGCAACTAATGGTACTATTACAACTGCTGATCAAACCGTTAAACTTGATAAAGGTTTGAATTTCACAGGTGGTGATTATACAACTGCTAGCGTTGGTGCTGATGGTAAAGTAACATTTGATGTTAACCTTGGTACTGCCCCAACAGTAACTGATGGTAAACCTGGTGTTCCAGGACAAGCTGGTGCAGCTGGTAAAGATGGTATCGCTACTGTTAAAACTGTAGTAGATACAATTAATAACTCCGGTTGGAAAGCAAATGCTAAAGCAAATGGTGGTAAACTTGATGGTAATTCTACAGCGACTGTTGTAAAACCTGGTGATCAAGTAAACTTTGCGGCTGGTAAAAACTTAACAGTTAAACAAGATTTAACTGGTGAACATACATACACTTATTCTTTGAATAAAGATATCGATCTTACTAATGCTGGTTCCTTAACTGTTGGTGATACTACAGTTAATAATGGTGGTATTACAATTAAGGCTCCTACACCTGCAGCGGGTACAACACCTACTACAGATGTTAAGTTGACGAATACTGGATTAGATAATGGCGGTAATAAAATCGTTAATGTAGCTGAAGGTACAGCTGATACTGATGCAGTTAACGTAAAACAATTGAAAGACGCTAAAACTGTACTAGCTGATGGTAAAAATACGAAAAAATCTGGTACTGGTACAGCTGCTGATCCATATAAAGTGAATGTAGAAGGCGATTTAACTGGTATTTCCTCCATCACAAATGGTGGTACAAACAATGGTAAAATTTCCTTTGGCCCAAATAAAACTGTTACTGTAGATGGTGATCATAGCATTACACTTAATGCAAGCACAGGTAAGATTGGTGGTTTACAAAATTTAACATTTGATCCAACAAACTTTACATCTGGTCAAGCAGCTACAGAAGACCAATTGAAATCTGTTCATGATACTTTGAAAGCAAGTGAACTTCACATTGCTCCAACAGAATCTAACCGTACTGGTGAGCATATTGCTGGTGCTGCTACTAGTAACACAGCAGCTGGTGCAGCAGCTAATGCTTACAAGTATGATGCAACTACAAAACAAGTTGTATTGGAATACAATGACGGTACTGGCGCTAATAAGACTGGTACTAAAGCAGTTATCGACTTGTCTAACTTGCCTACTGGCGGTGACATGAGTTCCTTCAAGGTAACTTCCTCTGCAGAATCTACTACAGTGGGTACTCATGCAGGTGATACTAGCCAAGAAATCAAAAACGGTAAATCCGTTGATTTCCAAGCTGGTAAAAACATGACTGTAAAACAAACTAATGATACTAATGGTAATACAACTATTAACTATGCATTGAATAAAGATCTTGATGTAGAATCCGTTCACGTTGGTAAAGACGGTAAAGATGGTAAGATTGGTATCGATGGTAAAGACGGTGTAGATGGCCTTGATGGTACTAACCGTGTAGACATTCATGTAGAAAAAGGTGCTAAAGGTGTTGATGGCACTGACGGTCATGATGGCGTAAATGGCCATAACGGTAAAGATGGCATGACTCGTATCGTTTACGAAGATAAGGGTGGTAAACAAGAGGTTGCTACACTTAATGATGGTATGAAATATGCAGGTGATGATGCACAAGGTACTGATAAAACTAAAGTTATTGCTAAGAAACTTAACGAAACATTAGATATTATCGGTGGTGCTACTAAAGCGGACTTGACTACTGACAACATCGGTGTAAATAACGATGGTAATGGCAAATTACTCGTTCAATTGTCTAAAAACCTTAAAGGTATTAATACTATCAAAAATGGTAATACAACAATTACATTGAATAATACTCCTAGTACAACTACTCCTGCTGTAACAATCACTGGTGGTAACTTGTCCTTGGGCGATGGTACAACTAACAATAAGATTGTTAACGTAGCACCTGGTACAGATGATACTGATGCAGTTAACGTAAAACAATTGAAAGACGCTAAAACTGTACTAGCTGATGGTAAAAATACGAAAAAATCTGGTACTGGTACAGCTGCTGATCCATATAAAGTGAATGTAGAAGGTGATTTGACAGAAATTACATCTATCACTAATAAAGCAGATGCGTCTGGTAATAATGCTGGCAAAATTACTTTCAGCCCTAACCAAACAGTAACCGTATCTGGTGATCATAATATCAGCCTAAACGGTAAAACAGGTGATATCACAGGTTTAACTAATACGACTATCCCTACAACTGCTGGTAGTGACTTTGCAACTAAAGGTCGTGCAGCAACTGAAGAACAATTGAAAATTGTGAATGATAAATTCAACAATAAAATCAATCTAGGTGCTGATGGTAGTACAGAAACTACTAAACTTGCTTTAGACAATAATGGTGGTATTAAGTTTAACATTAAAGGTGATGGTTCTGGTGCGAGTGGTGCTAACCAATACATCAGCACAACTGCTAATGGCTCTGATATCAAAGTAGATTTAACTGATGATGCAAAAGCGAAGTTAAATAAGTCATATGATGTAAAATCTACTGACAAGTCAGTAACAGTAAGTTCTACAACAACTAATGGTGTAACAACATTCGACTTAAAAGTGGCTCCAGTTGCTGGCACAACTTCTACTTGGGATATTAAATCCTCTGCAGATACTGCTAATGGTGGTGCAACGGCAACAGGCCATGAAACAAACGCTAAAACTATTGCTAATACAAATTCTGTAGAAATGATCGCTGGTAAAAACTTAACTGTTAAACAAACTAGCGATACTAATGGTGCAAAAGTTGAATTTGCTCTATCCGATGAAATTGCGGTTGGTAAAGATGGTGCTAATGGTGTTGATGGTAAAATCGGTGTTAACGGTAAAGACGGTGCATCCGTAGTTATCAATGGTAAAGACGGTTCTATCGGCCTAACGGGTGCTCCAGGCACTCCTGGTACTCCTGGTGCTAGTGCAACATTGAAAGTAAAAGATGGTGTACCTGGTGTCGATGGTGCTCCTGGTACTAATTTGACTCGTATCGTTTACACAGATAAAAATAATGTAGAACATGAAGTGGCTACACATGATGACGGCATGAAATTCGCTGGTGATGATGGTCAAGCAAACCAAGCAACAAATGCTAATGTTATTAAAAAACATCTAAATAATGTTGTAGACATTATTGGTGGCGCTACTAAAACTGATTTAACTACGAATAACATCGGTGTAAACAACGATGGTAATGGTAAATTACTCGTTCAATTGTCTAAAAATCTTAATGGCATTAATACTGTTAAAAATGGCAATACAACAATCACATTGAATGATGCTCCTGGTGGTGCTACTAATACACCTGCAGTAACAATCAGTGGTGGTGACTTATCCGTTGGCGGTAACAAGGTTACTAATGTGGATGATGGTACAGATAATAATGATGCAGTTAACGTAAAACAATTGAAGGCAGCTAAAACAGAAGTAAAAGCTGGTAAGAATGTAGTTGTTACATCTGAAACTAGTACAACAGATGGTCATACTACTTATACAGTAAACGCTTCTACACCTGCTGTTTATACAAAACCAGATGGTACTAAATTGGTTAAACAACCAGATGGTACTTTCAAAGATGAAAACGGTAATGCATATACTGGTTCTGTAATTGCATCCTTCGAAGATGGCACTGGTGCTACAACTGGTGGCAACATGATCGTAAATAACGTTGGTTCTGCTATTAAGACTCAAACTGGTGGCGATTTCTTAACAAAATTAGACAATGCTAACACTGCAACTCCAAATGCAGCAGTTAACGTATCTGATTTGAAATCTACTGCTGATGCGTTGAAAGCAAATGAACGTCATATTGCACCTACAACTGTGGCAACTGGCTCCACTGAAACTAAAGGTGGTACAGCTAATGCCGGGGGTACTGCAAATGTATACAAATATGATGCAGCTAGTAAAACTGTTACATTGACATACAATGATGGTAATGGCAATGCAGTCAATGATACCAAAGCAGTTATCGACCTCTCCAACTTGAGTACTGGTGGTACAGGTGCTTCCTCTTGGAATGTTAAATCCTCTGCTAACACTACAGATGGTGGTGCTGTTGATGCTAATCATAATGCAAATGCTCAAAATATTGCTGATGGTAAGTCTGTAGAGTTCCAATCTGGTAAAAACTTAGTAGTAAAACAAACTAACGATACTGCTAATGGTAATGCTACTGTTGAATTCTCCTTATCTGATAACATCACTGTTGGTAAAGACGGTGCTAATGGTAAAGATGGTTCTGTTGGTGCTAAAGGTGCAGATGGCTCAGCTGTTGTTATGAATGGTAAAGATGGTTCCATCGGTCTCAATGGTACAAACGGTGCTAATGGTATCTCCATTAAAGGTAAAGATGGTGCTAATGGCGTAGGTATCGATGGTAAAGATGGTGTAACTCGTATTGTTTACACTGAAAAAGTACCTGATCCAGCTAACCCTGGCACAACTAAAGAAGTTACTCACGAAGTAGCAACTATGGATGATGGTTTGAAATTTACTGGTAACAACACTGGTACTGTAAACAAACATAAACTTGGTTCCTTAGTAAAAGTACAAGGTGAAGGTGTATCTGCTACTGATGAAGCTGCATTTGTCTCCGCAAGTGGTAATATCGCAGTAACTGCTGAGAATAATGATACATTAACAATTCGCTTGAACAAAAACCTTAAAGGTTTGAACAGCATCCAACTTGGTGGTAACACTATTCAAAGCAATGGTGATAACATTACTTTCACAACTAATGGTGGCACTACAAAAACTGTAGCTACTACAGATCAATTGTGGACTATCCAAGCTAATGGTACTGATGTTCCTGCTAAATCTGGCAAGGTAAATCTTGTAGCTGGTGATCATATCACAATTACTCCTGATGCAGCTAATGGCAAAATGACAATCAGTGCAACGGGCTTTGGTTCTATGGATGGATTCAATGTGAAAACATCTGCTGATGCAAATGGCACACATGCGGGTGATACAACAGAAAACATCAAAAATGGTAAAACTGTAGATATGCAAGCTGGCAAAAACTTGGTTGTTACTCAAACTAATGATGGTAATGGCAATACAACTGTTAACTATGCATTGAACAAAGATGTTGATCTTGGTACTAATGGTTCCTTAAAAACTGGCGATACTACTATCAACAATGATGGTTTCAAAAATGGTAACACTACAGTTGGTGGTAATGGCATGACTATCAAGGACCCAACTGATCCAACTAAGACTGTATCCTTAACTAAAGATGGTCTTAACAATGGTGGTAACCAAATCACTAATGTTGCATCTGGTGGTAATGTTGATACAAATGCTGCTAACATCGGCGATATCAAACGTCTTGCTAAAGATACTCGTATTAAAGATGGTACATACACAGTAGATAACAATGGTACTGTTGAATTGACTTATGTTGATGGTGCTGGCAACCAAGTGAAAGATGCATCTGGTAATGCTATTACAGCTAAAATCACAGGTATTACAACACTTGATTCCACACGTGTAAATGTAGCAGTTAATGAAACTGGTTCTGGTAAAGCGGTAGGTTCTAAAGCTGCAGTAAAAGTTACAAAAGGTACAGAGTTTGTAGCTGGTGATAACTTGATCGTTGAACGTAAGGCACGTACAGGCAATGATTTAGACAACTCTGTTGTTTACTCCTTGAATAGCAACTTGACTGGTATTAACTCCATCTCTAATACATCTACTGGTCCTAAAATGACATTCGGTGGTAACTCCATCAATGTAACAAATGGCGATCTTAACATGGGTGGTAATAAAATTACTAACCTTGGTAAAGGTACAGCTACAACTGATGCCGCAACTGTAGGTCAATTGACTAAGGTAACATCTAACAACAACTCTGTTGTAATTCATAAAACTACAGATGCTGATGGTGCTCCAGTTTACGACTTGGCAGTAACAGGCACTCCAGGTGCTCCTGCAGCTGACCCTCGTGTAGATATGCTCGGTGAAGAAATCGGTCGTGTAGGTGCTCAAGGCGCAGCTCTCTCCGCATTGAAACCTATCCAATACGATCCATTAGAACCAACTCAAATCATGGCTGGTTATGGTAACTACCGTGGTAACTCTGCAGTGGCTCTTGGCGTAGCTCATTACAAAAATGAATCTACATTAATCCATGGTGGTGTATCCTGGGTTGGTGGTTCTAGCCACATGATGGCAAACGCTGGTGTAACTTGGAAAGTTGGTAACCGTGATAGCGAAGCTGCTGTAGCAGATCGTTACCGTAAAGGCCCTATCAGTTCCGCGTATGCAATGCAACAAGAAATGGCAGCTATGAAAGCTCAAAATGCCGGATTAAAAGGCGAAGTATCTGACTTGAAAGCAGAAAATGAACAAATGAAAGCTCAAATTGCTGCGATGATGGCAAAATTAGGTTTATAATTTGATAACTAATACTTTCACAGATAGCGGGAAGAGGGAACTCGGTTCCGAGAACCCTCTCATCCCTTTTGATTCGACTAAGAAAAGAGGAATAGATATGAAAAAATCTACAATGCTTGCTTTCACAGCAGCAGTATTAATGAGCGCTGCATCCCTTACTGGTCACGCAGCCAGTGCACCTACATATGATGATGTATTAATTGTTAAAAACCCTGTAATGACGCCACAACTCGGTTCTGTTGTACTCGTTCCGGTAGCGAGTCCACAAACGGTGGCAGCTGTTCATGATTATGTGAAAGCTTGGCAAAATGCAGAAATCAACATTGCAAAAGCTAAGGTTAAATACGATGATCATAAACAATTGACGAAATCTGAAAAGGTTTGGTTGCATTCTTATGACAAACATAACTATGCTGACTATTTCCGCACACATTCCATCGGTCGTGTGCATGGTCAAGAAGTGTTCATGAACTGGAACGGTGAAAATCGCAACAAAAATGAATACGAATATTTTGATATGCCAAAATACAATGAGCAAGATGGTTTCACCAATAGCTATGGGTACAATGTACTTCGTGGCATGGTAGACCAAATCAATGCAGTTATCCAAGAGCAAAAGAAAATCGGTGGTCCTATGACTGACGAAGAAGCACAAGCTTTGGAAGACTCCATTTTGGACATCATGGCTCATGATCAAGAACATGTAAACAATGACGAACTTCGTCACTACATGAATGACACAATCTGGTATGCCGCTAAACAAACGGTTAAAAACAAAGCGAGTGAAGAACCAGTTGCTGGCGAGGATCATGAAGTAGATCTACGTGCAGCGATTGCAAAAGCACCTGTTGATCAACCGCAATCACGTAAAGTAAATTTGCGTGAAGCTATTAGTAAATAATACTAGTAGATACAATTACAATCACATATGGCCCTCATAGAAACTCTCACAATTGCCCCCCCTGTTTAGTATGGGGGCCTATAAAAAGACGCTCACACAATGTGTGGGCGTTTTTTTGTGCATATATGAGTACATGACATCGTATTAGTGATGCATTTGTTGTATTGGTAATTGAGTATTGGATTGCTAAATATATTAATTAATCATTAATAATATAGGCTTGTTATTTAATTAAATGAATTGTTTGAATAACGTAAAACCTAGTATTTTATTGGCTTATTGGTATATAGCTGTTTATAAAGTTTATGGATAATAGAGTTGTATATGACTCTATAGAATAGTCTTACCTTCGTTATTTAACAAAATTATAAACTAAAAAGAATGGGCTACTATATGAAAGCTATATGAAGAAAGTTTCTAAAATACGTTTAAAAACCTTGCTATTATGCACTTTCTCGTAGATGTGTTTATTTTTACACATACATATAAACTTCAGTTTATTTTCATCTAAAATATAAAATTTCATTAAATAAATGGGTGAAAAAGTATTTACAATTAATTAATAAATTGATATTATTGAATTATCCTATATGAAGTGTGTGTGAATGAGAGGAAAGCCACTCTTCATGAAGTGAACAAAAGTGTAAAAGTTACATTTATATGTACTTATGAGAAAGGGGTTCAAAGGTTTTATGAACAAGGTCTTTAAAGTCGTTTGGAGCAAATCCAAAGAGTGCTACGTTGTAGTGCCTGAGATTGCGAAAAATAATAGCGGCAAAAAGAAAGTCCTAGCTAGCGTATTGGCTGGTTTAGCTGTAGCTGGTGCTATGGGCGGTATTGCGCCTCAACAAGCCATGGCCGATGCAGATTATGGCAATAGTCATGTTAATGTTTGGGCTAATACGGCTCCAGATGGTAGCAATGGCAAAAATG
>OKRY01001580.1_pt1 | contig 18545 bp, 9 predicted proteins | sample 1601121 | NCBI WGS metagenome assembly OKRY01 (sample SAMEA3541546, study PRJEB24748) | human gut metagenome | biome: human gut; feature: human-associated habitat; material: faeces | place: China | collected 2012
CAAATAAGCATTGATCCGGAGATTTCTGAATGAGGAAACTCACCTGGGTTCATACCTGACGAAGATAAAACAGAAGATAAGTTGCTGGCACAATTTCCTGTTGCTCAAAGCATGATACGTGAGAAACTGAATAATCGAACTTGTAAAATGCTGGCAGAGCCTAATGGAGATAAAAATTATATCAAAGCGGCTTTGAGATATGATAAAATCAGAACCCTGTGTGCACAAAGCGGAGCTACAAAACTCTATCCATTTCAAGAAAACGGAGATATTGAACAAGTAGTGATCGAAAGAGCTTTCTATGACCCACCCGAAGGTAGCGGGCTGACAAATCCGGATATGATTAAGGCGGCTATTCTCAAGGAAATGGAAAATCCAAAAGAAGAGCGGGCAGCTATTTCTATAGGTGCCCATAATACAGATACCGGTTGGGTGAACTTCTTGGAATGGCTCAACGACACATACGGACGAGATGGTGACGACTCTATGTGGTTTACCAACCAGGAAGAATATTATGAATATTATTACTATCGTTTGCACAGCAAACCGGAAATCAAACAGGTAAATACGCACACGTGGAAACTGACACTAAATCTGAATGGAGAGGACTCCGCTCCTTTCTATTACCCTTCCGTGACTGTAAATATTTTCGGGCTTAAAATGGAGGACATTGAAAGCATAAAATCAAATGAAGATGTTACAGGACTCTCTTATGGTGACCATAAAGATTTCTTCATGCTAAATATCGACTGCCGAAAATACCTGGCGGAACACGCCGAGAATTTCGTGAAACGATATGAAGCGAATCCGACAGATGTTTCTGCCAAAGCGGACGCCAACTACTTTGTGAATATGCTGAAAGATTCGGATAAAAAGACGGAGTTGAAGAAACGAATCGAATAAATGGCCGGACGCAAAACGAACTGTTAAGCTATTTGGGCATAAACGAATAAAAAAGATGGAACGTAGAGAAAGAAAAAGAAGAAGTAATAAACAAATATAATTATGAACGAAACCATGACCCTTTGTCTTGAAATTATTTTCTGGCTTGCCCTGTTCGTTGTGTTCTACACCTATTTGGGCTACGGAATTGTGCTTTATATTCTTGTCAAGTTGAAAGAGCTTTTCGTGAAGCCTGTGAAGCGTTCGTTGCCGGCATCGGACGCAGACCTGCCGGAAGTTACCCTCTTCATTACGGCATTCAACGAAGAAGATGTAGTGGACGAGAAGATGGAAAACAGTCTTGAGCTGGATTATCCTGCGGACAAGCTGCACATCGTATGGGTGACGGACGGAAGCGATGACGGTACGAACGAACGATTGCAGACGCGTTGGCAGGGGAAAGCGACCGTACATTTCCAACCGCTCCGGCAAGGTAAGACGGCTGCAATGACACGTGGAATGACGTTGGTGGATACTCCACTCGTTGTTTTTACGGATGCCAACACGATGGTGAACCGGGAGGCAATACGGGAAATCGTGCTTGCTTTCCAGGATCCGAAAGTGGGCTGCGTGGCTGGTGAAAAACGGATTGCCGTGCAGACAAAAGACGGGGCGGCTGCCGGTGGTGAAGGTATTTACTGGAAATACGAATCAACCCTGAAAGCACTTGATGCACGGCTCTACTCTGCCGTAGGAGCAGCAGGCGAACTGTTTGCCGTGCGTAACGAGCTGTTCGAAGCGATGGAGCCGGATACGTTGCTCGACGATTTTATTCTTTCACTCCGGATCACAATGAAAGGTTACACCATCGCTTATTGTACGAATGCTTATGCCATCGAAAGTGGTTCGGCAGATATGCGCGAAGAAGAAAAACGAAAAGTGCGCATCGCTGCGGGAGGATTGCAGTCTATCTGGCGGCTTCGTCCGTTGCTGAATCCTTTCCGTTACGGGATACTTAGCTTTCAATATACGTCGCACCGGGTATTGCGATGGTCTATTACTCCGTTCCTGTTGTTTGCTCTCTTCCCGCTGAATATTGCGATTCTGCTGTTAGGCGGTTCCGCGATATTCTACGGAGTGCTGCTTGCCATGCAGGTTCTTTTTTACGGATTGGGATATTGGGGATATTACCTGTCTACGAAACAGATAAAAAACAAGTTGCTCTTTATCCCCTACTACTTTTTATTTATGAATGTCAATGTGCTGAAAGGCATCCGTTATCTGAAAAAGAAAAAAGGAAGCGGAGCCTGGGAAAAGGCAAAGCGCGCTGAAAAGTAAAACAAATGCTATTATCTTTTGTTATCCTTACTATAAGACATTAGTCTCTATCATCTAATAAAAAACAGACATGAACAGAATATTACATGATGCGAATAACGCACAAAGAATATTGAAACTGACGGCAGATACAATGCTATTGGTTGACAGGCACGGCGTCTGCGTAGACATTGAGCCTCATTGTGATCTATGGTTTCTGCAAGAGGATATACTTTTAGGAAAAAATATATTTGAGCTTTTACCAGAATATACGAGAGAGAGGGTGATGCCCATCTTCCAGATTGTACTCGAAGAACAAAGAAGCATCAGCAAGAACTTCAAGTTGGTGCTGAAAGACGAAACTTTTTACTTCAAATGCCTCATGTTCCCTTATGACGGTATGGTGCTTTGCCAATATCGCGACATCACGCAAAGAAGCAACGTAAAAAGACAGTTGGAACAGGCAAATCTCACCCTGCGAGCCATCCAAAAGGTAGCCCAGATAGGACAATGGACGTATAATACGAAACAGAATATTTTTCATTATCTTGGATATACCGGTGTTTTGTGCGAGGAAAATGTGCAAAACCTTGCCATTGAGAAATATGTGGAACTGATTGTAGAAGAAGACCGTCAGAGTTTTATGGAATGGTATCGGGTGAACGAAAAAGAACTCAACATGGAAAGCATCAGCTACCGTGTCCGCCTGAACGGAGAAATCTTCTATATGCGTATCCAGACTTATCTGCGTGAACAGCGCTCCGACGGTAGTTTCAACATCGAAGGCTATATCCAGAACATCACAGACATACAGCATCGCAGAAATGACATCAATACACTGACTCATGCCATCAACAACGCCAAAGAAAGTATCTTTGCCGCCAAGCCCGATGGCACGATCATCTTCGCCAACCGTCGTTTCCTGTACAATCATGGTATTTCAGAAAACGAAGACATCAGTCAATTAAAGATTTACAATGTCGCCGCAGATATGCCTACACAAGAGGCTTGGAACGAACGTTGCAAAGATGTCATACACGGTGGCAGCAGTAACTTTGTGGCTCATCACCCATCTAAAATCAATAAAGGTATATTGGCTTATGAAGGCACGATGTACAACGTGACCAATGATTCCGGAGAAGAAAGTTACTGGTCGTTTGCCCATGATATTTCCGAGAGGATTCGGTACGAAGCCCAAATCAAACGGCTGAACCAAATCATGGATACGACCATCAACAATCTCCCTGCCGGGATTGTAGTGAAGGAAATCAACAACGACTTCCGATACATTTACCGGAATCGGGAGGCCTACAACCGCGATCTTTATAAGAACGACCCTGTCGGCAAGAATGACTTCGATTTCTACCCGCCTATCGTAGCCGAAAAGAAGAGACAAGAAGATATCCAGGTGGCTACCACCGGAAAAGGTCTGCACTGGACTGCTGAAGGAAAGGACAGAAACGGAAACATGATTATCCTCGACAAACGGAAAATCCGGGTGGACGGTGACGAATTGTCTTCGCCTATCATCGTCAGCATCGAATGGGACATCACGGAGCTGGAAATGATAAAACGGGAACTTCAATCGTCGAAAGAGAAAGCGGAAATGTCTGATAGCCTGAAGTCGGCCTTCCTCGCCAATATGAGTCATGAAATACGTACGCCGCTGAATGCTATCGTAGGTTTCTCGCATCTCATTGCCGAAAGCGACGATGCGGAAGAACGGAAGACGTATTATAACATCGTAAACGCGAACAACGAACGTCTCCTGCAACTTATCAACGAAATTCTCGACCTCTCGAAGATTGAATCGGGAACCATCGAGTTTTCCTTCGGACCGGCTAGTCTCCATAATCTCTGCCGGGAAGTGCACGATGCTCATATATTCCGTACTCCGCAGGGAGTAAGCCTTGTCTATGAATCCTCGGACGAAAGTCTGATGATTGAAACGGACAAGAACCGGGTATTCCAGGTGATTTCAAATCTGATTGGAAATGCTGTCAAGTTTACGAAGGAAGGAAGCATCAGTTATGGTTACAAACTGGCGGACAATCAGATTGTATTCCACGTAACGGATACCGGAACAGGAATTGAACCGGAGAAAGTGGGGCGTGTGTTCGAGCGTTTCGCAAAGCTGAACAATCATGCGCAGGGTACAGGATTGGGGTTATCTATCTGTAAGTCTATTGTTGAACGGCTCGGTGGAAAGATTTCCGTCAACTCCGAATTTGGCAAGGGGACGACGTTTACATTTACTTTACCATACACGATTGCAAATCCTGCAAATGTGGATTCTTCAAAGAAAGAGAATGGTGAAGGGAACATTGCTGGAATAGCATCTGCCGGAAAAACTGCAGATTCGAGTGTTGACAGTTCTGCAAATACACGGCATGCCTGTATTTTGGTTGCCGAAGATACGGACAGTAACTTCGACTTATTGGAGGCTATTCTAGGTAAAGACCATCAGCTTATACGTGCGCATGACGGAATGGAAGCTGTCACGATGTTCGATGAGGTGAAACCGGATCTTATCTTGATGGATATCAAGATGCCGAATCTGGACGGACTGGAAGCTACAAAAATCATCCGTGAACTGTCTGCCACTGTTCCTATTATTGCTCAAAGTGCCTTTGCATACGAACAGGACAGGAAAGCGGCTGAAGAAGCGGGGTGCAATGATTTTATAGCTAAACCAATAGCGGATGATAAATTGAAAGCAATGATTCATAAATGGTTGCTTCCTTCGTAGAGAGCTTAATCCCTCATGATACAACCAGCAAATAATTTAGATTAAATGAAAGCCTTTTACAGACTGTTTTATTACATATCCATCGTGCTGACCAGTATTTTGGCAGGAGTTACCATTGCGGGTGCTTTCGTAGGCAATGCCGCACCGGATAGTTTCAAATTTATGCCTTTCATCGGTTTGATACTGCCGATACTTTTATTGGCTAATCTTGCTTCTGCTATCTACTGGACGATTCGTTGGCGGTGCTGGGTTTTCATCCCTCTGATTGCTATATTCAGCAATTGGGGGTATATAAGCTGTGTATTACAATCGCCTTTTTTCAGTCCGGCTTCGTCACCGATGGTTAAAATGAATGTATATACTCCGGGAGTGTTGACGGTTGCTACTTACAACGTCGATGCCTTTAACCACGAGCATACCGGCTACTCATGCAAGGAGATTGCTTCTTACATGAGAAATCTGCAAGCAGATATTCTCTGTTTTCAAGAATTTGGCATTAACGATGAGTTTGGCATCGATAGTATATACGCAGCTCTTTCTAATTGGCCGTATCATTATATTCCTTCTTCGCCCGAAGGGAAGAATCTGTTGCAACTGGCTGTTTTCAGCCGTTATCCTATCAAGGAGGAGCATCTTATCATCTATCCTGATTCGAAAAATTGCAGTCTTGCATGTGATATTGAAATCAATGGTCGCACCATCCGCCTGTTCAACAATCATCTCCAAACAACGGAAGTAAGCCAGAACAAGCGCAAACTGGAAAAGGGACTTCGTACGGATGATTCCCAAAGAGTGGAACATGCTGCCCTGGGACTTATCGACGGCTTACATGAGAATTTCCGGAAACGGGCCGTACAAGCTGATCTTCTCAAGCAACTGATAGCCGCCTCCCCCTATCCTACTCTAGTCTGCGGTGACTTTAACTCTCTGCCGTCTTCGTATGTTTATCATACTATAAAAGGTGATAAGTTGCAGGATGGTTTTCAGAGGAGCGGGCATGGGTATATGTATACTTTCAAGTACTTCAAGCATCTGTTGAGAATCGACTATATTCTCCATTCACCGGAACTGAATAGCACGGATTACTTCTCGCCGGATCTTAATTATAGCGATCATAATCCGGTGGTGATGAGGATGAAATAAAAAAGATGCTCCGTTTATTGAACGAAGCATCTTTTTATATAAATATTCTAGAATGTAAACTTAACGCCTAACTGCATCTGCCATGCACTACCTGTAGAAGCAGTATAATCCCATTTAGAATTTTTCTGGAACACCTCGCGAGAAGATGCATTCATCTGATAAGTAAGAGGTTCTCCTACCTTACTTGCTGTTTTTAACAACCTTACATTATCATAACTCTGCAAACCGCAAGAGCGATAAGCCCCCCACTTCGAATTTAATAAGTTACCAATATTCAACATATCAAGACTTACTTGAATACCGTACTTACGGCTACCAATCTTAGCATAAAAATCCTGTGCTATCTTCATGTCAAAACGGTGAATCCACGGTTCTAAAGAAGAAGCACGTTCTACATACTGCCCCTTGTGATCATTCAAATAAGAGTCATTATTTACATAGTTCCAAAAATCTTCTTGTTGGTCTACCGCCGAATAAGTCACATTATTTTGTTTATCTTTAATATCCACAAATGTCATTTCTTCTTTAGAAGCAGGCACATACATCAAATCGGAATAGTTTCCGTCACCGTTCATATCATTAGAATAGGTATAAGAAAAACGTCCTTGTTGGTAACCTGTATAGAACAAAGAAACAGTCGTTTTCATATTCGCATAAGCAACTTCATAAGAAGCATTAGCTATCAAACGATGCGGGGTAGAAAATAAAGAATAAGAGACACCCGGATCATTCAATGAATTAACTGCAACATTATTCTGCCATACTGAAGCCGCCGATGAACCTGGATTTGCCGTCATATCTTTAGCCATTGTATAAGTGTACCCAAATGAACCTGTAAAGCCAAAATCAAATTTCTTCGTTAATACTGCATTAAAAGAATATTGATAACCTTTTTCATCCCCATTAGTCAACTGTATAACGGTTTTCGTCTTAGGATTGTCATAGTAATTATTCTTAGTCCAATATACACGTCCCGGTTGTTCATTATAGGTTCCAGAAGGGGCCTTTTCGTTCATATTCTTCTGAACAACATTATATATATCACGTGTATACATAGCACCAACAGAAAGCATAAATCCATAAGGTAACTGAAACTCTGCATTTACATTACTACGCCAAACTTGAGGCATTTTAAAATTCGGATCCACATAAGCTATAGCACCGGGGACCTCATTTCCCGGAGTTGATGGAAACATATCCGGATTTTGGGTAAGAGTTTCTTTATAATTTGGATTAAAAGCAAAGTTTGCCGGTAATTCCGAAGTCTCAAATTCGACCATATTTTGCATCTGACCTGCATTTGTCGGTTGGTTAGTGAACCATACAAATGGTAATAACCCTGTAAACAAGCCTGTACCTCCAGTCAAAACAATAGAACGGTCACCTTTTATATCCCAATTAAATCCTAAACGAGGAGATATTAACAATTTACTTTTCGGCCATTCGGATACGTCAACATTCGTTCCATTAAATGACTGTTCTTTGATAGCCGCATTCCCTAACAAATCATCAAAATATAACGGTAAATCAAAGCGTAATCCATATGTCAATTTTAAATTAGGTGTAATAGAATATTCATCTTGTGCATAAGCTCCCAACATACCAAATGTCAGTTCAGCTCCCGGAGCGTCTTTTCCATTATATCCATAAGTAATGCCATACAGCATCGGTTTTTCTCCCGTCATAAAATCGTCCATTGAAGCATAACGATAATATCCATAAGGAGCACGTAAATATGAATTCATGAAATACTGTCTTTCAAATGTTGCACCGGCAGTTATCAAATGGTTTCCTTTATTAATAGTTACATTGTCAGTAACACTAAATACATTATTCTCGACATCATTAAAAGGAGTAAACAATTCTGTACCCAATGTCATATACTGCTTACCGTCCTTGTAAATATCAACCATTGGAAACGCATCTCCCTTAGTTGTACGAGAATCTCGGATATGGGTATAAGTCACTAATAATTTGTTTTGTACTGAAGAAGAAAAATTGCTATTCAACTCACCGGAAAGAGACGTTACAATATTTCTAAAACCATAGTTGGAATTTCCAAATGCAAATGCATCAACCCCATAACGGTTTGAATTAGCTTTAGTGATTACCGAAGAAGTTGAACTAATACTAGCATCATTTTCTGATTTCACTGTGTTAAAACGTAATGACAGTTTATGACTTTTATTAATATTCCAATCCAAACGAGCCATAAGCTTCCAATTTTTACTCTCGAAATCATCAAATTTATCATAACTTCCCGGATCATATCCATATTTATCCTTTACAAAATCACTTATTGTCTTCAAATCCTTTATCCAAGTTCTAGAAATATGATTTTGATTATCCCCACTTCCACCTTCTTCTTGACTAGGAGTCCACAAAATACCAGGGCTAGTACTATTTTCTAATTCTCCATTTACAAAAAAGAATAGTTTATTTTTTATTATCGGAGCTCCTAATGTAAAGCCATACAAACTGGATTTATAACTTTCCACATTAGGAACGTCAACATCGTTAATAGATTTTCCTATAAAATTCTTTGGTTTCTGATATGTATAAACTGTTCCCTTTAATTCGTTTGTACCACTCTTGGTTACAGCATTAATAGAAGCTCCCGTAAAATTGGAATACGTAACACTATAAGGAGAAACATTAACGCTAATTTCATCAATTGCATCAAGTGAAATAGGCTGCGCATCTCCACCCGGCAAATTATTAGTACTCAAACCAAAATTATTGTTCAAAGCTGCACCATCCACAGTTATTGTATTATAACGTCCATCACGTCCGGCAAAAGAATTACTGCCACCCGCATAAGGAGAAAGTTTAGTAAAGTCAGTAATACTACGATTAATAGTAGGCAATGTCGTTAACTGACGCTCACTCACATTCGTTACAGTCCCCATCTTCTCTACTGTTTTCTGTGCTGTTACTATAACTTCATCCAATAATTCAGAACTTTCCTTTAAAACTACATTTAAAGTGTATACTTCTCCTAACGATAAATTTACACCTTTATAAATAGCAGTCTGATAACCAACATAAGAAACTTCAACTTTGTAAGGACCACCGGTACGCATACCTTGCAAATTAAATTGACCACTGATATTAGTCACTGTACCATAACGTGTACCTGACGGCTCGTGGATTGCAACCACAGTCGCTCCAATGATAGGTTCATCTTGTGCTGTAACCTTACCACTCATACTAGAAGTGGTAACCTGCGCACTAACGGTAGCAATGACCATGAGCATCGCCGCTACTAAAAAAGATCGCATTCTCTTTAACATAAATGTAGTTGATTAGTTAATATAAATTGTTTGCTTTTAAAAACTGTGCACAAATATAATTAATAATATTTAGAACTACATTACGATTATACTACAATTTTTTAAGAGAGATAAACGTTTTCCCTTGTTATAAAACGATAAAGGCTCTACAATATTTGCAGAGCCTTTTATTTTGAAACAGAAAGCATTATAAATGCTTCAATCTATTACTTTATACTAGTCAGTCATTAACTTTCTATAACGAACGCGTTTTGGTTCTTCATTTCCCAAACGTTTCATTTTGTTTTCTTCATATTCTGAATATGAACCTTCGAAGTAGAATACATTGGAGTCTCCTTCAAAAGCAAGGATATGTGTACAGATACGGTCGAGGAACCAACGGTCGTGCGAGATAACTACTGCACAGCCGGCGAAATCTTCCAAACCTTCTTCCAAAGCACGCAGAGTGTTTACGTCGATATCATTGGTAGGCTCATCGAGCAACAGTACATTACCTTCTTCTTTCAAAGCCATCGCCAAGTGTAAACGGTTTCTTTCACCACCGGACAATACACCGCAGAGTTTTTCCTGATCGCCTCCGGAGAAATTGAAACGGGAAAGGTATGCACGCGCATTCACGTCACGTCCACCCATGCGGATCAACTCATTACCACCGGAAATTACCTGATATACGCTCTTATTCGGATCAATATCTCTGTGTTGCTGGTCTACATACGCCACCTTTACAGTCTCTCCTACTTCAAATTCTCCTTTATCCACTGTTTCCAATCCCATAATCAGGCGGAACAATGTCGTCTTTCCCGCACCATTAGGACCAATCACACCGACAATACCATTAGGAGGAAGCATAAAGTTCAAATCGTCAAACAACAATTTATCACCGTATGCTTTAGCCACATGTTTGGCTTCAATGACCTTATTACCCAGACGGGGACCATTCGGAATAAAGATTTCAAGTTTCTCTTCTTTCTCCTTCACGTCCTCATTCAGCAATTTGTCATAAGAGTTAAGACGTGCCTTACCTTTCGCCTGACGGGCTTTCGGAGCCATGCGTACCCATTCCAACTCACGTTCCAGTGTTTTACGACGTTTGCTGGCGGTCTTTTCTTCCATTTCCATACGTTTGGTCTTCTGTTCCAACCAGGAAGAATAGTTACCTTTCCAGGGGATACCTTCACCACGATCCAATTCAAGAATCCATCCGGCAACGTGATCGAGGAAGTAACGGTCGTGCGTCACAGCAATAACCGTACCTTCATATTGTTGGAGATGTTGTTCCAACCAGTCGATAGACTCTGCATCCAAGTGGTTGGTAGGTTCGTCCAGCAAAAGCACATCCGGTTTCTGCAACAACAAACGGCAAAGAGCTACCCGGCGACGTTCACCTCCGGAGAGATTTTCTACCGGCTGATCTTCAGGCGGACAACGGAGAGCATCCATCGCACGCTCCAACTTGCTATCCAGATTCCATGCATCAGTTGCATCAATGATATCTTGCAATTCACCCTGGCGAGCAAAAAGAGCATCCATCTTATCCTGATCCTCATAATACTCCGGTAAACCAAATTTCTGATTGATCTCTTCGTATTCTGTCAGTGCGTCAACAATGGGTTGCACACCTTCCATCACTACTTCTTTTACTGTCTTTGTGTTGTCTAAATAAGGTTCCTGTGCCAAATACCCCACGGAATATCCCGGAGAAAACACCACTTCTCCCTGAAAGGATTTCTCCAAACCGGCGATGATCTTCAATAACGTTGATTTACCAGAACCGTTCAAACCGATAATACCGATTTTCGCTCCATAGAAAAACGACAGGTAAATGTCTTTCAGCACATTCTTATTAGGAGTGAATGCTTTGCTCACTCCTACCATTGAGAAGATAATTTTTTTATCGTCAGCAGCCATAATGTATGATTATATATTGTTGATAATGGCACAAAGATAAGAAAAATGTTTGAATTCTTTTGGAGTTATAAAAAAATGTTCTACCTTTGCACCCACATTCGAAAGAAAGCACTGAAGGATTGATTCGCTAGCTCAGCAGGTAGAGCACAACACTTTTAATGTTGGGGTCCTGGGTTCGAGCCCCAGGCGGATCACGAAACATAAAATTAATCCCTTGATAATCAGTCGTTATCAAGGGATTTTTATTTTAATATTCTTCACATATACTTATTCTACAAGCATAGAGCGACACGGTAATTCGATTATAAAAGTAGTACCTATCCCCAGTTGGGAATCGACTAATATCCGCCCGTTCATCTTCTCGACGATCAGTTTGCAGATAGGTAAGCCCAGACCGGCCCCTTGAGCAAAGGAATCCAATTTCTCAAACCTTTCGAATATCTTTTCAAGCATATTCTGCGGGATGCCCCGACCGGTATCTTTAACACCGATTCTGACAGATTGGTGGTCTACCTCATAGAAGACTTCCACATGTCCGGTGGTAGTGTTCTTTAAGGCATTCGAAAGGAAATTACTCAAGATCTGTTTGATACGCAGTCTATCCAGTTCTACCAGAGAATCATGTGCCGGATAGTTAGTCAGAAGTTCAACGCCGGATGGTACTTGATGAGCATACTCCGCTACACTCTCGTCAAGAAGCTCGGTAAGGTTAACCCAGTCCGGACGCAATTCCAGATAACCGGATTCTATTTTAGAAAGATCAATTACATCATTAATCAGATTTAATAATAGTTTGTTGTTATGTCCAATCAGAGAATTATATAGTTCCTTTTCCGCTGCATTTTCCGTACTAGTCAACAGGCTTGAAAAGCCGACAATAGCATTTAAAGGAGTACGGATTTCGTGACTCATATTAGCCAGGAAAGCAGACTTTAACCGATCGGACGCTTCAGCTTTATCACGTGCCTTGACAAGCATTTCTTCTGTCCTTTTCAGTTCTGTGATATCATAATTGATGCTGATAATCTCGATAATCCGGTCCTGCGGGGCATATTTCTTTACTAACAGATTGACATGCGTCCATGTGTATGTACCATCCTCCCTAAGGACACGCATCTCTTTGCTAAGTTGGGTGGTAAGTCCCTTTCGTGCGTCGTCCAAAAAACGAATCAACAAGGCACGGTCATCAGGGTGGAAATGCCGGTATGTGCCAAAGATGTCGGACAACGGAGCTTCATCCGCTTCACCCACATTTCTGTACCAGCTTTTTTGGGCATAGCCGTGTCCACTCAAAATATTGAAATGAGCATAACCGACCTTGGCATAATCACCGACCAATTCAAAAAACTCCTCAAACTCCTGAATCTTATTATAGGCTACCGTTGTTTCTGTCTTATCCGCATTAATCAATAGATAGTTTATCGGTTGGTGTTCGCTATCATATAATGTAGTCACTTTAGTCACCAAATCAATTGTACCCTGTTTCTGGGTATTCTGATAATACGAACCAACCTTCGAGAAGTCATAACGGAAAGTAAAGTCGGCATCTTCATTTTTCTTCAGCCGTTCTTTCATTTCTTTCGGAAAAATAGGATTATCAAAAATATTGATACCCAATACATCTTCTTTCTTCTCTATATGAAACATTTCTAATTCCTTATCGTTCAGATCCACCAATACCCCATCCATATCGTATAATTCGATACCAATAGGCAAATACTTGAAAATGTTAGATAAGAGACGCTCACTGTATTGCAAAGCTTGGTAAGCAGATGCCATATCAGGACCATCTTGCACTTCGGATATACCATAGATGATTTCGTTTCCGTCTTCATCCGTTTCTTGAAAGCATACCTTGCTACGTACCCAAACAGCTCCTTTCACCGTATCAAGCAAATACACCACCTCCGGCCGTTGATACACACCATAAGAATGAACAGTTGTAGAAAGTTGTTCCTCTTTCTGAATACGTTTATTGAAATCTTCAAAACTAATAATTCCGGTCTGATCCAGACCTAATAACTCTACTATAAAGTCAGAACATTCATAATTCGCAGTTGATAAATTGGCTTTCCACCATCCCATATTAGCGTTAGCCATCAACTGCGAGAAAAAGGTAAAATCTTGTAGTCTATTCATAACGCTATTTATCATTTTATTATTTTTCGGGCGCAAAAATACAGATTGGTAACAAATCTAACTTTCAGAAAGACACTTTTTTTAGCATATTATAAGAAGATTATTTGTGATTAAACTAAAAAATTTCCGGTTAAAATTTTCTCTAAAAGAGATTATTTCAACCGGAAATTTTACAATCGTCAAGTTCCTTATTTTACTTTTTCAAGGACTGATAAACAGCTTTTGCCATCACTTTAGCCCCTTCTTCATTCGGATGGATCTTATCCGGAAACAATTGGGGCATTCCATCCATTGCTGCGTGAAGATCGATGACAGACAAGTTATTTTTCTTGGCAACCTTCTTTATCATCGGAATGATTTGTTTAGAGATGATATCATCGTTGATATTATCACCGGTCTGATAGGCTTTAGAAGGATAACAAAGATAAATCTTCGGTTGAGCTGGCAACGCTTTGAAAGCATCGACCATCGTTTGCAGATCTTTCGTGAAGTCGGCCTTATATTTCCAGTTGAATGATTTACTGTCATTCGTACCCAACTTGATAACAACGATATTAGGATTGAAAGCCAGCGCATCCTGATAAGCCTTTTCATTCATATAAGGATGATCGCCCTTGTTCAGCAGAGTGCGGGCACTGACTCCGAAATTCTTTACCCAATAAGCCTCTCCCAACATACGGCTCAACACGGCCGGATAACTGTCACGATCACGATTCTTGATACGTGCTCCATACGTAATACTATTTCCAATGCAAGCTACACGGATAGCATCTTTATGAGGTACTTTGAAACTACGGAGCCAAGACGTCAGTTCGTCCAACATTTCATTCTTATAGAGGAAACCCTCGCGAATTCCCCATCCATGTCCACCGGAAGGATAAATATGAAGCACTGAAGGAACATTGTTCTTGTTCAGCGCCAAATAATAATTAACTCCGTTAGCAGGCGGAACGACTTTATCATCATCACTATATACGATAAAAGCACGTGGTGTATCTTTCGTCACTTGCTTTTCATTAGAATATTCAAGTTCCAATTCAGCAGAAGCATCTTTTCCCAAAAGGTTGTCGTGAGAGCCCCTATGGGTATAAGATTTATCCATCGTAATCACAGGATAGAAAAGAATCTGAAAGTTTGGACGAAGTTCGGGCTTGGCATGAGTGGCAATGGTAGAAGCCAGATGTCCACCGGCAGAAGAGCCCATGATACCAATGTCATTCGGGTTCAAATTCCAGACATCAGCACTGTCACGCACCAATTTCATTGCTGCTTCAGCATCCGAAATGGGTAATGTACGATCACCGTTCGGCATCCGGTATTTTAGCACAATCAATGCAATACCTTGTTTATTAAAGTAGGGAGCCCAATCACAGCCTTCGTGTTCGAATGCCAAATGTGAATATCCACCTCCCGGACACGCAACCACAGCACGCCCCGTTGCCAATTCCGGCGCAGGAAGGAATACGCGAAGTGAAGGTTGTTCAATATCAAAAGGTTTCGGAGCATTTTGCGCTACCACTCGTGAACCAGCAAAAAAGAGAAGCAGCAAGATAAAAATAGTAGAAAATTTCTGTTTCATAGTATCTATGTACTTTGATTAATGAATAATTAGATGCGCGAAGATAGTAATTTTGCGTATCTTTGCACCCCATTTTGATTAGAAAAATTATATGCAAGGAATAAAGAATCTGACACAAGGCCCTATCAACCGTCAACTGTTTAATCTGGCAATGCCGATCATGGCAACGTCGTTTATCCAAATGGCATATAGCCTCACTGATATGGCGTGGGTAGGAAGACTGGGAAGTGAAGCCGTAGCCGCCATCGGTTCTGTCGGAATCCTGACCTGGATGTCCGGTTCTATCTCCTTATTAAATAAGGTAGGATCTGAAGTGAGTGTCGGACAGTCCATCGGTGCGCAAAGCCAAGAAGATGCCCGCAGTTTCGCATCTCATAACATCACGATTGCTTTGATTATTTCCATCTGTTGGGGCACACTCCTTTTTATATTTGCAGAACCTATCATACGCATCTATGAACTCGAGGATCATATTACGGCCAATGCCATCCAATACCTGCGGATTGTTTCTACCGGATTACCTTTCGTTTTCCTCTCCGCCGCCTTCACCGGAATTTATAATGCGGCAGGGCGCAGTAAAGTCCCGTTCTTTATCAGCGGCACAGGATTGATACTGAACATCATCCTGGACCCGCTCTTTATATTCGGTTTCGGGCTGGGAACCAACGGTGCGGCATACGCTACCTGTCCTCCATATAATTATCTAAATCACTTTCTACCATTTGATAAAAATAGTTTCCAAAGAAGTCAGTATAGTATTTTAATAATTCGAAATAAGCTTCATCCATTCTATGTCCTTTTTTTCTATAATTATTTTTTTCTTCTTCAGCCAATACAATTCTATTTAGTATTTCTAATATAATATTATCAAATTCCACATTATATTTTTGTGGTAACATCATCATTTTTTCTGTAACGCTATATAAAGAGCATTCTTTCTTATCATTGATCAATTTAGAGAAATCATCAATTTTTAATAATTTTTTTCTTATCCCTTTTAGCCATTTTGAATAATTATTTTCATTTTTATTTTTATCTAGATAATTTATAGTTCTATTTTTTTGTTTTTCTTTTGATTCCAGTATATCAAAATACTCAGTTAAATTAATACACCATTTTGCTAATTTTTGATCTACATTCCATAAATATTTTCCTATTCCAATAGCTGTATGTAATCTAATATCTACATCACAAGATGTTAACCCTTTGGTCAATAGTTCCTTTTTTTCATTTTCTTTTAATTCATAACAAATACATGAAAATGCTTCTGCAGCAGTCCATAATCCAGTATTATCTATTCTTCCATTTCCAGTAATTGTATTTAAAGTTCTCTCGTATTTTATAAACTCATTAATTATAAATTCTTTACACCAATTTCTTTCGTTCTCTTTTAATTCCTTATTGAAGGTAATATATATAATTGCAATACTTTCTATTATTCCCACCATATATAAAGATAGTTTTTCATCACCATCAAGGTTGTCATAAATTACCACCAGTTCCTTTACTTCTTTAAGAAGCATATTAACATTTTTATATGTAGAAAATTCGAATTCATTATTTTTAGCCTTGCTTGTCCAATTAATAATCCCAAAAAACCTATTCATTAAATCATTCTTTTTCTTAGTTTCTTCTGATATTTTCAATAAGTTTTCATCAGTTATTTCCCCGCTTGTACAAATAATTTGGTTATTTTCTTCGTCTAATTCATATTTGTACTTTCTTGAATCGATTCTATTTAACCTAAATTTCCATTCAGTTATATCTTTATTTTCCTCGTCAAGCTTATCTATTACTTTCCATACATCCTCTCTCAAATCCGTAAATTGTAATTTTGTACAAAGACTTTCTAAAGTTTCTTCTCTCCACTTTCTCGTTGCTGCTTTTCTTCTATCCTCTTCATAAATTTTTTTCAATATATCATTATGCATATCAAACCAATTTATTTCTTTATCTCCCATTTCTTGAACTCTTCTTGCTATATCCATATCATAGAAATCATTATTTTGTAAAAGTAGTAAACCACTTCTTCCTAAACTTTTATAATATGGTATAGCTACAGATACTAAAACAGAAGTAGTAAATACAGAATTACTGTTTGATAAAATATAATCTATGCAATATTCAATCTCTTTTTTATTATCTTTAAAATATTCAAAATGTTCAATAAGATTATTTTCTAATGCCATTAATGCTGATTCTATTAAATATGGTGTATTACTCATGCCTCTATATGCTAACCAAAAACTGTTTATACCATACTGTTTAATTATTGTTCCGTCTTCCTTCTTTATTTCATAAACAATTTTCTCTAAAATGTTTATTTTCTCTTCTTCACTATACTTTTTCAAGCTATTTTTTATATATGTTTCAGCAGATATGTTGCACAATTCTATAACAAAATCTATAGCCTTTTTAGGGCAATACATAAATAAACTTCTAAATGGCTCCCTCTTTCCACTTGGTGGAAAATAGTCATGCCTTGAAGAAAACTTTAAGCCATATATCTTATACTCATCCCAGTCATCATTAATGTAAAATGGAAGCTTATCGTTTTCTTTTGTTTTCTCTTTTATAAACCATTCTTTTTTTGCTACTTTTATTAATATTTCTGGATTGTTTTTTGCTATAAAACATGTATACAAGCTATGATATATCTGTTCAGCTATATCATCTATATAATTATTTTTTTTCCTTTCTATATCATTAAACACTGTGTTTTCTAAAAACATATTGAATTCATTTGATATACTATTATATGTTATCATTGCTATTGAAAATATATCTTTTATTAGTTCTCTTTCACTATAATTATCTTTTATTCTATCTATAATAAATAAAGATAACAATCCTGCTTCTCTTGATTCAAGTGGTAGCTCCTCATTTATGTTTATTATAGATGACCATTCTTTTAATATTTTGAAGCAGTGAATATCCATGTTATCCGATAATTCTTCTCTTTTATTGTATAAGAACTTAATTATTTCCTTCCATGATTCTCCATATGGTTTTAAAGTAATTAAAGCTGATTTCTTTGCCATACTTTCATTTGTGGTTATATTAAATAAGTCCATATTAGGTTTTTTGGCAGTAACTCTTATCATAAAACATAATCTTTTTAATAAGTTGCACTTGTCATTTAATAGCTCTTTTTCTAATAAACTTAATAACTTACCTAATTTATTACTAAATATTATAGCTGACATAGTTTCATCATACCATATGTTCTTTAGTTCATTTGTAGAAAATACCTCTTTTATATAATTATTTATAAAATCATCATCTTTTTCATTTAACCACAATCTATATGCTCTACACATGGATTGTTCACAACCAATATTAATAAAAAACTCATTTAAATTATTATTATATATCTTATATTGCTTTTCTATATAATTTTCTATTGCCCAATCTTCAAATACATCATGAGTTAAATATACAAATCCGTCTTTTATAGAAACTAGCCCGTCTTCTTCTAGTTTAGTTATAGCAGAAAAATCAAACTCATTAATATCTACTGCATATGTCATTGCTA
>OKRY01001585.1_pt1 | contig 18526 bp, 15 predicted proteins | sample 1601121 | NCBI WGS metagenome assembly OKRY01 (sample SAMEA3541546, study PRJEB24748) | human gut metagenome | biome: human gut; feature: human-associated habitat; material: faeces | place: China | collected 2012
TGTAGGTAACTGCGACGAGTTCCTTTATCTCGGCGGTAATGAGCAAAGTACACATAAGTATGTGTCCGAGCTTCTCGGCAAGGAGACCATTGATACCAACACATACGGTAAGAGTTCCGGTAGAAGCGGAAACTACTCCACCAATTATCAAATTTCAGGTAGAGAGTTACTTACTCCCGACGAGGTTCGTATGCTCGATAACCAATACGCAATTCTTTTTATTCGTGGAGAACGCCCAGTTATGGATTTCAAATACGATATTTTGAAACACCCAAATGTGGCGCTTACCACAGACGGTAAAGCTGCTGCCTATAAACACGGCGAAGTTACCGTCGAACATTCAGCACTCTCCGTTCTTGATATTGACCCGAAGAAATTACCTGAGGTTAATTACGGAGAAACAACCTATGAACTTCTGTCCGATGAGGACTTTGAAGTTAATAAAAACTTATTCTAACGGAGGAATTTACAATGACTAATTTCAATAAGAACAATGAAAAGAAAACAACTCAGAAGCTTCCTATGACCGGAAAGGTCAAGACTGGCTTCCGTACTTACTGTGCTGCGGTGGTAGCTGTTACTGCCCTTTGCAGTATGGGAATTACTGCATTTGCGGCAAATGACCCTATTGCAGTAGTCAATAACTTGTCCGATTTTATCTTCGGACTCATTCGTGCAATCGGTATGATTTTGCTTGGCTTCGGTATCGTGCAGGTAGGTCTTTCCCTTAAATCTCACGACCCGTCTCAGCGTGCAAACGGTTTCTTGACTCTTGCCGGCGGTATCATTATTACCTTTGCAAAAGAAATTCTTAACCTTATTGCCGGTTAAAGAACACAGTTATCTTATGGGGCGTACCTACTGTTAAGGTATGCCCCAAATCTTTAAGGAGGTGCAACAAATGAGTGATAACTGGGTAGTTCAGAACCTACAAAATGCCCTCGACACTTGGAACAGCAAGTTATCTGAAATATGGCAGTTACTTACCACTTCTCCGCAGGAGTTCAAAGGCGGAACGATATGGAATGTAATGGTCAATATTAACGGTGCGGTACAAGCTATCGGCTTTGCCTTGCTCGTTCTATTCTTTGTAGTGGGTGTTGTACGCACCTGCGGAAGTTTTACCGAAGTTAAGAAACCGGAACACGCTTTGAAACTCTTTATCCGATTTGCTATTGCAAAAGGAGTGATTACACACGGGCTTGAGCTTATGCTTGCTTTATTCAATATTGTTCAAGGTACGATTTCTACCATTATGAACTCAGCAGGTTTTGGCAAACCAAATCAAACCACATTACCTTCGGAAATGATAACCACAATAGAAGAATGTGGATTTTGGGAGAGTATTCCTCTGTGGGCGGTAACGCTTATCGGAGGTCTTTTTATAACCGTATTGTCTTTTATTATGATAATGACCGTGTACGGAAGATTTTTTAAGCTATATATGTATACAGCTCTTGCTCCTATTCCTTTATCAACTTTTGCCGGCGAGCCATCGAAAAATGTAGGAAAGAGTTTTATAAAGAGCTATTGTGCGGTGTTACTTGAAGGTGCTGTAATTGTACTTGCCTGCATTATATTCTCCCTATTTGCTTCGTCACCACCGGTTGTTGATACCAATGCGGCAGCAGTTACTCAGGTGTGGTCTTATGTCGGAGAATTGGTGTTCAATATGCTTGTTCTCGTCGGTGCAATCAAGATGAGTGACCGTATCATTCGTGAGATGATGGGATTGTAATTATAAAAAATATGATATTTTCATTTTGCTGTTGTATTTTACGAAGAATTAGCGTATAATAAATACAGCAGAAAGGATGGTGCAGTATTATGCCAAATATTAAACCTGTATCTGATTTAAGAAATTATACCGAAGTATTGAGAGATATATCCGTAGGTGAACCTGTTTTTCTTACCAAAAACGGCAGAGGAAGATATGCAATTGTCGATATGGAAGAATATGAAAAGACAAAAGCTATAATAAAACTTATGGGAGAACTCTCAAAAGGTGAGCAAGCCGGCAAAGAAAAAGGTTGGACTGATTTTGCTGAAGTAGAAAAAATGTTGGGAGTTGCAAATGGCTGATATAAAGTTTTCACCGGAGGCAATAAATGATTTGCAGCAAATAAAAGCGTATATTACAGACGAACTCTGTAATGAACAAGCTGCGGTTTCTACTATTGCAAAAATTATGGAACACATTAACAGATTGGGAACATTTCCTAATTCCGGTGCTCCGCTCAATTCAATCATTGATTTCAACACAAATTATCGTTTCCTCGTTTGTGGCAACTATACGGCTTTTTATCGCATAGAAAATAACACAGTGCTTATTGTGCGTGTATTATATGGTAGACGAGATTTTATGCGAATTTTGTTTGGGAAGTAAAAAACTAAATATAACTAAGCTTTAGTAAATCGTCATCTGAAAATGATGGCGATTTTTTTATTTCAAAAAGGAGGAATCACTTTGGAAGTCAAAATTAACCGAGAAATACGAAATTACACAGAGTCAATGTTTTTTGGACTGTCATTAAGACAGTTCGTTTTTTCTGTCCTTGTCTGCGGTGTTGCGGTAGGATTGTATTTCCTGTTGAAACCGCATTTAGGAACAGAAACAGTATCGTGGGTTTGTATATTGGGAGCAGCACCCTTTGCAGCTCTCGGTTTTGTGAAATACAACGGAATGACCGCTGAAAAGTTCTTATGGGCTTTTATTAAGTCGGAATTTCTTATGCCTAAGAAACTTGTCTTTCATTCGACTAATACTTACTACGAACTGATGAAACCGGTGATAGAGCAAAACCAAAAGCCGAAGAAGAAAGACCAAGTAGTTTTCAGGGATTGACAATTAAATACTATTTGATTATAATGATATGATTTAGCAAAAGCTGAATGGGCGGCTTGGGATAAAAGGAGTATGTTATTATGTATGAGTATGTAGATGACAAACAATTTCTGAGCCGTATGCGTTCTCTTTGCGGAGATATAATGCAAGACCTTTGCCATACCTTAAAAGAAGAATATGACATAGGTTCTTCGTTTTATCTTGTGGGTAGCGGAGCAAGAAATCTGATACTTCAGAACTCTAATCAACCGATTGATTTGGATTATAATCTTGAAATCACAAGAACAGATGATTGGGAAGATTGCAAAGAAATCAAAGAATGTGTCAGAAAGGCTTTCAATATTATTCTTAGAGAATATGGGTGGAGCGACTGCCAAGATTCCACCTCATCTTTGACAACAGAAAAGCGACACTTTAATCAGGGAAATAGTACAGAATTTTCAATGGATATTTGTATTGTTTGCGAGGATACAGACGGGAACTATCATCGCCTTATTCACGATAAGCGATGTTTTCCAAACAGATATTTTTGGAATCAAGCTCCTCATTCGAGATGCCTTAAAGAAAAAGCTGATTATATCAAGAGTAACGGAAAATGGGCATTAGTCAGAGAGCAATACAAGAAAATTAAAAATAAGTATTTAACATCAAATGACTATAACCACTCTTCCTTTATCTGCTATATTGAAGCAGTAAACAATGTCTATAATTCAAGAGGACATTGGAAATAAAATTTAACATTCTTTTATATCGTCACTTAATTAAGTGGCGATTTTTTATACCTAAAAGGAGGTAATGAAATACAATGATTAAAACACTTTCAAACCTGTTCAAGCAGGATAAAGAAAAGTTTGTAGTGCCAAAGGGAGTGCAGGATTGTATTCCCATTTACGCTATCTATGATGACGGTATTTTTAGAGTCGGCAGAGATAAATATTCAAAGACATTTAAGTTTACGGATATTAACTATGCCGTTGCGAGTCGTGAGGATAAGGAGGCTATGTTCCTTGAATATTCCGAACTGCTTAACTCTTTGGATAGCGGTGCTACAACAAAACTCACTATCAATAACAGACGGCTCAACCGTTTGGATTTTGAAAAAACTATACTTATTCCCGAAGCCGGAGATAAGCTGGATATGTATCGAGAAGAATATAACAAAATGCTTCTTGATAAGGCTACCGGTGCCAATGCTACCGTTCAGGATAAGTATGTCACTATCTCAATAAATAAAAAGAGTGTGGAGGACGCAAGAACATATTTTGCTCGTGTGGGTGCTGACTTGATTGCACACTTTGCAAGACTGGGCAGCAAATGTGTTGAACTTGAAACTGATGAGCGACTTCGCATCGTTCACGATTTTTACAGAGTCGGAGAGGAAACCGCATATCGTTTTGATATTAAAGAAACCCGCAAAAAGGGACACGATTTCAAGGACTATGTTTGTCCCGATTCTTTTGAGTTTGAAAAGGATTATTTTAAGATAGGCGACCGTTACGGTCGAGTGCTTTTCCTCAGAGAATACGCTTCATATATTAAGGATGATATGATTACCGAACTTACGGATATGAACCGCAACCTTATGATGTCTATTGACATTGTCCCCGTTCCAACAGATGAGGCAGTAAGAGAAGCTGAGAGCCGACTTCTCGGTGTTGAAACCAATATTACCAACTGGCAGAGAAAGCAGAATGTAAATAACAACTTTTCTGCCACAGTTCCTTACGATATGGAACAACAGAAGAAAGAAATGAAAGAATTTCTTGATGACCTTACTACTCGTGATCAGCGAATGATGTTCGCTGTACTCACATTGGTTCATACTGCGGATAGTAAAAAACAACTGGATAACGATACTGAAGCATTGCTTACCGTCGCAAGACAGAATTTGTGCCAGCTTGCCATTCTTAAATATCAGCAGTTGGACGGCTTAAATACTGCAATGCCGTTTGGAACACGAAAAATAGATGCGTTCAGAACCTTAACCACAGAGAGCCTTGCGGTCTTTATGCCGTTTAAGGTACAGGACATTTACCACGAAAACGGAATTTACTACGGACAGAATGTAATCAGCAAAAATATGATTATTGCAGACCGTAGACAGCTGCTGAACGGCAACTCCTTTATCCTCGGTGTATCCGGCGGTGGTAAGTCTTTTGCGGCTAAGGGAGAGATAGAAAACATCATTCTTTCCTCTAATGCGGATGTAATTATAATTGACCCGGAGCGAGAGTATTCACAGCTTGTTAAGGCTCTCGGTGGCGAGATTATCAATATTTCCGCTACTTCGCAGAGCCATATCAATGCGATGGATATGAACAAAGAATACGGAGACGGAGCAAACCCGGTAATTCTCAAATCTGAGTTCATTATGTCTCTTTGCGAACAGCTTATCGGTGGTGCTAACCTCGGAGCAAAGCAGAAGTCTATTATTGACCGCTGTACTGCAAGCGTATATCGTGAATATCAGCAAAGAGGATATACAGGTACAGTTCCGACCTTGCAAGACTTCCGTGCAGAACTTTTGAAACAGGATGAACCGGAGGCAAAGGAAATTGCTCTTGCCATTGAGTTGTTTACTAACGGTTCTCTTAATACCTTTGCAAAACCGACAAATGTGGATACAGATAATCGACTTATCTGCTATGACATTCTTGACCTCGGCAAACAGCTTATGCCAATCGGTATGCTTGTAGTTCTCGACTCAATCTTAAACCGAATTACGCAGAATCGAGCAAAGGGCAAGCAGACTTTTATCTTCATTGATGAAATCTATCTTTTGTTCCAGCACGAGTATTCCGCAAACTTCCTATTTACTCTTTGGAAGCGTGTAAGAAAATACGGAGCTTTCGCTACCGGCATTACACAGAATGTGGATGACCTTTTGCAGAGTCATACCGCAAGAACTATGCTTGCAAACAGCGAGTTCTTGATTATGCTCAATCAGGCTTCTACCGATAGAATCGAACTTGCAAAACTTCTTAATATTTCCGACCGACAGCTTTCGTATATTACCAATGTTGACGCAGGACACGGACTTATTAAAGTTGGCAGTTCTCTTGTGCCGTTTGCAAACAAGTTCCCGAAAAATACGAGACTTTATAAGCTAATGACAACTAAACCGGGCGAGGGTGTATAACCCTTGCCCATTTATTATGAAAGGAAAATTAACTATGAACAAGAAAATATATATTGCTGTTATCTGTGCTTTTAGCCTTTTGCTTACAGTAAGCTCCGGCTTTTTAATTAAGCACTACTACGACTCTCACAAACAAGCGAAGATTTATGATAGCTTGGCTGAAATCGTAGATAAAACGCCCGATGACACAAGTGAAGTTATGAATTATTCAGGTGATAAAACCTTTATACCTGAGTATCAAGAACTTTACCTTGAAAACAATGATATGGTCGGATGGATAAAGATTGAGGACACCAAAATCAATTACCCGGTTATGCAGTCAAAGGACAATCCGAATTTCTATTTGAAACACGGTTTTGATAAGAAGTACACGAATTACGGTTGCCCTTATGTTCAGGAAAACTGTGATACGGAACAGCCAAGCGACAACATTGTTATCTACGGTCACAATATGAATGATGGTTCTATGTTCTCTGCTCTTACAAAATACAAGAATAAAGAGTTTTGGGAAAGTCATAAATATATTGCCTTTGATACGCTCACCGAACATCACATCTATAAAATTATATTCGTATTTAAGACTGTGACATATTCGGATAGTTCTGGCAGTTTTAAATATTATTACTTTGTTGATGCAGAGGTACCTGATGATTTTTCTGCCTATATCAACAAATGCAAGGATTTGTCGCTTTATGATACCGGCATAACATCAGAATATGGCGATAAACTTATTACCCTTTCGACTTGTGAATATTCGAGAAATAACGGCAGACTTGTTGTTGTGGCAAAGAGAGCGGACTAATCTCCGTTCTCTATTTTTTGCAGAAAGGAGGAAATTGATGGCTAACATTAAAACGAAAGATACGAAAAAAGGTACGATAAAGACCATTGATAAGGCGTTAATCGCCACTCAAAAAATAAAGCAGTCCTATGTCGCTACAAAGGAAAAAGCAGAAAATGTTGCAAAAACAGATGGAAATTCTCCCGAAGAATATGCCAGTAACAGGGTTGAAAACGGGATTCACAAAGATGTTCACGATGGGGCATATTTGTTTGATAAAGCCGGTCGAAAAGGACTTAAAGACACAAAAGTCAATTATTATAAAGCAAAAGACGGCATTCATCGTTTCAAACAACAGAGAGCAGAACAGTCACTTAGAAAGCAGACTTCTCAAAATACGAATTCTGCAATTAAAACTCTTGAAAAATCGGAGAAAAAAATAAAGCAGTCTGCAACTTCTGCCGGGCAGAAAACAATTAAATTTGCTGGAAAAGAAGCCTCTAAAACTGTACATAAATCCGTAAAGACAGCGGAACAGGTTTCAAAGACGGCAATTAAAACAAGTCAGCAAACGGCTAAAGCGGCACAGAAAACCGCACGAGCTACTGTAAAAGCTTCACAAAAGATAGCACAAGCAACGAAAGCCACTGCAAAAGCAACAGCTACAACAATTAAAGCTGCCGCCAAGGCAACAGCTGCGGCAGTCAGAGCAATTATTGCAGGGACAAAAACACTTGTAGCAGCAATCGCAGCAGGCGGTTGGATATCTGTTGTGGTAATCATTTTAATATGTCTTGTAGCTGCCTTATGTTCGTCATTTTACGGTATATTCTTTTCAAGTGAAACATCGCAAAGCGGTATGAACATAACTTCTGTAATTCAGCAAATCAACAATGAATTTGATGACAAGATTGACGAAATTAAATCATCGGGCAGTTTTGACGGAGTAGAAGTAATCGGCAGTCGCTCTAATTGGAAAGATGTATTATCTATTTATGCAGTTAAGACTACTACAGATGAAAACAACCCTATGGAAATTGCAACTGTTGACGAAACCAAAAAGTCGATTTTATCATCAATCTTTTGGGATATGAACAACATATCAAAGTCTGTTGAAACACGGACAGAAACGATAACGAAAGAATCAACCGACGAGCAGGGGAATACAGTCGAAACAACAGAGCAAGTTGAAAAGAAATATCTTGTAATAACCTTAACCGGCAAGAGTGCTGAGGATATGTCAACCTCTTACTCATTCAATGCTACGCAAAAGAAATATTTAGCCGAATTGATGAGTGACAAAAACAACAAACTTTGGGCATCGCTTATTTACAACATCGGTGGAGTATCGGGTGGTGGCAGTATTGACATTAAAGACCTTGACTTTTCAAATGAAACGGTCAATGACACGCAGAAGAAAATCGTTGTAGTAGCGACAAATTCGGCAAAATACGGTATTTCTGCCCGTTCTGGTTACTGTCAGGCTTGGGTTGCAGATGTATACCAAGCTGTTACAGGTTCAAGAGGTTCTGCTCACTGTGCTTTATGTGCTGCAGATATGTGGGCAGTATCAAGTGACTTTTCTCAAATCCCTGTCGGCGCAACTGTTTACGGATATTCATCAAGCCAATACGGTCATGTCGGTATCTATATTGGCAACGGTATGGTCGCTCACAATATTGGTGAAATAAAAATACAAAGCCTTGAAAGTTGGATTAAAACTTACAAAGGCTTTGCTTGGGGTTGGGAGAATGGAAATGAGTTAGTGTAAATCACCTTCTTTACAAATAGTAACTTCTTTTTCATCAAGAATAGGTTTCTCATTTTTAATAATTATATATTTTTCAAGTGGTTGTTCATTTAATGCATCATTTATGTGTAGCTTTGTGGTGTATCTTCTGCCGGTTATATCTTCAAAAATAAATAATGGTTCTTGATTGTTTTCAAAAGAGGAAAATTCTAAATCCTCAAATTCTCTAAAAGTGTTTTTTGTTACAGGTTTATAATCTAATTTTTTTTCACAGATAGATATAGGAATAAGTATATTGTCAGCAAGATTGCTTACTTTTATATTGGCAGTTTTCTTTTTCCCATTTTTCAAATCTTTTTTGGCTGAAAATTCAATTAGTGGATAAGGCGTATTTGAAATTATGAAATCTTCACTTCTCTTTTTTCCTTGAATGGTGGCAGTATAATAAACACCCATCAATGCAAACCAACCGGGAACTGCTGACAAAAATGCACCTGCTAGGGAGCGATATACTTCATAATTTTCTTTGTCAAACGTATTGCCGAAACTTTCTATCAAAATTGCAATTAAAGCAGACACTAGAAAAATTGATAACGCACCGAAAAACAAATTGTTTTTTGTTTTGTATTCATTAATCAATGTTTTTAGCATATCGCAAATAGTTGATGCAAGTAACCATATCGAAGCAAGTATTCCTAAAATGCAAATAATGATAATTGCTATACTAAGAGATATTGTACTCTCGTGATAATAACTAATGCCAAACAGTACAAATGCGATTAAACTTAAAATTACTGTAATCCATAATGGAATTGAGTTTATATTTTTGTGCTTTTGTTTTGTCTTATTCTTATTTTCTTTATTTTTCATATTCAACCTCTAATACTTTTATAAGTTAATAGCGCAGTTCAGTCCTCATCGCTTTTTATATTTTCTTCAGCGATGGAAAGTTGCTGAAGATACTCTTGCATAATTCTGCTTTGTTCTAATTCGTCAAGGCTTAGAATGTTTCCCAAGTTTGCTGTGATTTCATTGATTATTCTTTCATCAATTCTCCACGCATTTATGTAATCGACTACTCGTCTATTTGGAGAGGCATATAATGCTATAATCACACACACAATAGAGAGAAACGAGACTAAAAGGTTTGATAAATTGTTCGTTAAAAATAAACTTTGCGTGTTTAGTGCTTCCAAAGTATATGATGCAAATGAAAGTAATGAAAATACTACGCTTAAAAAACCAAAGACTTTATTAATTAACTGAAAATTAAAAAATGTCATGATATGTTCATAACGTCTTTGGCATATAATCAGATACGATTGTTTTACACATTTTGATGCAGCGTCATATTCGTTTATAAAGTCTTCTGCAGTTTTTAGACGTTCCTTATGCCGCTGATTAGTTTTATAATAGTAGATAATTGTTATAATACCGATTAGTATAATAAAGAATACTGTTGCAAATAATAAGATCATTTTAATTATCCTTTCTTTTCTTGAATTATTGTTTCATTGACTCGCTTCTCACTTTAGCACATATAAAGGTATTTTTTTCATTCATTTGTGCAGGCGTTCAAGAGCGTTGTTATAGTTTGTTAAGTCTTTTTGTCTATGAATGGATTGATATTTAATGTTTCTTTTTATCTTTTTTTTGTTAACATCTTTAAGTCAACTAACTGTTAATACAAGTACGGGTCCATTACTTAAAGGAATTAGCATAGTCATCCATTTCATGTACGGAAGTAAATGGGTGACTATAATCCCAATGTCTTCCACTGGAATGGATAATGTTGTAATAATAAATTCCATTGCTTTCCGAAACCTTAATAAAAACAAATGGCCCGGAGTGATAACTATCTGGCATAAATTCATCTCCTGTTCTATGAAGTCTGTTGAAGTTTACATATAGACATCAATTTTTATTATAATTTTATAGATTAAAAATGTGATTGCTGAAATCCTTATGTAAAATATGCAAAAAGCTGTTTATATTTGAACGCTTGCTACATTGTTTGAGAAAAATCAAATGCTTAGTTAAGCTATTTGTTTGCACTATACAGTGGGCTGTTTGGTATAGGTGCAGAGTTACTTTAACAAGTTTAGTGCTAGATAGAAAAAGAGAGTGATACTTGCAGAAAAATTTTTTGAAATTCGGGAGTATTGTGTAATACCTGAATTAACCAATTTGCAAATACTGTTCTCAAAGTATTTCGACTCAAGTAACGGCAACCCGTCACGCTATCGGAAATGTGATCACGATAGCGTGACAGATGTATTTTGTGCACCAATAATACGCAGATCAGTGGTAAAAATGGTACTTACCTTAGGCTTGCTATTTCACGCAATGCTCTTTCTCTATCAGCAGAGTTAGGAATATTGTACGCAGCATTTCTTGCCATATCTAAGTACATGATTTTGGCACGGTCATTTTCGGCATCTAATGCCTTTCCGATATAATACCTATAATCCACATTATCACCTCCTTTATTTTAATCACGGTAAACAGCAATCGTTCGTTTTTGGTATATCAGCATACAAAATAAATTCAACTTCAATGTTCACGTTTTATATCTCCTATTTGATAAAATATCAGGTTACGATTTTGTCGGCGGATTTTGCACCATTCTTTAGTACGAAAATTGCACCACTTTTTTTATTGCCATATATTTTTTTATTGACAATCCGGAAAGTACTGCAAAAAACAGTAAAATACCTGTAACAATGAAAGCAAATATTTTGATTGGAACACAAAAGAAAATAAAAACAGATAAAATAAGAACTAGCCAAAAAAGTTGAAAATTATATTTTAGTAATTTTCTTTTCAATTCATCAAAACATAATTCATAGTAATAATTATCAATTATTACTTCCCCTTCCGGTGAGGAGATAAGATAAGGCTTTATTATATTCTGATTATTATTTTTCAATGTTGGATTTATTATCTGCAATTTGAATTCATTCAGATTATCTGTATTTACTTTTACATCACAATTGAATTTATATAGGTGACTTTCATAATACCATTTGTTATTTGAGGTAAGTTCAAATATCAGTTTTAATGGAATTTTAATCAATTCTAAGATAAAGTCTATAATAATCTTGTTAACTGTCAGTCTTTCCGGCTTATATGAAAGATTCATTGAAAAATGATTATCAACACACAAATTAATTGAACTACTATCGTGGTTAACTTGATATGTCTGTTCTCCAATATTTATATTATAACTTGCAAAGTCATTTTCATTAAAGTTAAACAATATAGATATATCTTTCATTTTATATTCCTCATAATTTATACATATATGCGCAAATAACCATCTAATCTTCTTGGCGAATCGATAAAATAATCTAAAACTCCAGATAGAGCTCCGCCTAACGATAAAACCAAATCAATATTTTTTACAAGTAAATTAACAGCTTTGTTAATTACTGCGGATGAAATACCAGAAGCAATTTGCTGTTGTAATTTTTTCACCACTATTTTCTTTGCTATTTTATTGCCAAATACTGGTATTTTTCTAACTATTGTTTTTAGTCCTGAAACTACTTGAGGTACTTTATTAGCAATAAACCGAATAAATGTTGCTAATGGTCCTTTTATTTTCACTTTCAATGCGACTAAACCATAGCATTTTGACAGCGTTTTAATTGGAGCAAATGCTCCTCCTATCCCTGGGATAAGTGATAAAAGTATATCTAAAAAAGAACCAACCATTTTTCTAGATATTTTAATTGTAAAATGTCCTGTGGGATCAGATGTGTTAATAGGCTCATTATTACAATAAGCAAAGATATTCAAACCACTTGATATTGATTTGGATATTTTAGCAATTTCAGGAATATCGGCATTGATGAAACGGCAGATATTTGAATCATAATATCTTGACTGGAGATAGTAATAGCCTGTTTCGTTATCATAATAATATCCACGGTAACGAAGTGGGTTTTGTTTTGCAAGGTCGGTGTCGGCAGTCAGCACTTTACCCCAAGCATCATACTCGTAATTTCCGACGATGCTACCATTGGTATCCGTAATCGCAAGCACATCGCCCATTTGATTGGTAATGTAGAAATACTGAGTACCGTTGAGTACAAAACCTAATGGTGAACCATTAGTGTCATACTGGAAATACCAAGTGTTTATTCCGTCGGTTTGGGACAGAATAACACCGTCTTTGGTATTAAAGTATGTTGTCACGCCATTTACAGTCTTGCTTGTTCTGATACCAGTTTCATCATAGGTGTATGAATATTTCTTATCACCGTCAACAATGCTTTCAAGATTTCTGCCGGAATTCCAAGTGTATTCCTTTTCACCGTAGGTGAGGACATTACCGTTATCGTCATAGGTTAAATCAATACCGTTTACAGAAACAAGTTGGTCTTTCCAACCGCCTGTTGAATAGGTGAAGGTGGTAGTTGTGCCCGACTCCGTTTTGCTTGTGATGTTTCCTCTGCTGTCATAAGCATAGGTATCATTATTTGCCGACAAAAGCTGACCATTGGAATCATAGGTGTAATTTGTTGTTTTACCGGCATAGGTAGTTGATGTAATTTTGTCTTTGCTGTCATAGGTGTTGGTTATGGATGTGTTTTCACCATATGACTTAGTAAGAACATTTCCGTTATCATCATAGGAATATGATGACGACAGGGAAGTGCTGCCATTGTATTTTACAGAAGAAGCATTAATCTTTTCACTATCATCAGTTCCTGTTGTTGTATAAGAATACAAAACAGTGTTTGATGCGTTCGTGTATTCAATGCTCTTGTCTTTGACAACAGATGAATATGAAGTTCCGAAATGGGATTCGGTTACATCGGTTTTGGATTCAATACCGTTTTCCTCAGCGGCTTCCGTTTTTGTTTCTGTGTATGACTGAACAAGGGTATTGTCGGATGTTTTATATACTTCTACCTTATTGTTTTCGCCATAAACATATTTAAGCTTTGTGTCGGCGTTGACCTTTTCGGTTAATTCGCCGTCATCATTGTATGTATATGTTACATAAGGCTTTGCGTTGCTGTTGTGGTACTGTGCCGTTACATCTCCGTTATCGTTGTAGGTATATCTGATAACATCATCGTTTGCATAGCTTTCCGACAACAAGTGGAAGTCCTTGTCATAGCTGTATGTAACTGTGGTCACATTCGCTACTTTTACCTGATACAACTCACCGTGATTCAGATAATAGAACTTGTAAATATCAAATTCTTCCCGCACCTTTGAGCCGATATCATTGTAGAAGTATTTTGTCGTTTTTCCAAGACGGTTTGTTTCACTTGTCAGTGTGCCGTTTGCAGCATACTTGTATGTATGACCTGCGTTAGTATCTGAATAAGTGTTTTCAGTCGGCAATCCGTCTTTTGAGCTGTCATAATCTTCTGAACCGATTTCCTGTACTGTTCTGCCAAGGTCGTCATAGATAGTACGAGTGCAGTCGCCTTTTTCATTGGCAAGAAGTGTTCTGCCGGCGTTGTCATAAATATATGACGAGGTTTCATCACCGCTCTTTGTTGTGAGAACATTACCGAAAAGGTCGTATGTAGAGTCAACTGTACCAATCTTTGATTCGTTATCGGTTTCAGTTAATGTTGTCGTTTTGATTGTGTTACCATAGTCATCATAAAGATATGTTACGGTTTCGTTAGATTTGCTGTCAACAGATTTGACGAGCAATCCGTTTTCATAAGTGTAGGTTACTGTATCAAAGCAATCCAGATCTGCATTGTACTGACTCGGAATGTCGCCCTTGTAATTCTCTTTCAGGGAAGCAGAGATTACAAGTTCATTATTGTCATTATACACAGAATATGTGTAATTTTTGCCGGTCTGCTGACGAATTACATTACCGTTAGTATCATATTTGTAATATGTATTTTCGGCATCTTCGTCATCTGATACCTCAGACAATACATTACCTTTTGCATCATAGGTGTATGTAACTGTTTTGCCGTCGGATGTCTCGGTCAATGTGCGGTAATAATTATCATACGTGTACTCTGTGGTTTTACCTTCCTCATCGGTTGATGATACAGTCATAAGCGCATCATTGTAGGTTTGTGAGGTAGTTGCTTCTACAGAACTTTCTGTTGAAATGGTCTTGTTCTCGTCATCGTAGGAATAGTTGAGATAAGCACCACTGTCATACACAATAGAGAATATTCTGCCGTTTGAGTAATTTATGGTCTTATCCATACTTTTGGTAAGAACACCATTTGTATAAGAATATTGACCAAGTGTAACTCCTGCCTGATCAACAACCTTTGTAAGAGTGTTATCAGAGTAAGTGTAGTTAATCGCATTACCGGCAGGGTCGGTTACCGAAACAATGTTGCCGGCCGAATCAAGAGCAAGCACATATTTTCTGTTTGCACCGTCGGAAATGGTAATTGATGATTCAGATCTTGCGATATTGATTTTGTCATCGTATTTGTTGCTGACAGATACTAATTTTCCATCAATATCGTAGGTGTAATTTACATCGTCAATTTGAATAATGTAACCATCTTCGGATTTAGTTAATGTGTAGTTATTGATTTCATTTATATAGGTGTTATCACCGGTTTTAACAAATGTCAAATCTGTTCCGTCGGGGAGAACGGCAGAAAGAACATAGTCATTTTTTACGGTTACATTGCTGTCGGTTGCAAAGAACCATTTTTTATCGCTGCTGTCATAAGACCTTGTGAAATCAAATGATACACCCTTATATGTAAGTGAAAAATCAGTATTTGATTCGGTGTATGCACCGATTGTTGATGTGTCAGGTTTAACGGTCTTGCTTACTACAGATTTACTGTTGCCGACTTTTGCATAAACTGTTGATTCCTCGCCAAGTGGTACTGCAAACGGTACGGTATAGTCGGTCCATTCACCATCTTCGCCTATTTTATACTGTAATTTTTCGTTGCTGTCTGTATTTGGATTAAGAATACCGACTAAATTGCCATCTTCATAGAATTCCGGAAGAATAGCTTCTGTGACCTGTGTTGCGATGTTTCCTGCATTATCTTTTACTGCTATGGAAACAGAATTCGGAACATTTTCAAATGTTTTGCGGTTTTCGCTTTGATAAGTATTACCGCCATCAAAGCTGTAGCCTGCAATGCCTGATAATGCGTCTGTTGCAGTAATGGTTACAGTTGTTTTCTTAGTTTCGGTATCTTTTGTAACAGAAACATCTGAAATGACGGGCTTTGCCTTATCAATCTTAACTTTAAGAACTAATGGCTTGGATGCAGGTGATGCAGCAGTCGAATCGGATGAAATATTGCCTGCTTGGTCTTTTGCATAAATATAGTATGTGCCATTAGAAGTATAGGTAAAGTTGTAACTTGCATTTACCGCAGATGCATCTTTCCAGCTATAGCTTCCTTGTGTATTAGAGCTACTATAACTTTTTACTCCGGAACAACCATAAGAACTGTTTGCTGCTCTGTCTGTAGATTTAACTGTAACTGTAACATCTTTATTTGTCCAATTTCCGTTATATCCTGAGTATGTTGGAATGCTAGGAGCCAACTTATCTATATATGTATTTCTGCTGGTTGTTGCAATATTTCCGGCATTATCTCTAACGCCAAAATACACAGTTTGATTCGTTGAATATGTTTTCGATTTTGCAGTTCCCCAAGAATAGCTACCGCTTGCATTTGAAAAACTGTATGCAGATGATGCCAGACCTGAGCCACTGTCGGAAGCCGCAACAGTAAATGATACATTTTGATTTGTCCATCCGGCAGGACTTTTTGTAATGCCACTTATAGTTGGCTTTGTCGTATCATTGGTATAGTTAATGACCGTATAAGGCCGCATGGCAGAAGTGCCATATTGTTTAGAGGCAAAGGCACGCCAATTGTAAACATCTTTGCTTTCTTCCTCGCTGATGAATACAATTCCGTAGTTTTTAGAAGCGCCATTCGCCCACATTTGGACCGCTTTTGCAATGTTGAATTTGTACCAGTAAGCATTACTAGAGTCATCGGTAGATTTACTGTTGATATTTCGCCTCGTCATTGCCACATTCGCATGGTAACCAGGACGAAGATTCCAAGTCAGCTTGCCTTCCTCCCAGGCGCCTTTAACTAAATATGGTGTAACATAAAAATTGGATGTGCGGCCGGTAGTTTCACGCTGCCAATTATAGGCGCTGTTGATCTTAGCGCCTTTCTTGATACTATTCGGCATGGTAAACATATTGTATACCTGACCGCGACCATATTCCTGGGATTTTCCAAGACAACAAGTGGCTTCCTTACCATAGCAAACATCTCTGCAAGCCGCTGCGCTATAAACGCCTGCGTCTCGATAGTTTGCAATATTTGCAGTCACCGGGTCAATGGTGATCGGAAAGGTGGTGTTCTCACTTTCCAACCAAGACTTGTCCACATTAACAGACATGATGTAAGTGTTGTCGTCAACTTCTTTAAGAGAATATGAGCAATCGATATAGTGCTCGTTTTTGTCTCCTTCAATATATTTGCTGTCATAAGCAAACGGAGCAGAAAAGGTTTGAACGCTTTCACCATTGTCATTGCTGATAAGTGATACTGTACCATCGTTATTTAAGACGGCTTTGCAATTGCTTGTTGTCAGTTTGAATGAGAAGATATTTTTACCGATGTTGGAATTCAGAATAATTTCATCTTTCACGCCATTAAGTTGGGGATAGAATTTCAAATTCGTTCCTTCACCATATATATTTTTGTACTCAAAGTCTTCAAATCTTTCGCCAAGAATTTCGGATGTGCTTTCTGCACCTTCAGCAGAGTTATCACTTTGTGGAATAATAGAGTAACTGCTATTGTCAAATTTTATGTATAAACCTGTGCTCGAATTAGTTGAAAAATGAATTCGATAGTCGTTTTGACCGTTGGTATATTCATATCCGTTGCTTTTTAATTTTTTATCTGTTTGTTTTTCGACAGATATATCTTTAGTCTTAAGTTTGCCATTTTCATCTGTATATGAAATGGGTTCGCTGAACAAATATACCGTGTTTGAGCCATCTTTGTTTTCGAGATTGATTGTGTGGTCATTTGCGAGCATAGCTTCTTCATCGACTGCTATTGCTCTTTTGGTATCGACCATTTCTGCGGCATATGCAGAAAGCATATCTCGTATGCCCAGCCATTTTTGAAATCTGCTGTTACCGAATGTTATTGTAACGAATGTTCCAAAGGCAATGATAATTGACAGCAATACACTTAATACCTTTTTCCATGGCTTACACCCGGTAGTGATAGTTTTGTTTAATTCTTCCATACGCATTCTCCTTGTATTTATGTGGAATTTATCAAAATAAGTCCTTCTGTATGATACACAACATAAATTAAACTATAAATTGAAATCGACTAACTGTCGAAAAAAACGACATAATTATCGACGTTATCATAAATTTCTGCACAAAAGCAAAAAGCTGACTGCTATTTGCAGTCAGCTTATCATAGTTGCAATCAATTATTCGTTATTGGTATTGCTATAGTAGTTTCAAAGATTTTGCAATTACTATCATACGACCAGTCAAATATTCCGTCGTATTTCTTTAAGACCCGTTTAATACTTTCTGTGCCGAATCCGTGCAGCTCCTTATCTTTTTTACTGGTAAATAGCTTTTTGTCTGCCGATACCGGAGCCGAATCACAACTGTTTTGAATCTTAATTATTTCAAAAAGCTCTTTTGTGTATATATCAACAGAAATATTTTTGCACTCACTTCGTTCTGCGGACTGAACTGCGTTGTCGAGGGCGTTGTTCAGTATTGTAGACAAATCGGTATTGTCTATGTCGGAAAGATTGGCGGTTTTTACACTGAAAGATATGGCGATACTTTTGTTTTCACAAAGAGTATTGTATTTGCTAATGATAATATCCAGCGCTTTATTTCCACTGATGGCAATATTGCTGTATTGATTTACGGTTTTATATAGCTTTGAAATATATCCTTTTATGTCGGCATCATCGGTCATATTGCTTATCTGCTCCAGATGATTTTTAATATCGTGT
>OKRY01001587.1_pt1 | contig 18506 bp, 12 predicted proteins | sample 1601121 | NCBI WGS metagenome assembly OKRY01 (sample SAMEA3541546, study PRJEB24748) | human gut metagenome | biome: human gut; feature: human-associated habitat; material: faeces | place: China | collected 2012
CTATATAGAAGACCAAAAAAGGATTGTCCTTGAAGAATCCAGGCTGATGTCGACTATGGCCAGGTCGAAGCTTTCTTTCTGCAGTATCTGTCTGGCCTCTTCCGGCTGCCGGGCCGCAGCGGTTATTTGTATGGTATCTGCCTGTTTCAGGATACTTTTCATTCCTTCCAGATGAATCTCGGAGTCGTCAACAATAAATACTTTGATCATATTGAAGTGTTTTTTGTAATGTAAATGTAAATATACTTCCTTTTCCTTCTGTGCTTTTTACCTGGATGGTTTCCCCCAGGCGGTTGATGAATTCTTTGACAATGAGCAGTCCTAGCCCGGTTCCGCTTTCCTGGGCCGTTCCGCGGCAGGAGACTTTGGTACCGGTCTGGAACAGTTTGTCGACGCGTTCGGGAGGCATACCGGTTCCGTGGTCTTCCACGCTGACCTTCCAGCTCTGGGGAGTTTCCTGTACCCGGATGTGGATGCTTCCTCCGGGATAGGAATATTTGATGGCATTGCTGATAAGGTTCCTCAGAATGGTGGAAAGCATGTTCTTGTCGGTATAGACTTCCACCGGTTGGCCGGGCACGCTGACCGTGAGTGCCTTCTGCCGGATGTGAGGATCCAGCAGTTGCAGTACGGCTGCAATCTCGTCGTTCAGGCGGGTAGGGCGGAAAGCCGGCCGGATGATATCCTTTTGAGAAAGCACCCAGAGCTGGAGGTTGTCCAGCAGGGCCTTTCCCTGGGAAGATACCTGATGAATCAGTTGGATTTTCCTGATTTTCTCCTCCTCGTCCAGTTGGCCGAACTCTTCCAGCAACCCCTCTGAAAGCAGGTTCAGGTGGCTCAACGGGCTCTTCAGGTCGTGTGATACGATGTTGAAAAACTTGTTTTTGTTTTCCATCATCAGATACAGTTTTTCGGTCCGTTCTTCCACCTGTTTTTCCAGGTCTTCGTTTCTTTTCCGCAACTGTCGTTCCCGGAAGCGGATGATGCCCCATATGCCCAGTAGAATGGCACTGGTAGACAGACTGATGAACCACCAGGAGCGGTACCAGGGCGTAGCGATATGGAGGGCCAGCGTCAGGGGGGGCCCGTTCCATTCTCCGAATGCGTTGGAGACTTCTATCTCAAGCCGGTAATTTCCTGCCGGCAGCCGGGTATACTGAGCGGCAAGGTAGGGGGGCTGTGTATAGTTCCATCCCTTGTCGAGGGGAAGCAGGCGGTACCGGTATTTCAGGTAAGGACTGAACTCGTAGGCTGCTCCCGAGAAGTGAACGGCAAAAGAGTTTTCTTTAGCCTTGAGTGCCAGTTTCCGGGTTCCGTTGATGTCGGCCGGGTAGCGCTCTCCGTTGACTTTCATACTGGACAGCAGCAGTTGGGGAGCCGGAAAATCCTTCTTCAGTGCTTCCGGCTGGAAAAGACAGAAGCCGTAATCGCATCCTACGGCAATGCTGCCATCCTGCAGGCGGCAGATGGCCCGAGAGAGGTTGTTGTGCGGCAGTCCGTGATAATCATAGAATTTCCGTATAATCGTGCCGCAGGAATCTACCAGCAGCAGTCCGTTGTGGGTGCTCATCCACAACTGCGATTGCCGGTCGTCCTGTATTCCTCTGATCTGGTACTGGGCCGTCGTTCCATAAGGCCGGAACTGTGCCAGTTTTCTGAGGTATCGGGCGGCTCCCCGGGGAGTGCCGACCCAGACTTCTCCGTGGTTGCCGCAACAGATGGAGGTAATCTCGTTGTCGGGCAGACTGAATGGGTTCCATGCTTCGTGATAGAAATGGGTAAGGGTATCGGCTTCAAGGGAAAGACGGTTGAGGCCGTTTTCGCTGGTGCCGATCCAGATATCGCCCCGACTGTCGGCTGCCAGGCAACTGGCCAGACGGGAGGTCAGACAGTCGTTGCCGGGGCGGCTCATGTCGGTAAATCGTTGCGATTTAGGATTGAACAGACAGAGTCCCCGGTCGGTGCCTACCCACAACTGTTGGTCGGGGCCCGGGGCAATCACTGTGATGTCATTGCTCAGCAAACCATATGGTTTGTCGGGCTGCTGCCTGTAGACTTGTTTTTGTCCGGTTTTCAGTTGTACCAGCCCCTGGTTGGTGGCTATCCAGCAGGTATAGTTTCCGGTAGGATATATGTTCCTGATCTGATTGCCGGGAATACCGTCATGGTCGGTTTCTGAGAATGGATAATGACCGAGGATGCGGTCGCCGCCGAATATGTACAGTCCTTTTGAAGTGCCTGCATAGAGCCTGCCTTCCGGGGCTTTGGCCAGGCTGCTGACTTCCTGCGGGTCAGGAAGCATCGGAACCCATTCTCCTTGTGGGGCGAGTCGCCACAGCATCTTGTCCGTGGCTGCCCATAATTCCCGATGGCTCCGGTACAGCAGTTTCCGGATACCTGCATCGCAGGCAATGCCTTTGTCCGTGCAGTTGATTTCCGGAACTGCGGCTTTCTGCTGCTTCAGGGTATTGGTGTTGATGGTGAAGAAGCCTTTGCCGGAATGGACAAGGAGGACGCTCCCGTCGTCTGATACCGTCCAGGCAAAAGCGGAACCTCCGGAAAGGTCACAGACAGGGTAAGTCCGGTGGTCGGTCAAATCCATGTATATTATCTGCTGCGGACTGGCCAGAAAGAGTTTGTCTTTCCCGTCGGTCTGTATGGACTGGCAGTCGAATTCATACGGCAGCGAAAAGACGCTGGTCTTGCTGTACTGGTAATATCCCTCTACCAGGTCCCGGTTGGGATAATCGGCCGGAAACTGTTCGCCAAACTGATAGAAGCGTTTTTCACGACAGTCGTAAGCTCCCAGAAAATTCAGTCTTCCGTTCATGAGGTATTGCTTGCGTACCGGATCATAGAAAATCTGTTCAATCTTTCCGTGCGGGAAAGAAGGCACGTTATTGGGGAAATAATGCTTGAAATCAAACCTTCCCTTCTCCCGGTTGAACAGGTTCAGCCCGAAGGCTTCCCAGGTGGCACACCACAACCGTCCCTTCCGGTCTTCCAGAAAACCGTTGTACCAGTTGGCCCCGAACGGATTGCCCAGCCACAACCGCGGGTAATGGTAGTCGGGTTTCTTGCTCCATAGGGCATACCGTTTCCAGGTGTGGTGACGGGGATCATATACGTTGAAACCCACATGGTTCCATAATCCGACATAAATCATTCCGTTCCGGTCCTGATACAGGGCCGTTACCCGGTTCTCTTCCGGATACCGGAAGTGCAGGTCGGCTTTCCGGTAGGCTGCATAATCCTCTACAATCTCTTCCGGAAGCGGCGGATTGCTGTAGATGGCTTCATGGCGGATGTATTGGCGGAGGGTTTCTTTTTCGCGGTGAAAGGTGGAAGGATCGATGTCCTTGGTCATCAGTCGGTAATTGAAATGTGATACGCTTCCCTTTTCCCAGTTGAATACATAACTGCCGTCATTTTCCGTACCTACCCATAAATTCCGGTCCCGGTCTTCCATGAGTGCAGACACATCGTATCCGGGATAAAACCGGAACAGGTTCTGATGTGGACTGTACAGGTAGGCTCCCTTGTCGGTTCCTATCCATACGCATCCGTCCTGTGTAGCGTGCAGGCAGAGAATGTGGTTGGAGGAGAGGCCGGAAAGGCGGTTGCTGGAGTTAGTAAACAGTGTGAAACTGTCTTCAGGATAACTCCAGCGCACCAGTCCCCCGTACCCGCCTATCCAGATATTCCCTTGCCGGTCGGTTACCCCACAGGTTGCTTCGAAAGGGATGGAGTGGCAATGAACGAACTTTTCCTGATGCGGGTCGTAGCGTTGTATGGATCCAGCGGAGGAGGAAAGCAGGCTGCCGTCCGGAGTCTCGGTAAAAAAAGCGGACTCCAGTGCGATTCCCTTGTCAGACCAGGTGGGGCGGGTTACAGCCTGATGGGTTTTCTTGGAAAATACGATGCCTTGCAAGGTTCTTCCTCCAATCCATAAATTCTGCTTCCGGTCTTCGTAGATGTGCCAGTAATAGTAGTTTCCTTCGGCTATTCCGGCAGGATGCGGATAGGTATTCCACTGTGCCTTCGGGCGGTTGAACTGTGTCAGATATCCCTGGTCGGTCTCTATCCAGACATTGCCTTCTTTGTCGGCATGCAGAGCCTTGACAAAATTGTTTTTCAGTCCGTTGCGGGTGGTATATCGCCTGAAGGTGGCCGTCGCCCGGTCGTAGCGGTTCAGTCCGTTGCGGGTACCCACCCAGAGGGTTCCTTCTGCATCCTCGCACAAGGCAGTCACTGTATTGTCGGAAAGGCTGCAGGTATCGGTTTCTGTATGAAAGTAATTGCGGAATGCAGTGCCGTCGTATCGGGAAAGGCCGAAATCGGTTGCCAGCCATATGAATCCGTAGCGGTCCTGAAGGATGTTCAGTACTTTGTCGGATGCCAGTCCCTGCTGTGTACTGAAATGAATGAAACGGGTAATGGAGTCTGCGGTGATGGTGGCACCGGAAGGCATGGCCTGACGGGGAGCCAGGGAGAGAATCAGCAGCAAAAGTATCCAGTGATATACAGAATGGGGTCGGACTTTTGACTGGCATCTAGAAAACTTGAAAAAGTTCTTCCCGCAGCGCATAGGCAAAACTCTCCTTAATGGGTTATTTATTAAACAAATATATAAAAAAACGGCAGATGATATAATCTGGCGGAACTTATTTTTTTAACTTTTGTAAAGATAAGCCAATAAATTGAAGAGCTTGTCGGTATAATTGGGGATGGTTTATGTGAAAAAATGCCTACAATTAAAGGACTTAAATTGCAGATTGTATTTGATGGGAAAGAGGGGAGAGTGTGGGGAAATCAACCTGTTGCTTTAGGATTTATTGGCTCGGTCGGTACAACTTGCATGTTAATACTCCGTGTTGATTAGTGGTGGTTGATTTCCCCGAATTATGAAAAGATATTAGCAAAAAATGAAAAAGAATGAATATGTATTAGTGCTATATGTGTTATTGTTTTTATAGGTTATTGTTGCCATAATTTAAATGCAATTCCTAAATGAAGATCCCAGACAATCTTCCCTGGGAATTTTTCGGATTCGGTTGATTCCATTACTTCTTTTACATTTCCGACTCCGATGGCTCCTCCGCCGAATACTCCGAACCGCATCTTGTCTCCGAAGAAATAACTGTAAGTGAGATCTAAATTCAGAGCTCCTCCTTTGATAACGGGAGTTTCTGCGTAACAGATACCGAGGGTCAGGTCTTGGTTCGTGTCATAACCCAAAGCCATGAAATATCCAATGGCAGCGTGCCATGAGAGCTTGTCTTTATTTTCTCCGTTGAATATCCAGTCTTTTCCAACTCCACCGTATAGAACAAAACCACCTGCACCTCCTATATGGACCTTTAAGCGGGCAAACTCTCCATATGTGCGTGACAGTCCTGCTGCCACTTGAAAGTTGGGATAGCCGTCTGCCGAGATTCCAGAAAGACCGATGGCACTGTTTCCAAAATGTTGTGCCACTCCTAAAGTGGTTTCTACAGCTTTTTGCTGTACTGAAGGCTCTGGTTGATATTCATTATAATTGTTTTCTGAGTATGTGTTTTCTTGCGAATTGTTAGATGAAGGATAAAGATACTCAAACCGGTAGATTCGGGTAGTAGGACCGTTTGTTCTTATCTCTCTTTTATCGGGTGTGGTATCGATGATTTTATTTCCATTGCAGTCCCAGGCTTCTAGATGGGTTAAATTCCCGTTTATCTGTGTTCCGTTTTCTACATAGAAATCTCCTATTCCGGTTTTGATGAGTACAGGGCCACAAATTTTCTCTCCAAGATAAAATATGTTTATAATGTCTTGGGCAAATAAGGTATTCCCAATCATTATCAAGGTGATGAGAAATAAATAACGTTTCATAGTTGTTTTTTATGATACGGATAAGAATAATAGAAAATATTAAAGGACGTACGGCACTTTAGTATTTGTTCCAGATTTAGTCTGAATATTTTGCACCACATTTTTTGCAGATGTAGCCGGATTTATAATTCCAATACCATCCTTTTCCTTTGCACATTGTGCATGTAGCGGTATACGATCCGCTTTTCACTTTTCCCTTTCCTTTGCATACGCTACATTTTTGTTTGTATGAGAAACATTTTGCACTCCAGGTAAGGGTACCTCCACAATGACATTTATGGGCTTGGCCTTCGTATGTTTCTACATGAGGTGCCCGATTGTTGGAGGAAAGCTGATAAGTATCTGTTCTTTCAGAAGTTGCCCAAATCATTATTGAAAAAAGAGCTAGACTGAGTAGAATAAGAAATTTTTTCATGGCAGAAGAATTAAGGTTAATAAAATGTGCTTTTAAATTGTTTATTTTTTCTTTAAACAAATTTAGGTATAAGATTTTAATCTTTTGTCATATGAAATTTCTACATGGTAATACAATGATTACCGACAATTCTGTTTTATAAGTGGGTGAAAAAGAATCGGATACCGATATAAAAAGAGCATGCTTGTTATCCTGCGGATTAGACCGGCAGGAAACAAGCATGCTCCGATTAGATTGTGTTTGTGTTTTTTAAGGTAAAGGTTGTTTTCAGGTATATTTAGAAATTATAGTTCAGACTGACGCCGAATACTTTATTGGTACGTGAGTACACATTGCTTCCCTTTATGTTGGGAAGACTGTAATAAGCGTCTTCGTTCTTTGTATAATCGTCATAGTTGGTCCAGAAATATGCGATATCCATGTTCAATGCTTCTGAGAAGTGAATACGTGCGCCGAAGCCCAGTGAGTATGAGCTGCAGTAGAAGCTGGTATCGGTCTGGAAGCTGTCGCTAAGTCCGTAATTGGTTTTCTGGAAACCTCCACTTATGGTGAGCAGGTCAATCACGTCCCATTCGATACCTGCCAGGTATTCGTGTGTGCCGTGTGACAGTGTCTTCTGGCGGTCGTTCAGCATGCCGGCCTTCTTGTCATCGAAGAAGTGATATTCAACCGAAGCACGCAGGGTAGGAAGGATTTCGTATCCTGCAGCCACACTCAGGAAGGCAGGAATGTCGCTGGGGGTCTGTTCTCCGTCGGCATAAGGTTTCAGAACCGCTTCCGGAACGCCCGGAGCTTCCAGGGTGTTGGTCTTGTTTTCGATGTTCAGATTGGTCTTGAATTCATATTTGGCAGCCAGGTTCCATTTTCCCAGTTTTACATCGGCTCCGATAATTGGAGTAACTCCCCATCCGGTCTGTTCGCAGTCGAGTGCCAGGTTCATCAGAGCCTTTCCGCCGAATTCGTCTTTCAACTGTGCTTTCAGGTATCCTTCATATCCGCTCTGTACGTAGTTCATACGTCCTCCGGCATATACGCTCAACCAGTCATTGACTTTATAGCTCACTCCCAGTTGCAATCCGTAGATGTACTGTTTTCCGTCCATGGCTGTATTGATATGATACATATCAGGAGTCACCGGTTTTCCGAAGACACCTTCTAGGTCAGCATTTGAGTGGATACCTCCGATGGTCAGGGCATTGAACATGGGCAGACCGTTGCTGAAAGAAGCCTTTCCTCCTCCTCCGGTAATTGCAAATCCGGCAGAAACCACCCAGTTGTCTTTCTTGTAGGCTCCGTGGAAAGAAGGAATGATGGGAGCAGAGGCTGTTCCCTTGAAATTCTGGGTACTTGTTTTACCGTCCATTGTCCAGAGTGGAGAAGTCGCAGCTATCTCACGGGTCTGATAGGCGCTCTGTCCGGTCAGTGACAGATGAAAACCGTCTTTTTCCAGAAAGGCCAGTCCGGCAGGGTTGCTGTATACACCGTCTACGTCGATGGAAGCTCCTCGTGCTACCATACGCAGAAAGGCTGCATGCTGGTTGGTATTGGTAAGATAATCTCCGGCAAAAGTTGTGTTTGAAACAATCAGTGTCGCTGCACCGATGAGGATAAATTTCTTCATTCTTTAGTTTTATTGGTAATTTTGGCTGCAAAGATAGGCTAAAATGGCACAACTAACAAATATATGTGTGATTTATTTGGTTTTTTTATTTAAAATGAAATTGTTTATATTGAAACTAATTTGATTGAAATGTGTGCTGGGGAGGCCTTGTGGAAGGCTTTTTACGGGCGATATCACCGTCTTTTCTTTTTGAGGAATTTTGGGCGAAATGTATAAAAAGCGTATCTTTGTGCAGTCTTTAGGAAAATCATTACTTTTTATTATATAATTAAGTCCGGAAGCCGTTGGCGGACGGGAGAGGGTGGAGAGCAGGCAGTGTACAAATGTACTGTGATTCATCTGCGGTTGTAGTTGGGGCAGCCATCATTTAAGTTTAACTTATTATATCATCAGTTTATATGTATACCAATAAGGAAATATGGAAGGTTACCTATCCGATATTTTTAGGTTTGCTTGCACAGAATGTGATTAATGTGACCGATACGGCTTTCCTGGGCCATGTCGGTGAAGTCGCTTTGGGGGCTGCTGCCATGGGGGGACTGCTGTATATCTGTGTATATACCGTGGCCTTCGGCTTCAGTGTCGGTTCTCAGATTCTGATGGCAAGAAGAAACGGAGAGGGTAATTTTCATTCGGTGGGACCGATTATGTGGCAGGGCACCATTTTCAGCTTGGGAATGGCCGTGCTGATTCTGGGGGGCATGTACTTTATGGCGGCTCCGCTGATCCGGGCATTGATTTCCTCGGATACCATCTACGATGCCACTTATGAGTTTTTTACCTGGCGAATGTGGGGATTCCTCTTTTCCTTTGTCAATGTCATGTTCCGTGCCTTGTACATCGGAATCACCCGTACCAAGGTACTGACGCTGAATGCCGTGGTCATGGCCATCGTCAATGTCTTCCTGGATTATGTCTTGATCTTTGGTGAATGGGGATTCCCGGAAATGGGAATACGCGGAGCGGCACTGGCTTCGGTCATTGCGGAGGCGTCGTCCACTCTGTTCTTCTTCCTCTATACTTATTATAAGGTGGACCGGAAGAAGTACGGGCTGAACCGGCTGACTTCTTTCGACTGGGAACTGGTGGGACGCATCCTGCATATCTCATGCTTTACCATGGTCCAGTATTTCCTGTCGATGGCAATCTGGTTTGTCTTTTTCATGGCCCTCGAACGCCTCGGTCAGCGTCAGCTGGCGATTGCCAATATTGTGCGTAGCGTGTATGTCGTCTTGCTGATTCCGGTGCAGGCACTGGCAACCACAGCCAATACGCTTGTCAGCAACCTGATTGGTTCCGGAGGAGTCTCGATGGTACTGGGACTGTTGCATAAGATAGCCCGCTTCTCCTTCCTGATCATGGTGGTCTGCATAGGCTTGTGCGTGGCTTTCCCCGATGTCATTCTTTCGGTTTACTCGAACGATGCCTCTCTGATCAGCGAGTCGATGTCGGCCCTGTATGTGGTATGCGCCTCTATGGTCATCGCTTCGTTTGCCAACGTATACTTCAACGGAATTTCCGGAACCGGCAATACACAGGCTGCCCTGGTACTGGAGATATTTGTCCAGCTGTTCTATGCTCTTTACATTATAGTCGTCGGTATGATGCTGCGGGCTCCGGTCGATATTTGCTTTACTACGGAGCTGATTTATTACGCCTTAATGTTGGGAGCCAGTCTGTTTTATCTGAAAAAAGCAAAATGGCAGAATAAAAAAATTTGAAGCTACCGATTTTTTTGTAATTTTGCACCTCGTTGTAAAATAGGAAATTAAGAAAAAACTAAAGATATGTTCGATAATTTAAGTGAAAGACTTGAGCGGTCGTTTAAAATATTGAAAGGTGAGGGAAAAATCACCGAAATCAATGTTGCTGAGACTTTGAAAGATGTTCGTCGTGCCCTGTTGGATGCCGACGTAAACTATAAGGTGGCGAAGAACTTTACAGATACCGTAAAGGAAAAAGCCCTGGGACAGAACGTGCTGACCGCTGTGAAGCCTAGCCAGCTGATGGTGAAGATCGTTCATGACGAGCTGACCAAACTGATGGGAGGTGAGACAGCCGAAATCGAGTTGAAGAACCGTCCGGCAGTGATTTTGATGTCGGGACTTCAGGGTTCGGGTAAGACAACCTTCTCGGGTAAACTGGCCAGAATGCTGAAAACAAAGAAAAACCGCAAGCCGTTGCTGGTTGCCTGCGACGTATACCGTCCGGCTGCCATAGAGCAGTTGAAAGTATTGGGCCAGCAGGTAGAGGTTCCGGTATATTGCGAACTCGACAGCAAGGACCCGGTACAGATTGCCTTGAATGCCATTCAGGAAGCCAAGGCCAAAGGATATGACCTGGTAATCGTCGATACCGCCGGTCGTCTGGCAATCGATGAGCAGATGATGAATGAGATTGAGGCCATCAAGAAAGCCATCAACCCGGATGAAACCCTGTTTGTGGTAGACGCCATGACCGGACAGGATGCCGTAAATACTGCACGTGAGTTCAACGAACGTCTGGACTTCAACGGAGTGGTATTGACCAAGCTGGACGGTGATACACGTGGTGGTGCTGCCCTGTCTATCCGTACGGTAGTCAACAAGCCTATCAAGTTTGTCGGAACCGGTGAAAAACTGGATGCAGTCGATCAGTTCCACCCGGCACGTATGGCCGACCGTATCTTGGGTATGGGTGATATCGTTTCATTGGTAGAACGTGCTCAGGAACAGTATGATGAGGCTGAAGCCAAACGCTTGCAGAAGAAGATTCAGAAAAACCAGTTCGATTTCAACGACTTCCTTACTCAGATCCATCAGATCAAGAAGATGGGTAACCTGAAAGAACTGGCTTCCATGATTCCGGGTGTAGGAAAGGCCATCAAGGATATCGATATCGATGACAATGCCTTCAAGAGCATTGAGGCCATTATCTACTCCATGACTCCGGAAGAACGTACACATCCTGAAATCCTGAACGGTTCACGCCGTACACGAATTGCCAAGGGTAGTGGTACAAACATTCAGGAAGTCAACCGTCTGCTGAAGCAGTTCGACCAGACCCGTAAGATGATGAAGATGGTTACGGGCAGCAAGATGGCCGGAATGATGCAGAAAATGAAGAAAAAATAATTGAAGAAAAATGATTCTTGTCTTTTGTCTTTTACCGGACGCTTGGGAAGGTAAGGAGGCTTGGGGCAAGTAGAGATAAGTAGAGATAAAAACCGCCCGCGCTGTGAACCGGAAGATTCATTGGCGCGGGCGGTTTTTTATTGTGGCAGCAGGCATGTCCGATTAGTTATTCTCCGGATAATCCTCATATAGCAGATAGCGGGTCCGCATTTTCCGGTAAGCCTTCAGATCCTTCTCCCAGGCGGCCCGGATGGCCGCTTCTTCCTTTCCCTGCAGTACATCCAGCCGCACCTGGCGGGTTCCCATCAGCAGGTCCATCCATTGCGGACGGGTCAGAAATGCATGTTCTTTTCCCATAGCCTTGAAGCTCCGGTACATGTCGAGGAAATACTTCAGTGAGAATCCTTCGGGGGCTTTTGCCTTCCGGAGATCCACTCCATAGCATACCTGATCCTTATGCAAGGGACGGGTGTCGAAGCCGCTGATGGACTTGGGAGTGAAACTGAAAGGGAACTTTCCGGAGGGGAGCAGGGGAGAGCCGATGACCTGGAACGGGAAGTAAGTTCCTCTTCCGACACTGACTGAAGTCGCTTCGAACAGGCAGAGAGAAGGATACAGGGCAATGGCCTGAGGAGTAGGCAGGTTGGGCGACGGTTTTACGGGCAGTACATACGGCATGCCGTGTTGCCATCCTTCTGTCCGTATGACAGTCAGCGGACAGGGCTTCCGGCAGCCCAGCCACCCTTCACCGTTGATCATGAGGGCAATCTCTCCCAGCGTACAGCCGTGGAGTACCGGTATGGGCAGCATTCCCACAAAACTCTTGAATTTCAGGTCGAGTACCGGACCGTCAACGTAGTCGCAGGGATTGGGACGGTCGAGCACAATCAGCGGCTTCCCGTTTTCCGCGCAGGCCTGCATCACATAATATAAGGTGCTGATGTAGGTATAGAACCGCACTCCCACATCCTGCAGGTCGAACACAATAGCGTCTACCGACTGCAGCTGTGCCGGTGTCGGTTTCTTGTTTTTCCCGTATAGCGAGACTACCGGAATGCCGGTCCGGAAGTCCTTTCCGTCCTTGATGGTGGCTCCGGCATCCATCTTCCCGCGGAATCCGTGTTCGGGTGCCATCAGCATGGCCGGTGCGCGCTTCAAGGTAACCAGGGTATCCAGTAAATGGGCCTTCCCGCAGAGAGAAGTCTGGTTGGCAACCAGTGCGATGCGTTTTCCTTCTACCAGCGGAAGCCATTTGTCCAGTTGTTCGGCTCCGCTTCTGACCGGTGCATTGGCGTAAAGCCCGGCCGTAATCAACAGATAACTTAGGATTAATGTAAGATATTTCATGATAGACCAATATTTTTTTGTAGTTTTGCAAGGTACAAATATAGCGAAAAAGCGATTATGGATCCGTTGAAAATAATAGATAAATACTATCCGGAAGAAAATGAGTTGAAGCATATTCTGCTGGTTCACAGCAAGGATGTGGCAAACAAGGCATTGGATATGGCACGCAAGCATCCCGAACTCGGGCTTGACCTGAACTTTATCGAAGAGGCTGCCATGCTTCATGATATTGGAATCTTTTTGACAGATGCTTCCGGAATCTGTTGTTTCGGATCGCATCCTTATATCTGTCACGGCTATCTGGGGGCAGAACTGGTGGCAGCCGAAGGCTATCCGCGGCACGCACGGGTGTGTGAGCGGCATACCGGGGCCGGACTCACCCTGGCTGATATTGAGTCACAGCAGCTTCCGGTACCTCACCGGGACATGCAGCCCGAAACCCTTGAAGAACAGCTGATCTGTTTTGCCGACAAGTTCTTTTCGAAAACCAAACTCGGACAGGAAAAGAGCCTGGAGAAAGCCCGCAAGAGCGTGGCCCGCTACGGGGAAGAAAGCGGAAAGCAGTTTGACAGATGGTGTGAGTTGTTTTTATAGTCATAAAAATCCATAAAAACCCCTTCGTCTGCGGTTATTTGTATGATAATATGTACTTTTGCATTGCATTGCATAAAAGATTAATGAATGACGTCGTTTAGAAAAACTATATACTTACTGATTTCCCTGTTTGTAATGGGATTCTTTTTCTCCTTTTATGCGGAGGCTCAAAGGGTGAGGGGGAAGCGCCCGGTGTCGGACAGGAACAGGAACCGTGTCGATTCGCTGTCGTCCGATTCGCTGGTGAATGCCGATTCACTGGCTATGGATTCTTTGGCGCTGGATACCACTCCGAAGAAGGAACCGCTGGATGCCCCGGTAATTTATGAGGCATCCGACTCAATCGTCTTTACCAAAGGAGGATTCGCCCACCTGTACGGAAGCGGAAAGGTTAATTACCAGAACATTGAGCTGACCTCACAGCTGATTACCATGAACATGGACAGCAGTACGGTCTTTGCAAGAGGTGTGGCCGATACGACGGGAGTAGAGCAGGGAACTCCGGTGTTCAAGGACGGAGAGACTCCGTATGAGTCGAAGATGATGCGCTATAACTTCAAGACCAAGAAGGGGTTCATCAACAACATTGTGACTCAGCAGGGAGACGGATACGTCACCAGTGAGGAGTCGAAGAAGGGAGCCAACGATGAAATCTATATGCGTCACGGGAAGTATACTACCTGTGACAATCATGATCATCCGCATTTCTACCTGAAGCTTTCCATGGCTAAGGTACGTCCCAAGAAGGATGTGGTCTTCGGACCGGCACAGCTGGTGGTAGAGGATGTGCCCCTTCCGATTGCGGTTCCGTTCGGTTTTTTCCCGTTCAGCAGCAGCTATTCTTCAGGATTTATCATGCCGACTTACGGAGATGAAATGAACCGTGGTTTTTACCTGCGCGACGGTGGATATTATTTTGCCATCAGTGACCAGTTCGACCTGAAGCTGTTGGGTGAGATTTATACCAAGGGTTCGTGGGGACTTTCAGCGGCGTCTACCTACAACAAGCGTTACCGTTACAGCGGTTACTTCAATGCCAGCTACCTGGTAACCAAGCAGGGTGAGAAGAACATGCCCGACTATATGGTGTCGAAGGACTTCCGTGTGCAGTGGAGCCACCGTCAGGATGCGAAGGCCAACCCCAACAGTACGTTCTCTGCCAGTGTGAACTTTACCACCAGCAGTTACGATAAGTCGAGTCTGAGTACGCTGTACGATCCGTTGTCTTCTTACAGTAACAATACCAAGGCTTCAAGTATCAGTTATTCGCGTAACTTCCCTGAAATCGGACTGAACCTGTCGGGAACCTTCAACATTACGCAGAATACACAGGATTCTTCGGTGAATATGACGTTGCCGGACCTGAACATTACGCTGAACCGTATCTATCCGTTCAAGCGGAAAAATTCGGCAGGCGACCAGAAATGGTATGAAAAGATTTCGTTCCAGTATACCGGTGCGCTGACCAATAAGGTAAATACCAAGGACAACCTGCTGTTCAAGACTCCGTTCTCGAAGTGGGAAACGGGTATGCGCCACAGCATTCCGGTGGAAGCCACCTTCAGCTTGTTCAAGTATATCAATGTGACGCCGTCGTTCCAGTATACCGAACGCTGGTATACGCGTAAAGTGATGCAGCATTACGATTATACGCTGAAGGAAGCAGTGAAGGATACCATCAACGGGTTCAACCGTGTGTACGACTATAACATGTCGGTATCGATGAACACCAAGTTGTACGGTATGTACAAGCCGCTTTTCATGAAGAGCAAGGAAATTACCATCCGTCACGTCGTGACTCCTTCGGTAAGCTATACCTATACGCCTGACTTCGGAGCTTCCCGCTTCGGATATTACGAGAACTATGTATATACCGACGAGGACGGAGAGGTACGTATGGTAGAATATTCTCCTTATTCCGGCATGCCGTACGGAGTACCGGGACAGGGGGTATCCCAGAACATCAGTATGTCTTTGAAGAACAACCTGGAAATGAAGATGGCTTCGGACAAGGATACTACGGGATACAAGAAAATCAGTCTGATTGATGACCTGACCGGACAGTTGTCGTATGATATTGCCCGCAAGCGCTGGAGTGACCTGACCTTGAACGCCCGTCTGAAGTTGACGAAGAATTATACGTTCAACATGAATGCCCGCTTCAAGACCTATGCTTATAAGTTCGATGAAAACGGCCGGGTAGTTGAAAGTGACCGTACAGAATGGTCTTACGGACGTTTCGGACGTTTTGACGGATACAGCGGTTCGCTCTCTTATACACTGAACAATGAGACTTTCAAGAAATGGTTCGGTAAGGGAGACGAAGAAGACGGAAAGAATAAAGGCAAGAAAGAAGATACCGATTCGGAAGAGGATGAAGAAGACGAGGAACTGAATAACAATCAGAATACCCAGCCTAAGCGGAAAACGGAAGATGCCAAAATCGATTCTGACGGATACCTGGCCTTCCAGTTACCGTGGAGCCTGAGTCTTTCTTACAGTTACCGTATCCAGGAAGACAGAACGAAGGATATCAACATCAAAACCATGCGTTATCCTTATTCGTTCTCGCATCAGGTGAACATTTCGGGTAACGTGAAGCTCGGCAGCCGCTGGAACATTACCTACTCGAGCGGTTACGACTTTGATACGAAGAAGATGTCAATGACGCAGATGAACATTACGCGAGACTTGCACTGTTTCAATATGAGTTGTGGACTGGTATTTGGTCCGTTTACTTCGTACAACTTCTCTATTCGTGCAAACTCTACTATGCTGACCGATGCGTTGAAATGGGATCAGCGAAGCAACACGGGTAGTGCAGTTACCTGGTATTGATGCTTCTCCGACAGAAAGAAAGATAAAAGACGACCTCCCGTACAGTTCTCATGAACATGGTACGGGAGGTCGTCTTTTATAGCGATGCCGTTCGCTTGTCTCGCTTCCTTCCTGTTTCTACGCTTCCTTCCTGTATTTACAGCCTTTCTCTTTACCACTCAATCGGGGTCTGTCCGTGCTGCTGCAGGTATTCGTTGGCGCGACTGAAATGCCGGTTTCCGAAGAATCCGTTGTGAGCCGACAGCGGAGAAGGATGAACGGAAGTCAGTACCAGATGCCGCGAACGGTCGATAAACGCTCCCTTTTTCTGTGCATAGGCCCCCCACAGGATAAACACCAGGTGTTCCCGTTGTTCGGCCAGTGCCCGGATGGCTGCATCCGTAAACTCCTCCCAGCCCCTGCGCTGGTGCGAACCCGCCTGATGCGCCCGTACCGTCAGAGTCGCATTCAGCAGGAGTACTCCCTGCTTTGCCCACCGGGTCAGGTTTCCGCTCTCCGGAATCGGTTTTCCCAGGTCATCCTGTATTTCCTTGAAGATGTTCCGCAGTGAAGGCGGGAAAGGTACGTTGTCGTTGACTGAAAAGCACAGTCCGTGCGCCTGTCCCGGTCCGTGGTACGGGTCCTGCCCGATGATTACCACCTTCACCTGTTCGAACGGACAAAGGTTGAACGCATTGAATATGAGTTTTCCGGGCGGATACACCGTTGTCGACCGGTATTCGTTCCGGACAAAATCAGTCAGCTGGCGGAAATAATCTTTTTCAAATTCCGCCGAAAGTATCTGTTTCCATGATTCTTCTATCTGTACATCCATACGTATCTGTTTTATTGTATTTTTATTTCTGTTTTTTCATTTTTCCATGCTGTCAATCTAAATACAGTCCTTTCAAGCACCGTATTCCGTTACGGCATTTACCGTTTCAGCCGATAAAAATAATGAATTTGCATGAACGAAAAAAGGGAAACAAGTCTTATCTTCCTGCATTTTCAGCATTCGATGCTTGTTCCCCCTCAGATATGTAAACACAGATTGGTTCAGGTCATCAGATGAGCGGCATGCCCCATTCCGCACACTGCTTCCGCATTTCCTCCGGCCAGATGCTGGCCTGGATTTCTCCGATATGCGCTTTCTTGAGATAAAGCATACACAGGCGCGACTGTCCGATACCTCCTCCGATACTCAGTGGCAGTGATCCTTCCAGCAGCCGTTTGTGGAAATACAGTCGGGTACGCTCTTCCTTTCCGGCCAGTTCCAGCTGCTTCAGCATGGCAGCCTTGTCCACACGGATACCCATCGAAGAAATCTCGATGGCACGCTTCAGTACATCGTTCCAGATCAGCAAGTCACCGTTCAGTCCGCTCAGTCCCGTCTTTGGGTCAACGGTAGTATAGTCATCATAGTCGGGAGCCCGTAAATCGTGCGGCTTTCCGTCGCTCAACTTGCCGCCGATACCGATGATGAATTTACGGATGCCGTCGCTAATGGCTTGGGCAATGACCTGGCCGACGCCGTAGGTCGTCGTGTAGAGGGGATTGCGCAAGTGGGCCGGCACCTGGTTGAGGCCTGCTGCTTCGGCCATTTCCAAAATGGCCTTGCCTTCGTGGGCAATGATACCGTATTTACAGGTTACGTCGTCGGTCAAAGGGCCGTGTACGCGGAGGATCTTTTTTTCTCCGTGTAGTCCTTCGACGAGGGCGTCGACTGTGCCTTCGCCACCGTCAGCCAAGGGCCGGACGACGACCGTGTCCTGCGGGCAAGCCCGTAAAATACCTTCTTTAATGGCCGTCCCGGCTTCGTACGAGCTGAGACTGCCCTTGAGAGAATCTATAGCGATGACTATTTTCATGATATTTCTCCTCGTGCAGAAAATATATATACAGCAGAAAATTTCAGATTCGCTCATCAGTCTATCACAAACGGACGGGCAATTCCAGTGTCGAAGCCCTATCTGTAAGGGATTTAGGAAAAATTTACAATGGGCCGCAGGCGGCCTGTTTCCGGGTATAGCACAGACGTATATTCTTGCACGTCAGAGGCATATATAGTATAATATACATTTGTCAACATATATTTTTTAGCTAGCCCGTACCGTTGGGTCGGGATCTGCGAAGGGGGATCTCTGGAATGGCAGACAAGAAAATGTATGAATTAGGGGCCGTGCGTTCCAAATTCAGTGAATTATTTGAATATGGTCAGGAACAGGCGAAGAAAATCGGTGCAGAAAACGTATACGATTTCAGCCTGGGCAATCCGTCCATTCCTGCACCGGACTGTGTCAAAGAAGCTATCTTTGATATGTACAATACATTGTCCTCAAAAGAATTACACAGCTACACCAATGCCCGGGGACTCCTGGAAGTACGGCAGTACCTGGCAGACTATATGAACGAAACGTATAACGCCGGCGTCGGTGCCGACAATTTCCATATTACGGTCAGCTCGTCGGCTTCCCTGGCAGTCCTCATCCGGGCCCTCCAGGAAGATACGTCGGACGAATTCATCGTCGTCGCACCGTTTTACCCGGAATACCGCGTTTTCATCGAACCGATCGGCTCGAAATGCGTCGTCGTACCGCCTGATACGGAACACTTCCAGCTCTTCATTGAAGGTGTAGAACAGGCTATTACACCGCATACACGGGCCATCATTATCAACACGCCGAACAACCCGTCCGGTGCCGTTTATTCAGAAGAAATGATCAAAGAG
>OKRY01001600.1_pt1 | contig 18440 bp, 16 predicted proteins | sample 1601121 | NCBI WGS metagenome assembly OKRY01 (sample SAMEA3541546, study PRJEB24748) | human gut metagenome | biome: human gut; feature: human-associated habitat; material: faeces | place: China | collected 2012
AGCGCACTGAAACATCTTGGAGGTCTTCACAAAGTAATCAATCGTTAATTGCAGAAAAAAGAAGATGGAATCATTTTGAAAAAAATATTAATTGCTTTAATTAAGTTTTATAGAAAATATCTTTCTCCGATGAAAACGACCAAGTGTCCATATTGCCCGACCTGTTCTTTATATGGGTTGGAGGCAGTTGAAAAGTACGGAGCTCTAAAAGGGGGAGCACTTGCTTTATGGAGAATCTTAAGATGTAATCCTTTTTCAAAAGGTGGATATGATCCAGTTCCATAGTGGAGGTATTTACAAGTGTCAGATACGTTATTAACAGCATACAATGGTGCTATTTTAGGACCGATCGCCAAAGTACTTGGCTGGGTAATGAATGGTATTTATGCGTTGATGTCAATGATCGGTATTGAGAATGTTGGTCTTTCCATCATTATCTTTACTATCGTGATCTACGCTATTTTGTTCCCGTTAACTTACAAACAGCAGAAATTTTCAAAGTTATCACAGAAGATGCAGCCTGAACTTCAGGCGATCCAGAAAAAATATAATGGAAAAAAAGATCAGGCATCCATGATGGCAATGCAGGAAGAAACACAGGCAGTATATGAAAAATACGGTGTTTCCATGATGGGAAGCTGTGTGCAGATGCTGATCCAGATGCCATTGTTGTTTGCTCTTTACCGTGTATTTTTAAATGTTCCGGCATATGTATCCGGTGTAAAGAACAATTTCTCTACGCTGGTTGATGGAATTATGGCAACAAGCGGTTATCAGGATAAGATGACTCAGCTCGTTACAGATTTAAGAGTTATGACAACACCGGCAGCAGATTTTACAGTGTCAGATCCGACTGCTCTTTCGAACTCTATTGTTGATGTTTTATACAAAATGAATTCAGCAGGATGGGAAAACTTAAAGAGTGCATTTCCTTCTTTGACGGATACCATCAATGCGACTTATGATACAGTTTCACATGTAAACAACTTTCTGGGACTGAATATTTCAGATACACCATGGCAGGTCATGACGACGAACTTTGCGTCACATAACTTCCTGTTTGTAGTATTAGCACTTCTTGTACCGGTTATTTCTTATCTGACCCAGGTACTTAACATTAAGCTGATGCCGCAGGCTGCTCCGTCTAACGGAAATAGCGATAATGATATGGCTGCACAGCAGATGAAAATGATGAACCGCACTATGCCGATCTTTTCATTTGTAATGTGTTTTACCGTTCCTGTAGGTCTTGGTATTTACTGGATTGCCGGTGCCGTAGTACGAAGCGTTCAGCAGTTTTTCTTAAATAAACATTTTGAGAAAATCAATCTTGAGGATATTATTAAGAAGAATCAGGAAAAGGCAAAGAAGAAACGTGAAAAAATGGGAATCGCTGAAAATCAGATTTCCAATGCTGCTAAGATCAATACAAGAAAAATTGATGAACCGAAAAAAGAAGAGAAGAAGTCTAACATGAGTGAGGCACAGCGCGAGCTTGAATTAGAGAAAGCAAATGCCGCAAAATCAAAGGCAAAAGCCGGAAGTATGGCCGCAAAAGCAAACATGGTCCGCGATTTTAATGAGAAAAACAGCAGAAAATAATAAGAAAGGACAGGGGTTTTGGATATGGAATATATTGAAATTTCAGCAAAAACAGTCGATGAAGCAATCACAGAAGCACTGGTAAAACTGGGGACAACCAGTGACAGAATCGAATATGAGATCGTTGAAAAAGGAAATAACGGATTTCTCGGCATCGGAAGAAAAGATGCAGTTATCAAAGTACGCAAGAAATATTCTGTGAATGATGATATCAAAGATTTCTTAAATAAAGTATTCGAAGCGATGGATTTAAAAGTTGAGATCGTTATGACTGCAGAGGAAAACAGCAATGTGATCAATGTTGATTTAAAAGGTGATGACATGGGCGTTCTGATCGGAAAAAGAGGACAGACCTTAGATTCTCTCCAGTACCTGACCAATCTTGCTGTTAATAAAAATGCAGAGAGCTTTGTAAAAGTAAAAATCGATACCGAAGATTACCGCAAGAGAAGAAGAGAGACATTAGAGAATCTTGCAAAGAATATTGCATACAAGGTAAAGAGAACAAAACGTCCGGTTTCTTTAGAGCCGATGAATCCTTATGAAAGAAGAGTGATTCATTCTACCTTGCAGAATGACAAATTCGTAACAACACACAGTGAAGGAGACGAACCTTATCGTCATGTTGTTGTAACATTAAAGAGACAGTAAACCGGTTTTCATCCGTGTGTGATGAATGACACAGAAAAATTCGTGGCGGATAAAGAAAACGTCCACGAATTTTTTTGTATATGGAAATGAGGTATTATGCGAACAGATACGATTGCTGCGATTGCAACAGCTATGTCAAGTTCAGGAATTGGTATAATAAGAATCAGTGGAGATGAGGCAGTCGGGATTGTCGACCGTATTTTTTCAATGAAAAACGGAAAAAAATTATCTGATATGCCGACACATACGATTCATTATGGTCATATCAAAGATGTGGATGAAGTGATCGATGAAGTTATGGTTGTACTGATGCGGGCACCAAAAAGTTACACCAAAGAGGATACCGTGGAAATTGACTGTCACGGTGGTGTGTATGTCATGAAACGGGTGCTTGAGACAGTAATCAAATATGGTGCGCGTCCGGCAGAGCCGGGAGAGTTTACAAAACGGGCATTTTTAAATGGACGGATCGATCTTGCACAGGCAGAGTCTGTCATAGATATTATTCATGCGAAAAATGAATTTGCATTAAAGAGTTCAGAACAACAGCTTTCCGGTTCACTTTCGGCTGCAGTAAGGAAAGTCCGTGAAAAATTGCTGCATGAGATCGCATTTATTGAGTCTGCATTAGATGACCCGGAGCACATCAGTTTAGATGGATATCCGGAAACACTTCATGGAATTGTGGAAGAAGCGCAGAAAGAGATTCAAAAGCTTCTTGCAAACAGTGACAATGGAAAAATTTTAAAAGAGGGTATTTCTACCGTCATTATTGGAAAACCGAATGCCGGAAAATCATCTCTTTTAAATACGCTCGTGGGAGAGGAGCGTGCTATCGTTACAGATATTGCTGGTACCACGAGGGATGTACTGGAAGAACAGATCAACTTAAATGGAATCATTTTAAATGTGATCGATACAGCGGGAATCCGTGAGACGGACGATGTTGTGGAAAAGATCGGCGTGGATCGTGCAAAAAAATATTTAAATGAGGCAGATCTGGCAATTTATGTTGTGGATACATCGACACAGTTGGATGAAAATGATTTTGAAATCATGGAACTCTTAAAGGACAGAAAAGCGATTGTTCTTTTGAATAAGTCAGATCTTACACCGGTTACCGACAGCGAATCGATCAGAAAACATCTGGATAAAAAAATGATTGCAATCTCTGCCAAAGAACAGACTGGCATTGAGGAACTTGAGGAGACAATCCGTGAGATGTTTTTCACTGGAGAGGTTACATTTAATGATGAGGTGTATATCACAAACATTCGCCATAAAACCGCTTTACAGGAAGCACGGAATAGTTTAAATTTAGTGGTGCAGAGTATCTTAGACGGAATGCCGGAAGATTTTTATTCCATTGATTTGATGAATGCGTATGAAGAACTGGGAAGTATCGTTGGTGAGGCAGTCGAAGATGATCTGGTGAATGAGATATTTAGTAAATTCTGTATGGGCAAATAGTTGTCGCCATTGGACGACAACTATTGGAAGAATGCAAAAGCGGCATTCTTCTGGCGTGTTGGCAAGAACTGTAAGAGAGGTAAAGCAGCATTCTTCCAGTGTGCTGGATTTGATTTAAGATAATTTAGAAAGAAGGATAAAAGATGCCTGCGATTGAAGAAAATTATGATGTGGTAGTTGTGGGTGCTGGGCATGCAGGATGTGAGGCGGCACTGGCATGTGCAAGGCTTGGACTGGAAACAATTATTTTTACGGTCAGCGTGGACAGTATTGCGATGATGCCTTGTAATCCGAATATTGGAGGAAGTTCAAAAGGCCATCTTGTAAGAGAAATCGATGCACTCGGCGGACAGATGGGTATCAACATTGACAAGACGTTTATACAGTCGAAGATGTTAAATAAGTCCAAGGGGCCGGCGGTACATTCTCTGCGTGCACAGGCAGATAAAGTGAATTACAGCATGGAAATGCGGAAAACGCTTCAGAACACAGAGCATCTTACAATCCGGCAGGCGGAAGTGGCGGAGATCATTACAGTTCCGGCAAATTCTGCTGATGGAGAAACAGCTGCTGTAGAAAAAAAAGATGGACAGATGGTTGAGATTAATGGTGAGCTTCAGAAAATTACCGGGGTAAAGACTGTTTCCGGTGGAGTTTATCATTGTAAGGCAGTTGTGCTTTGTACGGGAACTTATTTGAGAGCGCGTTGTCTGACCGGAGAGATGATTACTTATACCGGACCGAATGGTCTGATGGCAGCAAATCATCTCACGGATTCTTTGAAAGCACACGGAATCGAGATGTTCCGTTTTAAGACGGGAACACCTGCGAGAGTGGATAAGCGTTCTCTGGATTTTTCAAAAATGCAGGAGCAAAAAGGGGATGAGAGGGTAGTTCCGTTTTCTTTTATGACAAATCCGGAGGATGTGCAGATTGATCAGGTTTCCTGCTGGCTGACGTATACGAATCCAAAGACGCATGAGATCATCCGTGCAAATCTGGATCGTTCTCCGATTTATGCAGGAATCATTGAGGGAACCGGTCCGCGTTACTGTCCGTCGATTGAGGATAAAGTGGTAAAATTTGCAGATAAGGACCGCCATCAGATTTTTATTGAGCCGGAAGGAATCAATACCAATGAGATGTATGTCGGTGGTATGTCATCTTCTCTGCCGGAGGATGTGCAGCATGAGATGTACCGTACATTGCCTGGAATGGAGCATGTAAAAATCGTGCGAAATGCATATGCAATTGAGTATGACTGCATTAACCCAAACCAGCTTTATGCATCATTGGAATTTAAAAAGATTAAAGGACTTTTTTCCGGTGGACAGTTTAACGGAAGCAGCGGCTATGAGGAAGCAGCATGCCAGGGACTGATTGCAGGTATCAATGCGGCTATGAGCATTTTAGGAAAAGAACCACTGGTTTTAGACCGCTCGGAGGCTTATATTGGAGTGCTGATTGATGATCTTGTGACCAAAGAAAATCATGAGCCATACCGGATGATGACTTCGCGTGCGGAGTATCGTCTGCTGTTGAGACAGGATAATGCAGATCTGCGCCTGACGAAAAAAGGTTATGAAATTGGCCTGATTTCAAAAGAGCGTTATGACTGGGTATGTAAAAAGGAAGAACTGATTGCACAGGAAATCGAGCGAGTGGCGAAAGTAAAGATCGGCGCAAATAAAAAAGTACAGGAATTACTGGAAAGTTACGATAGTATTCCTCTGAACACTGGAACATTTTTAACAGAACTGATCCGCAGACCGGAACTGGATTATGATAAACTTGCACCGATTGATCCGGAGCGACCGGATCTTCCGGCAGAAGTTGCCGAGCAGGTAAACATCAGCATCAAATATGATGGCTACATTAAGCGTCAGATGAAACAGGTCGAGAGCTTTAAAAAACTGGAAAAGAAAAAGATTCCGGAAAACTTTAACTATGATGATGTACCGAGTCTGCGTATTGAGGCACGTCAGAAATTAAAGACCTATTCACCGACTTCCATCGGACAGGCATCCCGTATTTCGGGAGTATCACCGGCGGATGTGTCAGTGTTACTTGTGTATATGGAGCAGATGAAATATCATGAGAAAGAGTCTGCAGAATGATAGAAAGACGAAACATATCTGTAACGGCAATGGTATTTTATAAAAGAAAAAAGTATATCGAGATATGAGTGTTGGATATGCATACTAAGAGAGAATGGAGATCAGAATGAGTTATAATCTGGAACAGTTTAAAGATGGATTAAAAGAACTTCAGATCGAGTTGAACGAGAAACAGATCAGTCAGTTCCTTAAGTACTATGAACTTCTGGTAGAAACGAATAAGGTAATGAATCTGACCGCCATCACGGAATTTGATGAGGTGGTAGAAAAACATTTTTTAGACAGTCTTTCTTTGTGCCGTGTATATGATCTAAAAATTGATGCTAAAATTTTAGATCTTGGAACCGGGGCAGGATTTCCGGGAATCCCACTTAAGATTGCATTTCCAAATTTAGAGTTAGTGCTTGCCGATTCCTTAAACAAAAGGATTAAGTTTTTAAACCAGGTGATTGATGAACTGGAACTGAAAGATATTACTGCCGTTCATGCAAGAGCAGAAGAACTGGGAAGAAATAAAGATTACAGAGAACAGTTTGATGTATGCGTTTCCCGCGCGGTTGCAAATCTTTCTTCACTCAGTGAATACTGCATCCCATTTGTGAAGGTTGGAGGAAAATTTATTTCCTATAAGTCCGGCAGTATTGAGGAAGAAGTAGCAGAGGCAAAAAAAGCTGTTTTCGTTCTGGGTGGAAAAGTGACGGATGTGTATAAATTTGATCTGTATGAGCAGAAACGATCTTTTGTTGTGATCGATAAGGAAAAACATACACCGAAAGCATATCCGAGGAAAGCCGGCACTCCGACAAAGGAGCCGTTACACTAAAATAATAAGGGTAAAAGAAAGACATTTTGTAAAAAAATAAAGTGTCATAAATAGAAAAACATTTTGTAAGAAAATAAAGTGTCATAAATAGAAAAACACTCTGCGTGAAAGCATCGTGTTATTGATCAAAAAAGTGACTGTGAAAAATTCCGACAGTCACTTTTTTGTATATTCATGTATTATTTTTCTTCACGTTCGAAAAGCATACGAATCACTTCTGCCAATTTATCCGGTGCCTCTAACTGAGGAAGATGTTTTACATTGGAAATATAGGCAGTTTCAATCATGGAACTTTGCTTTGCATAGCTTGTTACGATCTGAACGGAATCTGGATTACTTCTGCTTTCCACAACATAGAAAGGGATGGAAAGTTTCTTGAGTGCATGTAAAATACAGTTATCCATGTACTGGCCTTCAATGCTTGCCATTAAATATTTTCCGTGGCTGCCATTCATGTGGGAAGCTTCGTAGTAAGCATCTAACATTTTAGAAGAGGCAAGCTGCGGTTTGTTAAAATATTCTGTATAAAATAATTTCTGGATATTTTTTTCATGTGTTTTTACATTGTAAATAAATGTTCCAAGAATAGGAACTTCCAGTAATGCCTTCTTTAAAGTAGAAGAGTTACTCGGTGTTCGGTTGAATTTTTCCGGCATTGGCGGATTGATCGCAATGATCTTATGGAACAGATGATTATTCATGTTTTCTGCCAACGTTACAAAGGAAATAGAAGAACCGGTTGCAATTACAGTCGGGGCATCTTTGATAACTTCTTTTACAAAATCTGTAATAAGCTGAACATATAAATAGTTGGTGTAGGTCAGATAAGGTTTCTCGGAACGTCCACAGCCTAAGAGGTCGATCGTATATACCGTATGCTGTTTTTCAAGTTTCTTTGCATAACGGCACCACTCATAAGAAGAACTGAGTGGACTAAGATCATGTATTAATAAAACAGGTGTCCCGGAACCACGTCTTGTGTAATATATTTTGCCATTCTTCCAATCAAAAAAATTACCATTTTCCGTCTTTAATATATTTTTCATTGAAGCTGTAAAATCAATGAAACGATTTACTAAATGGATGGTTCCGGCGGCAAATGCAGTTAACAGAAAAAAGTGTCTGATGTTTTTTTTCATACTTTTATTCATAAATGCCTCCATATCTGCCAAATAACAGGCGTTTTTTTATAATAATATTATAGCCGCTTTTGTCTTCTTATACAAATAAATTTTATATTTTATCTTTTCAATAATGTAAATTTAGTATAAAATAAAAATGGTCTATTATTTATGTAATATAAAACGTATGTTCGAAGGAAGTATATGATAAGTGAGTATTTAAAAAAATTTCAGTCGGAGCTGATGTCGAATAAAGAAGAGATTCATAAGTCAGTCGAGGCACTGGAATTGCAGATTAAGGAAAATAAGGCATTTATAAAGCTTTTAAAAGAGGAAAATGATTCAAATTATGAATCATTTAGTCCAAGGGATGTTAATCCGAAGGGCAGAGAACAGATCCAGCATTTAGAAGATCAGCAGAAGCTTTTACAGGAACAGTTAGATACCAGAAAAAAAGAATATGTATCCTGCATTGCAAAGTTGGACGAATTAAATGAGGCAATCGCTGAATTAGAACAGAAGATAAATGATAGTGATTCAGATATCAGTGATGATATATTGCGTCTCAAGTTATTGGAGACGCAGGAAAATGAGAGGCAGCGTATATCAAGGGAATTGCATGATTCAACCGTGCAGAATCTGACGAGTCTGGTTCATAAAACTGAATTATGCAGTAAGTTGATTGATATGGATAAAGTCCGGTGTAAACTGGAATTAAATATCATGTCTAAGACGCTGCGGGACATTATCAATGATACACGGAACATGATTTATAATTTGCGACCGATGTCATTTGATGATATTGGCCTGGAAGTTACCATTGAACGTGCATTAGAGAAGTTAGAGAGCAGTGAAACAAAAAAGATAAATTTTTCTGTAGTCGGTGAGTCATATAAAATTAATCCTGTTATTGGAATTACATTGTTAAGGATTATACAGGAGGCATGCAGCAACGCAATCCGCCATGCAGATTGTTCCATAATAAAAGTTGTATTAAATTATCAACCGGGAACAATCATACTTTCTATTGAAGATGATGGAAAGGGATTTGCATATGAAGAAACGGAGTGTAGTTGTAAAGCCGATAATTCAGGATTTGGTTTATCTATGATGAAAGAAAGGGTATACCTTTTATCTGGAAAAATAGACATTCATTCGAAAATAAATGTGGGGACGAAAATCCAGGTTGAAGTTCCGATTACCGAATAGGGAGGTACATAAAAGATGGCAGTAAAAGTTATGATAGCAGATGATCATTCAATGATTCGTGAAGGTTTAAAACAATTACTGGAGTTAGAAGGTGATTTTGAAGTTATTGCTGAAGCATGTGACGGAGTAGACTGTCTTGAAAAATTAAAAACAGTTGTACCAGATATTTTATTACTGGATATTAATATGCCAAATATGAATGGATTGGAAGTCCTTCAGAAAATGAAAGATATGAAAATGAAAGTCAAGGTGTTGGTATTAACGGTACACAATGAAGTAGAGTATCTTTTAAAGGCTGTTGATATTGGAGTAAATGGATATTTGTTAAAAGATTCTGAGTCTGCAGAATTGAAAAAAGCAATTTTAGCAGTTGTAAATGGAGAAGATTATATTCAGCCAAGTTTAATACCAGTTTTAAACTCCAAGATGCTTGACCGGGATAGTGATAGCAGTAAGATTGAAAGCCTTACCAGAAGAGAACTGGAAGTTTTAAAGATGCTTTCTTATGGAACTTATAATAAAGAAATTGCAGAGCATTTGAATATCAGCGAACGTACTGTGAAGAATCATGTTTCTAATATCTTTAAAAAAATCGGAGTAACAGATCGTACACAGGCAGCAGTATTTGCGATTCGCAATAACCTGATTACCATCTAAGAAATTGATTATAAATTAACGTAATGATTTGAAGTGTCGTTACAATGTTTCACGTGAAACATTGTAACATTGTAACGACACTTTTTTGATTCATGATAATAGAATGTTTGCAGAGCGTGCATTCTATTATTGAAAAATATACAAAGAATTGTATATTTTATTCCATTGTCTTAAAATAAGAAAATTGATAGCAATGAATTAAATCTAATAAATATTAAGATTGCTATGATCTTCCTGATGCAGATTATCTTGGAGTAATGTGAAGAGCAATAATGATTAAGCTTTGACTCGATGCTTATTTGTGATTTAATTCATGAAAAAATATCACTGTAAATAAACGGGTAAACTAGGATTTACTAATTTTCTATCAAAGTTAAACAATGAATGTGGAATTTGTACCTCACAAAAAAATTACTGTAAATAGCACTGAATCAGGCTGATTGCCAGACTGACAAAATGGGCACAGGCAGCTTTTTATTTTATGTCTTTTTTATCAAAAATATTCTTATTTATAATAATAGATATGTTTATGGAATGTGGTGTAATGTGTCATCTAAAATAGAAGATTTACCTGCAAGGTATAGAATCTATAGATTATAAAATTCTATTCTGTAAATAAAAAAAACGGTAGTTAAAAGATGAACGAAAAATAATGATTTTGTGCTGAGCAGATTAGAACAGAGATAGAGTATAAAATGATAAATTATTATATCGGGGTACATTATTACAAAATATAATATTATAAAAATACGGAAAATATAAAATGACTACAAAGTAAAAACAAGTAAGTATATATTGGAGAGGTATAAATGGCTTAAAATAAGAAACAGTATTTAATCAATAAAGTTTAAGATTATGGTATATTTTGCATATTATGCAAATTAGAATACGATATTTTTCATCGTGCATAATATTATGATTTTACTGGAAAGCAATATGCACCAAAATAGTAAAATTAATATTATATAACTGTAAAATATCAAAGTGATTCATAGTTATTAATAAAATACTGAAAATATAGAAATATGATATGGTGGAAAAAATATACGCAAGATTTGTGACTACGCATAAAATTAAGATGCAAGTAAAAATATTGTGTTTATTGAAAGCAGCGTGAGAGTGAAGCTTAATATGTAACCAATTAAAATAAGTATAAAATTGAATATGCAATGTTTCACGTGAAACATTGCATATTCAATTTTGTCAGTGTTTATATGGTGAAAATTATTGTACGATAATATTTAGCAGAGTAAATAAAAATGAAATTATAGCACGTTAATATTTCAATAGAGTAAATAAAAATGAAATTATAGCACGTTAATATTTTAATAGAGTATACATAAATAATTACACAATAATATCTAATAGAGTTATATATAAATAAAATAATTACACAATAGTATTCTGATCAAGTATACATAAATGAAAGTATTCCACCCAATATTATAAAAGGTAAAATATATTTTAGTTGTTAAATACGAAATCAATACACAGATGTTTCACGTGAAACATTATTTATTGGATATTTTATCTGTCATATAAAAGTATAGAAGATTTCATGTTGAGTAAGCTATGTATCAAACAAAGAATCTCCAGAAGCAATAAAAAATATATAATTATTCAAATGTGAAATAAATATTAGAAGTAAAAATACACAAAATGTTTCACGTGAAACATTTTTTTATAGAAATGCATATATATAAGTGCTATAATGAAACCAATAAAGAAGGAAATGAGGATTATAATGAGCAGAATTATAGCAATCGCCAATCAAAAGGGCGGTGTAGGTAAGACAACAACGGCGATTAACCTTGCTTCCTGCATAGCTGAAGCAGGAAAAAAAGTTTTAACAATTGATCTTGATCCGCAGGGAAATATGACAAGCGGATTAGGTGTAAATAAAAATGAACTGGAAAACACGGTATATGAATTAATGCTTGATGAATGTTCTATCAAGGAAAGTATGGTTGATACTGTAGTGGATGGAATGAAGATTATACCGTCCAATGTGAATCTTGCGGGGGCGGAGATTGAATTGTTAGGCATTGAAGATAAAGAATACATTTTGAAAAATGCTGTAGATTACGTTCGCGATGATTATGATTTTATCATTATTGATTGTCCACCATCATTGAATATGTTAACAATTAATGCTATGACCACAGCAGATTCTGTACTTGTTCCAATCCAGTGTGAATATTATGCTTTGGAAGGACTCAGTCAGTTGGTACATACCATTGATCTTGTTCAGCAGAGATTAAATCCGGAACTTCACATTGATGGTATTGTGTTTACTATGTATGATGTAAGAACAAATTTGTCAAATCAGGTTGTAGAAAACGTAAGAACAAATCTTGATACCAAAATTTATGATACATTAATACCTAGAAATATCCGTCTTGCAGAGGCACCGTCACACGGACTGCCTATCAATATGTATGATACAAAGTCAGCAGGAGCGGAAAGCTATCGCATGTTAGCAAAAGAAGTTATGGAAAGGAAGAATGTATAAAAGTATGGCAACAAAAAAACGTGGTCTGGGACAGGGAATTGATTCATTGATTCCAAATAAAGTAAATGCAAATAAAGAAACTGAGACGGTAAAAGTAAATGCTGGTTCTGAAAAAAATGAGACAGATGGAATCTTTGTTAATATCAATAAAGTGGAACCAAACAGAGAACAGCCTAGAAAAAACTTTGATGAGGATTCATTGGTGGATTTATCAGAATCCATTAAGCAGGTGGCACCTTTGAAAGCTGTAATTTCAGCCGTTACTTGTATTGGATAAAAAGGATTATTATGAAATTATTGCTGGGGAACGACGTTGGAGAGCCGCAAAACTTGCGGGATTAAAAGAAGTTCCGGTCCGGATCATGAATCTTACCGATCAGGAAGTTGTAGAAATTTCATTAGTAGAAAATATACAGAGAGAAAACTTAAATCCAATCGAGGAAGCGTTTGCATATAAAAGACTTTTAACAGAGTTCCATTTAAAACAGGATGAGGTTGCGGAGCGTGTTTCTAAGAGCAGAACCGCTGTAACAAATTCTATGAGGCTCTTAAAATTAGATGAACGTGTTCAGCAGATGGTAATCGATGATATGATCACAACCGGCCATGCAAGAGCACTGCTTGGAATTGAGGATGTGGAGAAACAATTTGCAACTGCACAGAAAATTTTTGATGAAAATTTAAGCGTGCGTGAGACAGAAAAACTGGTAAAGAAAATTCAAAACAATAAAGATATTCCAGTAGAAAAGAAAAAGGTTTCAGATCCTGCAATGGAGGCAATTTATCATGATTTAGAGGAGAAGATGAAATCAATTCTTGGAACAAAAGTTGCTATCAACAAAAAAGATGATCAAAAAGGAAAAATAGAAATAGAATATTATTCTATGGATGAACTGGATCGTATTATTGATCTGATCCGCACAATTGCATAAAATATACATATACAGAACATTTGTTCTAAAAGGTGAAAGGTAAAATAATGATATCAAAATATTTAGGGTTTGACTCAGATTATATTATTATAGGGCTTTGTGGAGTTCTTTTGATTTTATTTATATTAACAATTGTAAATATTGTTCAGATGAAAAAATTAAAAAAGAATTACCGCATTTTTATGAGTGGAAAAGATGCAAAGACACTGGAAGATACATTGATTCAAAGGTTAGATCAGGTTGATTCCCTGTTAGAATCAAATGAAGAAAATGACAGCAATATTAAAGTACTCTCTAAAAATATGCAGCGTACCTATCAGAAGATGGGATTGATCAAGTATGATGCATTTCATGAGATGGGAGGAAAATTAAGTTTTTCTCTTGCAATGTTAGATATGCGCAATAATGGATTTATTATTAATGCAATGCACACCAGAGAGGGCTGCTATACATATATTAAAGAAATTATTGATGGTAATTCTGTAATTGTTTTATCAGAGGAAGAACAGGAAGCTTTAAAACGTGCAATGGATCCGAATGGTAATTTGAAAAATTCGGATGAGGAATAGTGTGAGAAATAAAGTTATGGAGAAATAATGAGAATACGGCAGGTCAAATCACTTGTAGGCGGAGAAACACTGGTGGAACCGGTTATAACAAAAGAAAAAGAAATATTGATTTCCGGTGGAACAGTGTTAAAACCGGAGTATTTGGATCTTATTTCTTTTTTGGGTATCGATACCGTATGTATTGAAGATCCGTATGAAGCCTTTGAAACAACACATTTTATTATCAGTGAAGAGAGAAAACAATATTATGTCAGTGAAGTTCAAAAAATCCTGGAAAATCATATTTACCATGGAAAAAAGTCATTGAACAAAATGACGGACCTTGCAAATGAAATTGTCAGGGAAATAACGGAAGAAGAACAGCCAAAAGTCATAGATATAGAAGAACGCAATGGAAGTCTTTATGAGCATACCGTCCTTGTGACCATGTTGTCTTTGGTGGTTGCAAAAATGTTAAAAGTAAAAGAAGAATCTTATATTGATATTGCAATAGGGGCACTTTTGCATGATCTTGGTATGCGTTACATCACGGTTCCATATATTAATTTTGATATGGATAACAGACCGGCATCGGAAGTATTTGAATTGAAAAAACATACAATACTGGCATATTCAGCGTTGGAAGGTGAGGACTGGATATCGCCTGTTTCAAAAAAGATGGTATTATCGCATCACGAAAGAAAAGACGGTTCCGGTTATCCTTTAAAACAAAAAACAAAAGATATCGAGTGTAATATATTGCAGGTATGTGATGCATTTGATTGTATGATTTCCGGAATGGAATGCAAAAGAATCAGTGTACAGCAGGCACTTGAGACAATGATAGAGGCAGCAGATCTTTTATTTGAACGAAAAATCGTAAAAGTATTACAGAAAATAGTTGCATATTATCCGGTCGGTACGAAAATCCGGCTGAATACAGGAGAAACAGGAATCGTTGTATGCCAGACGGACAATTCTATCCGTCCGGTCGTTGCTGTCTTAGATCAGGATAATCAGATGACGGAAATCAGATATGACCTGGCAAAAAATAAAAAAATATCAATTCTGCAGTTGGTTTAAGAATGGAGATTAGTGTAAAAAATAAGTTTTTTCACACGCAAGATTTGTGCTTACGCACAAACTTGAGATGCGCAAAAAACAGCGCAAGAATGGAGATTAATATGCATAAATTTTTAAGAGCAGTCGGTCTTTCGGATATTAAGAAAGAAGAACTCGAAAAAATATGTAAAGATATAGAAGAAAAACCGGACACAATTAAGGTGGCAGAGGATTCGGAAGGAAATGAATTTGCTGAACTTTGTCATCAGTTTGGCGACTTTTTTGGTCTGACGCTAAGAGGTACTTACCAGGAAGATGACACATTTGAGATGGATTATTACTATCCGTATTTTTTTGGCACAATGTTATCCACAAGAGAACAGGCAGAAGTGGAAAAACATGCGGAAAAAGAGTCCTATGCGGGGATATGTGATGAAGTCAGAATAGGAGTGACGTTAATTTTCTATCTGCAGAATGTTGTGGATTTTCTGGCTGTAAAAGGATCAAAAAAATATATGAATCTGGAGGAAGGTGTTATTTTAGGTGCGCTTTCTACAGAAGGAAAAATTTTGCTTCCAATTAATAAAACTGAGAAAAAAAATAAGCAGAACCAGCAGAATACAACGGACCGCAATTATCTGGTTGCAGCCGCAAGAGATGGGGATGAAAATGCGATCGAGAATCTGACGTTAGAAGATATTGATACATATTCCATGTTGTCAAGACGTATTACGCATGAGGATGTACTCAGCATTGTGGATTCTTATTTTATGCCATATGGCATTGAGAGTGATCAGTATGCAATTCTGGGCGAAATATTAGATTGCAGGCTGGAACAGAATAATCTTACCGGAGAAAATGTCTGGGTGTTTGATATCTGCTGTAATGAAATGAACTTTGGAGTCTGCATTAATCAGAAGGATCTGGTTGGAGAACCACAGGTTGGCAGACGTTTTAAGGGCATTGTGTGGATGCAGGGAAGTATAAAATATAGAGAATAAGTGTAGATATTTTCCAATGTCATTAACTTAAAAGCAGAAGATATTTATTTCTAAAAGGATAAGATATCTTCTGCTTTTTGCTAAAGTTAATGACATTGACTATTTATAACCTTCTGAAGAAAAAGGAATTCCGGTGGATCCAGTTGGATGGAGGAAAGTATCGCATCTCAAAGAAGAGTTTCGATGACTGGCTCGATAACTTGGAACAGTAAAAAACAGGGTGTTGATCAGGCAGATTTTGTCTGCATCGACATCCTAAATTTTTTTCTGGATTTGAGATATGATATAAGAAAAAACACTAACACTAAAAAGACAGGAAGTGAAGAATAAATGGCAACAGCAATTATGAAACAAAAAGAAGTTCCGGAAATGGACGATGTTGAAGAAATCATTTCGAAGATTTCAGAAGAAAGTCCTTACAAACGGCGTCTAACACAAAAGAGAACCTGGATGACAGTGCCGGAAAGATACGAATCAATATTGTCAGCTTTGAAAAATGGTACGCCAATCAGATTAAATATCATAAAGTTACCGGAGAAGAACCAGGGAAAAAATTGAAATCCTGCTGATGAAGTAATAAATTCTATATCCAAATGAGTATCTTTATTGTGCATATGGAGAATCTATCTCCATCAAATCTATTGAAATCTCCATCATTTAGCATTAAAATGATGGAGATAAATTCAAAATGAAGGAGATTTCAATGAGAAATTTTGATTATATTACAAATCCTGCGAAGTTGCTGACACCTGAAATTGTTCAGATGGTTGGCAGTATTCATGAGCATAAAGGTAAACAGGAATTATTTCTGGAAGCAAACATAGATGAACTGAAAACACTTCTGGAAATTACTTTAATTCAAAGTACGGGAGCATCTAACCGAATTGAAGGTATATTTACAAGTGATAAACGTTTGGAAGAACTGGTAAGTCAGAAAGCAGAGCCACGTAATCGGTCTGAACAGGAAATTGCCGGTTATCGTGAAGTGCTGGCTACGATTCACGAAAGTTATGAATATATCACTCCAAAACCAAACATTATTTTACAGTTACATCGTGATTTATATTCTTATTCCCAAGGAAACATCGGTGGTACCTATAAGAATTCAGACAATGTAATTGCAGAAACCGATGCCGGGGGATACCAAAAAGCTCGTTTTATTCCAGTTCCAGCTTTTCAGACTGCAGAAGCAATAGACGAACTTTGCGCTCGTTTCCTTGAAGCATGGGAAGCAAATCTCATTGATAAACTGATTTTAATCCCCATGTTCATTCTGGATTTTCTGTGTATTCATCCTTTTAATGATGGAAATGGTAGAATGAGCCGTCTGTTGACTTTATTGTTGTTCTATAAGGCTGGATATATCGTTGGAAAGTATGTCAGCATGGAAATGCTGATTGAAAAAACGAAAAAAACATATTATGAAGCTCTTCAAGCAAGTTCTGTCGGTTGGCATGAGGGTGAAAACAGTTATGAGCCTTTTGTTAAGTATTATTTAGGTATTATGCTAAAAGCATACAATGAATTTGAAAGCCGTGTAGAACATTTGAAGTACCATAATCTTTCCAAGCCGGATAGAATTAAGGCAGTGATTGATAATAAGGTCGGTAAGATAACGAAGAAGGAAATTATGGAACTATGCCCTGACATAAGTAAGGTTACCGTGGAAAGAACACTGACGGATTTAGTTAAGAGTGGGTATATCGCAAAGGTCGGTGCAGGTCCATCCACCGGTTATGTCCATATTTGAAAAATTATTTTCAGATTTCCATAATAATATTATTATTACTTTGAATTAACCAATTTACCAGTCAAAAACGCATGGACAAACCGTCTCGTATGCGTTATATTATTTATAGACAAGAAAATATCTTGTGCTTTCGATAGGAAGTTTAATTGAATACTGTTTACCATGATCGAACGTACGAAGCATGGTGGTCATATAACAGATGTCGATGGTAATATCAAGGCATTCCCCGATTATTAGCTGGAGCAAACAATCAGCTAACTTTCAGAGCTTTACAGAGCTTGACAGAGGGGGTATTCAGAATAACTCAAATTGAATCGGAAACAGTTTTTAATAGTGTCCCATATGGGTTTACCTTACCTCAGATTGACAGAGAGTGACAATAGGTTGGAGCTCTCCTAAGCACTAGATGTGGGTTCGATTCCCGCACGGGACGTCCTATCAAAAGCGGAATGTATTAGAAAAATATCTAATATGATTTCCGCTTTTTTGTTTTTTCAAGTGGAAAATGGAATGGAATATCAGCTAATACGGAAAGAATCCTATTAGCCGCTGTCTAATAAAACGCACTGCTGGTATAATAGCTGGAAATAAATCGAAATTCTAATAAAAGAGAAAAGCCAGCTGTTTATTTGAGAAAGTGGATGTAAATTTAAGCTCAGATAAGAAAAAAGAGGAAGGAAAATATCCGGCGGTAAGTTATTAGGCGTGAATACAATAAAATCTTTGCTTAGTGAAAACTAAGGTCAACAGTAAGCCTGTTTGGATCAGATTTCAAAAAGAAATCTATCTGGACAGGCTTTTTCTGTTGCAGATAAGAAATGGAGGAAAGATATGGATACAGTGGCATCAGTTCCAGAAGATGGCGAAAAAATTATAGAGATTCAGCTGGAACGTCTGCGGACCTTTAGGAACCATCCATTTAAGGTTCGGTTTTTTATGCAGAAAAAGGAGGCAGAATCCTCTCCTCACCAAAGGGTTCGGATTT
>OKRY01001604.1_pt1 | contig 18420 bp, 18 predicted proteins | sample 1601121 | NCBI WGS metagenome assembly OKRY01 (sample SAMEA3541546, study PRJEB24748) | human gut metagenome | biome: human gut; feature: human-associated habitat; material: faeces | place: China | collected 2012
TAGCTTATATTTGTCGTCCGTTCGTCACCAACTAATATTCAATTAAACAACAATTATTTGCATTTTTTAAATGAGAAGAGTATTATATAACCATTATTCAGCAAGCACTATATGAATATGAGCTGTGATTGCTGAATGAAAATATGTACTATTACATATTTTCGAAAACGATGTGCTAGTTAAATAAAGCGCTGTAGCATACATAGCATACAGCTGAATGGAGATTGTTGTGGATAGTTTTGTGTATAGTATCAATGCAACTGTACCAGTATTTCTGGTTATGCTGCTTGGGGGTGTGATTAAAAAGCTTGGTATTATAGATGACCATTTTGCCAATGTAGCAAACAGATATGTTTTTAAAGTGGCATTACCAGTACTTTTGTTCAGGGATTTGTCAAAATCAGATTTTAAAAGCCAGTTTGAACCAAAGTTCGTTTTGTATTGTAGCATAGTAACAATACTCATGTTTTCACTAGTGTGGATATTTACTGAATTACTGATGAAGGATGATACACAAAAAGGCGCATTCATACAGGGAAGCTGTAGAAGCAGTGCGGCGATACTTGGCATGGCTTTTGTACAGAATATGTATTCTGATACAGGCATGGCACCTCTTATGATTGTTGCTGCGGTTCCACTGTTTAATATATTTGCAGTTGTTGTACTTACATTTAAGGCGCATCCTGAGAAAGTTCTTAAAGAAGAGGTTAATGTAAATGAAACAGTTGAAAAGATAAGTAATGATGAAGAAGTTGTTACTGATGATATAAAGATTAAAAAGACAGTCAGCCATAAAACAGATAACATTAAGAAAGCTTGTGTTAATATAGCAAAGAATCCTATTATCATAGGTATCGTGCTTGGATTTATATCATCTATGCTTGGCATGAAATATCCGGTTATTGTAAATAAAACAATAGAAAGCATTGCACAGACAGCCACTCCTATAGCACTTATATGCATAGGTGCAGGATTTGAGGGAAGAAAAGCAATAAAAAAGCTGAAGCCTACACTTGCGGCAACATTTATAAAGCTTATAGGTCTTGCGGCAGTTTTTATTCCAGTAGGAGTTGCACTTGGCTTTAGAAATCAGGAGCTTGTTGCAGCACTTATAATGCTTGCATCGCCAACAACAGTTACAAGCTATGTTATGGCAAAGAGTATGGATAATGATGAAGTGCTGTCATCAAGTATAGTTGTTTTGACAACAGTATTATCAAGTGTAACGCTTACGGGCTGGATATTTATATTAAGAACACTTGGACTTATCTGATGTAGCAGCAGAGAGAATTAAGCCATAACCAGACATAATATAAGTGAAAATCGGTGCTGCGCATACATCGTGAGATGCACTTGAAGTTCAATTGTGATAGTTCTTAGACTTTTCCTTAACTACCCAGCTATCCACAGACACGGATGTCTGTGGAAGTGAGATATGGGACATGGATGTCCCGTATCGAACGGTAGCGGCAGTAGTCACAACCTATAAGAAAAGTCTTAGAAATATCCAATTGAAACTTCTGGCATCGATGATGTATGTGCAGCACCGATTTTCACTTATATTATGTCGTCAGTTCGCCAACCGAATGTTTGCTAAACAACAATATTTTACGATTTATCAGATTGAAAGGATCGAAAGAATTAAAAGGATTGAAAGGATTGAAAATATGCACGAATTAGGCGTTGTATTTCACATAATAGATGATTTGAAGGAAGTAGCCGTGGACAATGAAATAACTGAGATAACTAAAGTTGTATTGGAACTTGGTGAAGTGTCAACGGTGATAGATTCATACCTGACAGATTGCTGGAAATGGGCAATAAAAAAAGAAGAACTGTTAAAAGATTCAAAGCTTGTCATAGAAAAGATAAAAGCAGTTACTTATTGTGAAGACTGCAAGTCTGAATATGAAACAGTGAAATATGGAAAAATCTGTCCAAAATGTGGGAGCAGGCATACATATCTTTTACGTGGTAGTGAATTTAATATCAAAGAAATAGAGGCGTGTTGACATTTTCCGCTTGTAATATTATGATTAAACAGATTGAGATTATAAGAAAATAATATATCAGGGATGAGCATAAGTTATATACCATGTTGTCTGTAAATTAAAATGCTTTGCGGGCGATAACTATAGGAGTTACCTGGAAAAACTATTTTCTTAGGATATAGAAAGGAATCATTACCATGAGTAAGGAATTAGAGAAGAATTACAATCCTTCAGAAATTGAAGACAGATTGTATCAGAAGTGGCTTGATAAGAAGTATTTTCATGCAGAAGTTGACAGAAGTAAGAAACCATTTACTATTGTTATGCCACCACCTAATATAACAGGTAAGCTGCATATGGGTCATGCACTTGATAACACAATGCAGGATATTATTATACGTTTTAAGAGAATGCAGGGATATGAAGCATTATGGGTTCCAGGAACTGACCATGCAAGTATTTCTACAGAAGTTAAGGTTACTAATGCATTAAAGGAAGAGGGAATCGATAAGCACGAGCTTGGAAGAGAAGGCTTTCTTAAAAGAACATGGGAATGGAAGAAAGAATATGGCGGAACTATCACAAGCCAGTTAAAGAAGATAGGTTCTTCATGCGACTGGGATAGAGAAAGATTCACTATGGATGAGGGCTGTTCTAAGGCAGTTCTTGAAGTGTTCTGTAGGCTTTACGAGAAAGGTCTTATATATAAGGGCTCAAGGATTGTAAACTGGTGTCCTGTATGTAACACATCCATATCTGATGCAGAGGTTGAACATGAAGAGCAGGCAGGACATTTCTGGCATATCAATTATCCTGTAGTTGGTGAAGAAGGAAGATATGTAGAAATAGCTACTACACGTCCAGAAACACTTCTTGGTGATTCAGCACTTGCTGTTAATCCAGATGATGAAAGATACACAGACCTTATTGGAAAAGAAGTATATCTGCCACTTACAGACAGAAAGATACCTGTTATCGCAGACAGCTATGTTGATAAGGAATTCGGAACAGGTGTTGTTAAGATTACTCCAGCTCACGATCCTAACGATTTTGAGGTAGGTAAAAGACACAACCTTCCAGAGATTAACATACTTAATGACGATGCTACTATAAACAAGCTTGGTGGAAAATATGCCGGTATGGACAGATACGAAGCAAGAAAGGCTATGGTAGCAGACCTTGAGGCACAGGGACTTTTAGTCAAGGTTGAAGACCATGTTCATAATGTAGGTACACATGATAGATGTAAGACAACAGTTGAGCCTATGATTAAGCAGCAGTGGTTCGTTAAGATGGATGAGCTTATTAAGCCAGCAGTTGAAGGTGTTAAGAATGGTGATATTGAACTTGTTCCAGCTTCTATGGACAAGACTTACTTTAACTGGACAGATAATATAAGAGACTGGTGTATATCAAGACAGTTATGGTGGGGCCACAGAATACCAGCTTATTACTGTAAGGATTGTGGAGAGATGGTAGTATCTAAGGATAAAGTATGTACATGTCCTAAGTGTAAAAGCACTAACATGGAACAGGATCCAGATACACTTGATACATGGTTCTCATCAGCACTCTGGCCTTTCTCAACACTTGGCTGGCCAGATAAAACACCTGAGCTTGACTACTTCTATCCTACAGATGTACTTGTAACAGGATATGACATTATATTCTTCTGGGTTATAAGAATGATATTCTCAGGATATGAGCAGATGGGTAAGAAGCCATTTGGAAAGGTATTATTCCACGGACTTGTAAGAGATTCACAGGGACGTAAGATGAGTAAGTCACTTGGAAATGGTATTGATCCACTTGAGGTTATAGATAAGTATGGTGCAGATGCTTTAAGATACACACTTATTACAGGTAATGCACCTGGAAATGATATGCGTTTCTACTGGGAAAGAGTTGAGGCAAGCCGTAACTTTGCCAATAAAGTATGGAATGCTTCTCGTTTCATCATGATGCACTTAGGCGATAATGTGATCACAGAGCCGGCAAAAGAGGATCTGGAAGTGATCGACCGTTGGATCTTGTCTGCAGCAAATCATGTGGCAGCAGATGTCACAGAGAACATGGAGAAATATGAGTTAGGTGTGGCAGTACAGAAGATTTATGACTTTGTATGGACAGAGTTCTGTGACTGGTACATCGAGCTTGTTAAGCCAAGATTATTTGCTAAGGATGAAAATCCTGCTTCTGCAAATGCAGCTTTCTGGACATTAAAGACAGTATTGATCCAGTCCTTGAAACTGCTGCACCCATATATGCCGTTTATCACAGAGGAGATCTTCTGCACATTGCAGTCAGAGGAAGAATCCATCATGATCTCCAACTGGCCGGTTTACCGCAAGGAGTGGGAAGATGAGCAGTCTGAAGCAAAGGCGGAACTCATGAAAAATCTGATCCGTGGTATCCGAAATATCCGCACGGAAATGAATGTAGCACCTTCCCGTAAGGCAGTTGTATATCTCGTAGCAGATGACGAGGCGACAGGAGCAGCTTTGGAAGAGCTGATCCCGGCATATCAGCATATGATCTCTGCATCAGAGGTTCATGTACAGGCAGACAAGACTGGTATTGAGGATAATGCAGTATCTGTTGTGATCGATAAGGCAACTGCGTATATGCCTCTTGCTGATCTGGTTGACTTTGCCAAGGAAAAAGAGCGCCTCACCAAAGAAAAGAAGAAGTTGGAGGGCGAGTTGAAGCGTGTCAATGGAATGCTTGGAAATGAGAAATTTATGAGCAAGGCACCGGAGGCGAAGGTTGCGGAAGAACGCGCAAAACTTGAAAAATACACAGCTATGATGGCGAAAGTGGAAGAGGAATTAAAAGCCTTAGAAAAGTAAGAGAAAATTCATCGTTCCCTTTCTTGTAATATAAGAATCCTTATGCTAAAATCAAAAGAGGAGGCAGTATACACATAAGTGCGTACAGCGTCCTCTTTACAAAATGATAAAATGCTTATATAGCAGCCTGTAACACGACAGGTCGTAGTAGAGTAAGGCATATCTTGTAGGGGGAAGGGGGCGTTTGACTGTGACAGATTTTCAGACAGAGAACAATCAGGAATCAATTCAGATCATGGTTGCAGAGGATCAGCTTTCCGCGAGTGTGTGGATTCAACAAGGCGAGAGTCACTACACGGCAGCATTGTTGAAAAATCGGCTCAGTGAGGCAGGCGTCACCAGTGGACTGCAGGAGGAGACAATTCAGCAGCTGGCAAACGGATTGCTGTATGATCAATGGGTTGTTGTTGCGAAGGGAACGCCTTCCGTGAATGGAGAAGATGGCTGGTATGAGTATGCCTTTCATCGGGAAACGGATCACAAACCCAAAATATTGGAAGACGGTTCGGTGGATTACAGCCAGTATGGCAATATCCCTTCCGTAGAAGAAGGAGATGTGATTGCCGTCTATCATCCGGCGACGGAGGCGAAGGATGGTATGGATGTACATGGTAATATTCTGGTCGCCCGCAAGGGAAAGAATCTTGCCAGATTATTCGGAAAAGGTTTTGCGTGTGCTGAAGATGGATGTACCTATATCGCTAATCGCAGCGGTAAGATCGTGGAGACCATGGATAAGATCTTTATTGATCAGGAGTTTGTGGTCGAGGGTGATCTAACCAATTCCACAGGCAGTATTTGTTTCCGAGGAGATATTCGCATCCGTGGAAATGTAGGATCCGGAGTATCGGTTGTTTCGGAGAAAGGATCCATCTTGGTTGATGGATTTGTGGAAGGAGCAGATTTGCAGGCAAACCGTGATATTACCTTGAAGAATGGTATGCAGGGGAATGGAAAGGGATTTATCCGGGCAAAAGGAAATGTCAACGCGAAGTTTTTTGAGCAGTGTACGATCTGTGCGGACGGATGTGTCAATGCGAATGCGATCATGAACTGTCAGATCGAGGCAGGAGAAGATGTGGTCGTGTCCGGTAGATTTGGCAGCATCATAGGTGGTCATATCAGCGCCCAAAGGCAGATCAAGGCAACCAATATCGGAAATGTAGCTGAAGTGGAAAATCAGGTTGAAGCAGGTGTTGCGGAAAATCTTGTGACGAAGATGAATCTGCTGACGGAGTCCAAGAAAAAAGCATTGGATGAATGGGAGCGGATCGCGCAGTGGATTGAACGCATAGATACTCTGATGGAGCAGACGAAAAATGCTGCTTTGATGGAGAAGAAGCGTGTCTTAATGCGTGGTAAAATAGAAAAAGATGCAGAAATTAGTGAACTAGAGAAAAAGATACAGGCGACTGTCCTGGCAATGGAAAAGGCAAATGTGGCGAAGGTTACAGTTGACCGTTATGTGCATCCGGGAACCTGCATTTCCGTCAATGGAATGAAAACACAGGTACAAGAGCTGGAGCAGCATGTAGAATATGCCCGCAGAGGCAATGGGATCATCGTATATCATATCGATGAAGCATAGCGGGGCGTCAATGCCGGGATGACGAAAGAATTAAGAAAACATCGTAAGACATAGGCATGAGAGCAGTTTTCATGCGATGTCGAAGTTTGCGTAGAAATAGCATTGCAGTAGAGCAGGAGGTAGAGTATGATTGATTTTGAGGCAGAATTAGCAAAGTTTCAGCCGAGTCTCGATGTGGAGCAGGCAGAAGATGCAATTTATGGAAATAATACAACGGATGTTACGGATTTGCTGCAGACGATCCTAAAAGGTAAGATGGAAGGTAACAAAGCTCCAGAGGAGTGGGTGGAAGAACGATGAATTGTCCAAGATGTAATGTGGCGGTAGCCTTTACGAAAAATCGATGTGATAATTGCGGACAGGAGCTTCGAAGTTATCGCAAAACCGTAAGCCTGTCTAACAGTTTTTATAATTTGGCATTAAGCCAGGCGAAAGTGCGGGACTTATCCGGTGCGATCGTTTCCTTGAAACAGAGTCTTCAGTTCAATAAATTAAATACCAGTGCTAGAAATCTGCTGGGTTTGATCTACTATGAGGAAGGCGAGATCGTAGCTGCGCTGAGTGAATGGGTTCTTAGCAAACATTATCAGGACAAAGATAATGATGCGGAAGAGTACATTCGTGAAGTTCAGTCTAATCCGAACAAGTTGGATACGTACAATCAGACGATCAAGAAGTACAACACAGCATTGCAGGCGGCAAAGCATGGGGATGACGATATGGCGATCATCCAGCTCAAAAAGGTTGTCAATCTCAACCCGAATTTTATACGTGCAAGCCAGCTTTTGGCATTGCTTTATATGAAGACCGAGCGTCGGGATAACCGTGCGAGAGCGTATCGTTTGATGCGTGCTGCACATAAGATTGATGTGACGAATACGACAACGATCCGCTATCTGAAAGAACTCTCAGATATGAAGAATAAGTCTTCGGATCCTGTAGTGAAAGCGGTAGAAAAAGAACAGGAAAATGCGAAGAAAGCTTCAAAATTGCCAAGTGTGGAGATGGATGCGTACAAGACGATCACACCATACAAAGAAGAGCGGCCATCCGTTATGCCATTTGTTAATATTATCATTGGTGTGATCATCGGTCTGGCTGTGATGTATTTTTTGGTGATCCCGCATATGCGTGCCACGCTGGCAAGTAATGCAAACAAAAACTTCAAGCAGTACAGTGAAAATCAGGCGGCAAGTGACAGCGATCTGTCCACACTAAAAGATCAAAACAAGTCTTTACAGTCTCAGGTTGAGGAACTGCAGAGCAAGATCAAGGATCTTCAGGGCGGGGATCCTACACAGGTGTCTGGTGTTCAGGAAGTGTATGATGCGTTAATTGGCGCATACGATGACTATCAGAAAAACAAAAAGGCTGATGCTGCGGATAAATTGGTGAAGATCAATGCAGACAGACTGACTTCGGACGTTGCAAAATCTTGCTATGATAAGATCAAAAAGGCAACCTATGCGACTGCGACAAAGAAGTATTTTGAAGAGGGACGTGATGCCTATAATGGCACCGGTTCGTATTCGAAGAGAGATTATGACAAGTCCATTAAGTTGTTAGAGAAGTCATTATCTTTTGATGAAAATAACACAGATGCCATTTATTTCTTGGGCCGCTGTTATCAGCAGAAATCAGATGTCGAGAAGGCAAAGAGTTATTACAACAAGATTGTAGATAACTATCCGGATTCCAAGCGTGTCAGCGAAGCGAAGAGACGTTTGCGGGAACTTGGCGAATAAATTACCAACTGGATAAAATGATAGGTTTCCCTGTCAGAGTATACGAAGGAAAGAATACTCTGGCAGGGATTTTTTCCTTTATAGGAAACTTGTCGTTTCCTATAAAGAAAAAAACGCTCCGCGAGGATGCGATCACCGCACAGAGGAAGATTGCATACGCAACCTAGCGGTGACGCGCAAAGTGGGCAAGCCCACTTTGTTCCGTTTAAAAATAAGGGAAGGAAGGCGATTAATAATGGAACAAGTACATTATGAGCTGCAAGGACAAAGTTTGATCGTATATGTTACCAAGGAATTAGATCATCATGCGGTGATCGATCTGCGGGCGACCTCGGACAAGCTGATCCAGGCAGGAAATGTGAAACATATTATTTTTGATTTTTCAGATGTTGATTTTATGGATAGCTCAGGGATTGGATTGATCATGGGAAGGCATAAAAAGGTTATGTTTCTGGGAGGAAAGACAGCTGTGACAGGTGTTGGTAAGAATATTGACCGGATCTTTCGAATGTCCGGTTTGTATCAGATCGTAGAGAAGTATGTTACACCGCAGGAGGCGGTGGAAAATCTGTGAGAGGGCAAAAGTTGTTACGCAGCAGGAACGGAAGCGTCAGACAGGAGGATTAATTATAGTAAGGTGAATGAAAAAGAGAGGTAACAAATTGACAGGGGTAGTCAGTAATTAGAAGGTATAGAGTGCAGGACAGGAGGAAGATAAGGCATGAAACGGGAAATGACATTAACAATCGATAGCGATTCGGCAAATGAAGCATTTGCGCGGACAGTAGTGGCGGCGTATGTGACGAGGCTGGATCCAACGTTAGAAGAACTGGCAGATATTAAAACAGCAGTATCGGAGGCGGTAACCAACAGCATTATTCATGGTTATGGTGGAAGAGAGGGAGAGATTACGATCGTCTGCAGGATCTGCGGCAAACAGATAGAAGTTACTGTGCGCGATGAAGGCATTGGTATCGAAGATATTCCAAAGGCGATGGAACCTTTGTATACGACGAAACCGGAATGGGAACGGTCCGGAATGGGCTTTGCTTTTATGGAAGCATTCATGGATGAGCTGCAAGTGATCTCAAAATTGGGGGAGGGGACAACCATTATTATGAGTAAAGAAATTGGAAAGGCGCAGGCAGAGGAATGAATCGCAATATGGACACGTTAGAACTGCTGAAAAAGGCACGTAGTGGAGATCGTGTTGCGAGGAACCAATTAGTAGAACAAAATGTCGGTCTGGTTTGGAATATTGTGAAAAGATTTCATGGCAGAGGATATGAAGCGGATGATATTTTTCAGATCGGCTGCATTGGACTGATCAAAGCAATTGATCACTTTGATCTTAGTTATGATGTGAAATTTTCAACGTACGCAGTGCCAATGATCACCGGGCAGATCAAGCGTTTTTTGCGGGATGATGGCATGATCAAAGTAAGCCGCACTCTTAAGGAAAATGGCTGGAAGATCCATCAGGCAGGAGAACGGCTGCATCATGAGTTAGGACGTAGTGCAACGGTAGATGAGATCGCTGCGGCAACAGAACTTGAGCGTGAAGAAATCGTTATGGCATTGGAAGCCAATCGCGAAGTCGGAACGATAGATCGGATGCTTTATCAGGAAAGTGGCAAAGAAATGCAGTTGATCGATCAGGTCGTACAGATGCCTGGAAATCGTATTGGCAGTCTCGTGAGTGGACAGGATATGACAGGAGTTCTTAATGACAGCGAGAAAGAACGAGTGCTTGATCATATGTTAGTAAAACAGTTATTGGAAAGCTTGGAAGAGCGGGAACGCCGATTGATCGAATATCGCTATTTTGATGATATGACGCAAAGTCAGGTTGCAGAAAAGCTACACATTAGTCAGGTACAGGTAAGCCGCTTAGAGAAAAAAATATTATTAAAACTGCGTGGAGAATCCGGACTTGCATAAAGCAAATACATATCGGTGTTGTTTTGCAAATACGTGCATAAAACGTGAGGAAGCGGGCAAGATAATAGTATTACAACGCACACTTTGCACATTTAAGCTCACTGCATGACTGCATAATATTATTATCAGTGTAAGATGTTTCATGGGCTCAAACTTCGCACATCCGAAACTGCCGGCGGGTCACATATTGCTTATTATATCAAGGGATACTAAGTATTTTACAGCCGCAACATAGCGATTTCTGCCGGCAGAGAACTGTAGTAATCCTGTGGATAATGAAATGTTTGGAAAGTGTGCAGAAATGAGGTTGATTTGAAAGATAATACGATTTATATGAAATTAGATCAGAGTGTGCAGGTTGTGAACAAAAAGGTAACGATCGGTGATATTGCACAGATTCAATGCAGTGATTATGCAGTAACCAAGCAGATCAATAAGATCATAGCATTGCAGGTAAAAGGCGATAAAAACCAAAAGAAAGTCATTTCGTCACTTAAGCTGATCGAACTGATCCGCAGGGAAATTCGAGAAGCACAAATTGTTCTGGTAGGTGAGACGGATGTTGTGGTTGAGTATCATATTCCCAAACAGGAAAATAAAGCGTTGGAATATTTAAAGTTGTTGGTGTTGACATGCATTGTCTTTTTTGGATCAGCTTTTACGATTATGACATTTGATACTGATGTTAGTGTTGGAGATCTGTTTAATCAGATCTATCTGCTGGTCATGGGACATGAAAAAAAAGGAGCATCTGCGTTAGAACTGTTTTATAGCATTGGAATTCCAATTGGGATCTTAGGTTTTTATAATCATTTTAGCGCTTCAAAAGTGAAAGAGGATCCGACGCCAATTCATATTGAAATGCGCAATTATGAAGAGGAGATGAATAAGGCGATCGTTGCGGATGCATCCAGGGAGGGAAGTGAGATCCAGTGACAATAGTATTAGCTTTTATTGGGTTGGCAGCAGGATTAGCTGTTGCCAGTGGAGTCTTTGCGCTGATCACCATTCTGGGAGTAATACCACGGATGACAGACCGCTTTGGGTTAGCCTCACGGACATATCCGATGGAAACGGTGATCATGCTTGGCGGGACAGCAGGAAATCTGTTGTTAATATATGAGCCGCATATTCCGTTTGGCGTTGTATTTTTGGCGGTCATAGGATTATTTTCCGGGGTATATATCGGCTGCTTGTCCATGGCATTGGCAGAGGTGCTAAAGGTTATTCCGATACTATGTACCCGTACGAAATTGCAGCATGGCATTGCCATCATCATTACCGCAATGGCGATAGGCAAATGCTTAGGAACACTATACCAAATGTGTTTATAAAGGGCATTCGCAAAATGTTATATACCAAAACTTCCCATACCTCAAATCCTCCACAACCACATATTGCTTATTATGTCAATAACTATATGATATTTTGCAGCCGCCAAAGAACGGTTTCTGCCATCAGAGAACTATAGTAATTGCCTTGCCGCATTTTGTTTTTACAGTGATTTCTAGATTTTGTTGTCTCTGATGATTATTCTACATGCCCTTCGGAAACTCGAAGTCCCGTAAGCAAGGTAATCATCATTTTTGGAAGGGACTTTGCGCTCGTCGTTACTTATGTCTCGTATTTCAGAGACATTAAGTAACGTGACGTAGCGCATCGTAGCGAAAGCGTCCCGTCCAAAAATGGATGATACCTTGCTAAACCGGGACATCTCAGACAATCCTTCGGGCATGTATTCATCAGAGACTTAACAAAATAAGAAATCACGTAAAAAACGTTGCGTTCTGCGGCAATTATCTTAGTTCTCTGATGACAGAACAATTTACTGTATTGGCTGCAAAATATTTTATTTATTGCCGACATAATAAGCAATATGTGGTTGTGGAGGTTGGAGGTATGGGCAGTTTGAGTAAATGATATATCGTAAAGCAATGGAAAGAAAGGTTAGGTGAGCAGTATATGAATACTTCACAGGCAGAAGGCATTGATCAGCTTCAAAGCTGGGTCAATGAAAGTAAACGTATTGTGTTTTTTGGCGGTGCCGGAGTCTCAACTGAAAGCGGCATCCCGGATTTTCGCAGTGTAGATGGTTTGTATCATCAAAAATATGATTATCCACCGGAAACCATTCTCAGCCATACGTTTTTTATGCGAAATACAAAAGCGTTCTATGACTTTTACCGCGATAAGATGATCTGTCTGGACGCTAAGCCAAATATCACTCATCTGAAATTGGCAGAAATGGAACAAAAAGGCAAACTTACTGCTGTTGTGACTCAAAATATTGATGGGCTTCATCAAGCAGCAGGCAGCAAAACGGTATACGAACTCCATGGATCCGTGCACCGCAATTACTGCACCAAATGCCATACATTTTATGATATTCACTGTATTACTGAAAGCACAGGCATTCCGACTTGTGAATGTGGTGGTATTATCAAGCCGGATGTTGTATTATACGAAGAGGGATTAAATGATGCAACAGTAACCGGTGCTGTCAAAGCGATCAGTGAATCCGATCTCATGATCATCGGCGGCACTTCTCTCGCTGTATATCCGGCCGCCGGACTACTGCATTATTTCCATGGAAACCATTTGGTATTGATCAATAAATCTGCCACCCCGATGGATGCAGATGCAGATCTTTTGTTACAATGTGGACTTGGGGAAGTCTTTTCCCGGATTGAAGTTTAATGTGCGCGAAGGCAAAATTGCACATAGCTATCAGTCAGATGCCGGTATCTATACCTGGCAGATGACTGGTCGCTATGTGAACGCTTTGGCATAAGCGTTGCAAATAAGCTTGTGAAACAAGCGACAAAGCTCTGAAAGAGCAGATTTGCGAGTTTGATAAAAAGACTAACTACTAATAAGAAAGAAAGGATTGATGACTATGCATTATTCTTATACTACAAAAGGAACTTGTTCCAGTGAAATTGAATTTGATCTGGATGGTGATATTGTTCATAACGTACAATTTGTCGGTGGCTGTAACGGTAACCTAAAGGCGATCAGCTCTTTGGTTGACGGTCTAACCGTAGAACAGGTCGTAGATAAAGTCAAGGGCATCACGTGCGGTTTCAAAAGCACATCCTGCTCGGACCAGCTTGCAACCGCACTGTTGGAAGCACTCGACACAGTACAATAATTCACTAAACTATTTATTCACACTTGTTTAGAAGCTATGCGTTTCATTTATGAATCACATATTGTTTCTATCTTTTCTCAAAATGGTACAGGCGGCTTACGGCATCTCCCCAGAGATCACCGATCAACAGGCCGCCTTTCATTAATATTTCACCGGTATATTCCCTTTGCGTCACATCACAATAATAAACCGCTTCCGGATCCAGTCCCTGTAAATGCACCTTACGGCTTCGGCGGTTCGGTTCCGCGAGCACCTGTACAAATGTCATTAAAGCCTCTTTCTGATCTTTTGACACAACCATATAAGCATCATAGTAATGATTTTCTGCATACGATGCGAGTCTATAGTAATCCCCGTTTCGGATCAATAACTGGTAGGTATGATACATCTCTGTCTGCTCACGGATCAACGCCTTTTCTTCCTCTGATAACTTTGTCACATCAAGCTCATAACCAAATGTTCCCGCCAATGCGACATGTCCACGAGTCGTAAACGGAGTATTGCGTCCTACCGTGTGATTTGGGCAGACGCTAACATGCGCCCCTATCGTGGATAATGGATAAATTAACGCTGTTCCCTCCTGAATACCTAAACGCTCCACGGCATCTGTGTCATCAGAGCACCAGATCTGCGGACTGTAATATAGCATTCCCGGATCAAAGCGTCCCCCGCCTCCGGAACAATTTTCCAACAACAGATCCGGAAATTCCGTAATCAGCCGCTCCTGCATGCGGTATACTGCTAACACATACCGATGAAGTAATTCCTGACCATGCTCTTTGCCCAAATATGCACTTCCAAGATCAGACAGTTGGCGGTTCATGTCCCATTTTACGTACATGATCGGTGCACTGCGCAAAATACGTGCCACCGATTCATAAGCATATTCCTCAACTTCCGGATTCGATAGATCCAACACGCCCTGCGCCCGGCTAAGAGTCGGCTCACGTCCCGGTATTTGGATCATCCAGTCCGGATGTGCGCGAAACAGATCCGAATCCGGAGAGATCATCTCCGGCTCAAACCATATGCCAAACTTCATGCCGATTTTATTAATGCTGTCTACCAAATGTTTTAAACCACCGGTAAGTTTTTCCTCATTCACATACCAATCTCCCAGCGAAGACTCATCATTGTTGCGTCTGCCAAACCAGCCATCATCCATCACGAATAGCTCTATGCCACAGTCTTTCGCGGTCTGCGCAATATCTAATAACTTTTCCGTTGTAAAATCGAAATACGTTGCTTCCCAATTGTTGATCAGTATCGGACGCTCCGTATTTTTGTAGCGGCTGCGAATCAAATGCTCACGGTAAAAATCATGAAGGGAACGTGTCATCTTGCCAAGGCCTTCCGACGAGTAGGTGAGAACTACTTCCGGTGCCTGAAAGCTCTGTCCCGGTGTCAGCTTCCATCCAAATTCATAAGAATGTATTCCCATTGTCATACGTATCATGTCATGCTGCGACACTTCCACCTGTCCCAAAAAATTGCCGGAATAGACAAAATGCATTGCATACACATCTCCTTGGGTCTGCGTTGTACCCGGTGTAACCAGTGCAATAAACGGATGCTCCTGATGCCCGGATTCCCCACGGATCGACGCCGCTGATTGTCTTCCATATCCAATTCTCCGGCGCTGTATACGTCGTTCTCTGGCCCATGCGCCCGGCAAAGTCAGCAACTCATAATCTTCCTCATAATCCATATCCAGACAGGCACTATATATTTTTTCAATGGTAAGCGTCTGCTCTCCCCGATTGTCTACCCGCACAGAACGAGTAATTACATCCTCCCTCTCAAAAGCTGTATACGATAGCACAACTTCTACACCAAGCACTCGATCCTGACAAATAAGCTCTAACGTCTGTACTGCTGTACCGGCATCTTCCGTATCCATCTGTGAAGCAGTGACAAAAGAAGCCGGAAGTCCCTCTAATGGTGTCTTGCCGGAATATATTCGATGCTCTTTGTAAAGAATTTCCGTTCCCAGGCATCCATTTTCATCTCGAATATCCAAGCAGCTTTCCCGAAAATCCCCAATGCCGCCGGTTGGCAGTTCCATCGGAAAGCTTTCCAAAAATACGCATTTTTCTCGTTTGTTGCGCTCTGGCGTATATGGATATTCTTCCGTTCGCAGCAAATACCCACCGTCAATGTGCTGTAAACGCTCCCCATAATAAATATGTCCTAAATACCCTTCCGGTGTAATGCCGATCATGTAACTGGTACTCTTGGTATTTAGTCGGAAAATATGCTGTTTCTCATCATAAATAATCATTCTATTCTTTACACCTTTCCTCCATGGATCACGATGATTTATTTTGCAATAGTTGGACCAGATGTGACTCAATCCTCACGTATCTGACCATTTGCAATGTTTTGCTGTATGATCGAATCTACGACTTCGAACAATGGTTCTGATCCAAGACGCGTCTTACTCTGCCTTCCGTATACCTGCTGCGCCGTAACCTCGTGTTCCTTCCAATCCGCACCACCATTACTGTTATTTAACATTAACGGCTGTAAATTATCCATGGCATGTGCAAACTTCGATTCCGGCGTTTCAAACGCCTCAAACTCATCAAACAATGCGATCAGTTCTTCCTTTTGTTCATCCGGTAAGAGCGAAAAGATCCGCTCCTTTGCAGCATCCTCTCTTGCTTTCTGTGTCTTCAGATTCTCTGCATCATACGCATAAGTATCCCCTGCATCGATCTCTACAATATCATGGATCAAACACATTAACATCACTTTTGCAACGTCGATTTTTTCATTCGAATATTCCCGAAGCACATACGCCATAATTGCCATATGCCAAGCATGCTCTGCATCATTTTCATTTCTTCCATGTCCGGAAAGATGCGTCTGCCGAAAAATATTCTTCTCCTTATCAATCTCCAATGCAAATGCAAGCTGTTTTTTTAATCGTTCATCCATCACATACTACTCCTTTTCCTGAAATACTGCATGTTCAAAACATCATATATCCCAAGCAGTTATTTATCCCTGTAATCCATCCGCAGGACGAATCATGATCTTCAAGTACGATTTTAAGTAAGTGCAAACATATCCCTACAAATCATCTTCCCTGTCTCTGTTCTAAAAATCGTTGTATACGCATGCTGTACTGCCTGCTGTGATAATGTATCTTCATACATATTCACCAAAAAATCTGCCTCAACCAAAATCTGATAGTCGATCCCATCCATATCCTCATAGGTATGATGATGTGCGATCAAATATTGTACCCTGGTCGATACATCCTCCGGGAACCGCAACTTGGCAAGCAATTGTTGCGCCAGTCCCGGACCTTCCTGTTCCTGTAATTTACCCCCGCAGTCGCCATATTTTTGTTCGCATATATGAATGCCTATGTCATGCGTTAATGCTGCTGTCTCAAGAATAAACCTTGTCTTCTCATCCACATTCTCCAGTTCTGCTATTAATTTTGCATAGCTGTGAACTTTGCAAAAATGCTGTATCCTTTTCGGATCCCCTGCATACAATTTAATCATTTCGGCGTGCAACTTGTTAATCATAATAATTTTTCATCCTACTTTCTTACTCTAATCCCATTGCTTCAATAATCCGCTTCACTGCTTCCTCATCCAGCTCTACAAATTCTGCAATAGATGCTATGCTTTCTCCACGTTCGTATAGCTTTCGAATAAACCGTTCATTGGTTTTGGCTATTCCTGTTTCTTCGCCTTCCTTCTGGCCCTCTTCATAACGCTGCCGATATTCGTATTCTAACGTCATATATCCCAACCTCCAACTCTCATTTTGGCGGGCCGAACGCACTGCTTCCTCTAACTGCTTCGTATACTCATCCGACGCACCTTTTCCATCAATATAATCCAAAATCCGTTTCATTTCGGGACTCACATCATCCATCGTCCCCTTCGTACTTAAGATTATCTTAACTGCGTCATCATCTAATGTCAATGCCGTATTTTCCTGACAGGTATTACAAAATGTATAAATATGCCGACCTTCTCCGAACGGATCAAATGTACAGATAAAGATCACATAACTTTTCTTTAATTTCGTGTAATCCTGACCTTTCTGCAATATGTTAAGGTCTATCACGCCTTGATAATACCGCATCCGTTTCGGTAGATTCCTATTATCTGACGTCTGCATCTCGAGGTTAAAGACCGTGTTCTGGTCATCTTCCACATACACATCTAACCGTATTGCTTTTGCATCTGCAGACAGATCAATACTCTTCTGTGACTGCGGATACACGACCTTTCGAATCTTGATCTTCAAGATCATCTCCAAAAATGATTTTACATATTTGGGATCGTGCATGATCAATCCAAACATAAAGTCGTCTTTTAGCTCCAGTTCTTCGTATGGTTTTATTTCTCTTGCCATAGTGTACTCCCCCTCTTCCTGTTATGCATTTGTACATATTGTTTCGTACGTGATGATATGTCATCTTTCAAGAGGGATTACTATCGGCAATATTCACATATTTATGAGATTATTATGTACATATCTTACAATATTCTACTTTCTCTGTAGATCACAGCAGCGAAAACAGCGATGCCGGCTTTATTGTCTTCCTATCGTTAATTCTTTTTCTTCGGGCTCAAATGCTGTTCTCTGCACTTTGATCGTTTTGATGCATAGATCATTCCAGTGCATTGCCTGACAAAATTGATTGATGGCTGCAATGTACGAATTAATACTGGTAGCCTTGTAGGTACTGCTCACTTCCAGATCTCTTTTATATTCCAGCATAAGCGTTTTCGTTAGGATCCTTCCGTTCGCATATTGCTGCAATTTACGGACATCCCGTACATATTTATCTATCGTACTCGGGGACTTTTCTGCTTTGTATAAACATTGACGGAAGCGAATAATTTCCCGCTCCGTGATAACTTTTTGCTTTGTCTTTTGTTTCATCTTCGTCCTGCTTTCTCCGCCGTTTGGTGCGGTTTTCTAATATTAGACCGTTCAACTTAGCCTAATTCAAACTTCCCATACCTCATTATTTCGCACAATCACATATCGCTTATTATGTCAGTAAAATAATAGCTATTTTGCATCCGATAAAGTAAATTATCCTGCCATCAAAAAAACTAAGACAATTGCCGAAGAACGCAGAGTTTTTACGTGATTTCTTATTTTGTTAAGTCTCTGA
>OKRY01001608.1_pt1 | contig 18404 bp, 19 predicted proteins | sample 1601121 | NCBI WGS metagenome assembly OKRY01 (sample SAMEA3541546, study PRJEB24748) | human gut metagenome | biome: human gut; feature: human-associated habitat; material: faeces | place: China | collected 2012
CCCCAGAAATTGATCTGGCGACTCGAAGTGACCATGGTAGAAGCATCGTAAATCGTTTTGAATGGATAGCCATCTCGTTTCAAGACATAAAAAACGCCCGCATCTCCGACAGTAATATAATCAGCCTGAATTTCCTTTAGAAAATCTAGGAAAGGCTTGATTGAATCCATCATCGATTGGTGCATGAGTGCATTTACAGCCACTGTCAATTCTTTGCCAGCAGCATGGACTAATTGGGCAATTCGATTTATTTCGTCATAGCTTAAAGTTTGAGGCAATCGTAATCCGTAATCTTTTTCACCGACATAGATTCGGTCAACCCCTGCATCAATCAGGGCTTGCGCTTGCTCAACACTCTCTGCTGTTGCTGTAATCATAATATTTTTCATAGAACCATTATAACAAAAATTCCGATATTCTAGAAAAATTTATTTATTTTGTAAAATTTGTAACATTTTTGTAACATTTATATAGCTGAATTCATGATAGAATAATAGAGTACTGTTAGGAGAGAGAAAATGCCCGTAAGAAATTTAAGACACTATGATGAAGAATTCGATTATATCGAATTAACCAAACAAACCCAAAAAACCCCTATTCAGGACTACGCTCCTGAAGTTGAACCCGCGCCTCAATTAAGTGAATTGCTATATTTTTTAAATATCGCTATTTTCTGTGTGTTGACAGTTGTGTTTAGTTTTATCTTTTTAGCAACGAAAATGAATACCTTCTTTGCGTTTGCCTTAGCTATTGGTTCTAGCTTTGCTAGTATTCAAGGGTTCCGAATTTACTACAATAAACGAAAAAAATAAAAATCAGGTTTGCCTGATTTTTTTATTTACTCGAATTTTTTTAATTGGAATAACAGTTGGAAGACAAAACTTAACTGCCAATTGCCATCTTACCTTCCATAAAAAATGAGGCTCAGTGAGCCTTATTTTTTATACTTCTTTTGTTTCTTCTTCAGCTGCTTCTTCAGGATCTTTTTCATCCAAGTCTAGCACGATGTCTTCTGATTCTGTTTGTTTGCGAATGGATTGAACCAAGTCATTGCCACTTAGATTTTCTTTTTGAAGTTTATCCTTAAATGAGTGATAGACTTCTTGAGATTTTTCAACCACATCTTGCGTTTTTTCTTTGACAGATTCCAAAACGGTTCCTGTCGTAATTTCTCCAGATCCAACTTTTTCTTTGGTTTGTTGGATTACTTCTGCTGCTTGTTTTGAAACCTCCTTAGCAGTTTGTTTCACTGATTCATGTACTTCTTGAGGATCTTCTTGATAATCTTTTACGAAGCGCACCACTTTTTTAGTAACTTTCTTACCTTGCTCTGTTGACAAATAGTAGGCTGCTGAAGCACCTGAAATCACACCAATTAATAAACTAGATAAACGTCCCATCTTTTTCCTCGATTCTATTTAAATAATTTTGAAGCCATCTGAATCGCTTTTAATCCGATAGAGGCTTTTACAGTTTTCCCACCAGCTGATGCAGCTTTAACACTCAATTGACGTGCTTGGTCATTCAAATCTGAGACTGACTCGGAAAGATCTGCTACCGCTGTAAACAAGGGGTCGATCGTTGCCACTTTTTGATTCAAATCATCCGTTAAAACATTGACCTTTGCCAATAGATCATTGGTCTGATGCAAGGTGACATTGACATCTGATGTCAAAACTTGAATGGTTTTTTGCGTCTCATCTACAACTTTTCCAATCTTTGAGAGGAAAAAAATCATATAAATGACAAGCGCTACTAAGGCAAGGCCTAAGAGGCCGTAGGCAATTTCAATAAACATATATTACTCCTTTGCTTCTACATAATAAGGGGCTTTTTTGCGACGTTGGTAGATGATGATGGCGAGTCCAACTAGAATCAGGATCATCGACAACCACTGGGAAACACGTAAGCCCGCAAACATCAGGCTATCTGTCCGCATTCCTTCGATGATCATCCGACCAAAACCATACCAGATAAGGTAAAAGGCTGTGATCTCACCTTGTCGCAAAAATTGTGGCTTCCTCCGAAGAATCAAGATCAAGAGAAAACCTAGAAGATTCCAACTGGATTCATATAAGAACGTTGGCTGACGGTAACTACCATCTATATACATTTGATCTCGAATAAAAGAGGGGAGGTAGTTGAGACTTTTGACAGCAGCTCCATAAGCTTCCTGGTTAAAGAAGTTTCCCCAGCGACCAATACTCTGTGCAATCATGACGCTCGGGGCCGCAATATCTAAAAAGTCGATCGGTTCAATCAAACGTCTACGAGAGAATAGATAGAGGACAAGAGCACCTGTCAAGAGGCCACCATAAATCGCAATTCCTCCGTTCCAGATGGCGAAAATCTCACCAAGATGCTGGCTATAATAGCCCCATTCGAAAATAACGTAATAGATTCTAGCTCCCACAATCGCAAGCGGAAAGGCAATCAAAATGAAATCAATGATATCATCTGGATCAATTTTCTTACGGGGCGCTTCTTTCATGGAAAGATAAACGGCTAGAATCAAGCCAGAGACAATACAAATTGCATACCAACGAATACTGATCGGACCTAATTGAAGGGCTACTGGATTCATTCCTTCACCTCATTTTGACTAATCAACTGGGACAAACGTTCTTCAAAAGTTTTGGTAGCATCATAGCCCATTTCTTTGGCCCGAACATTCATAGCTGCGGCTTCAATCACGACCGAAATGTTCCGACCAGTCTTCACAGGGATGCGTATACGAGGAATGGTCACGCCACCGATTTCCAACTCTTCTGCATTATTACCAAGACGATCATAAACCTGATCCTTAGCATAATTTTCCAAGTAAACGGCGATTTGGACTTGTGAAGAATCCTTGACAGCACTCGCACCGTAAAGACTCATGACATCGATAATCCCGACACCACGGATCTCTAGTAAGTGACGTAGGATTTCAGCTGGCTCTCCCCAAAGGGTCATCTCGTCTCTCGCATAGATATCAACTCGGTCATCTGCTACGAGGCGGTGACCCCGCTTGACAAGTTCCAGACCTGTCTCGCTTTTCCCGATTCCGCTATCTCCTTGGATCAAGACACCCATCCCATAAATATCCATCAAGACACCGTGTACACTCGTACGTTCTGCTAGGCGACTATCCAAATAGCTAGAAAGTTCTCCAGATAAACGACTCGTTGCAACATTGCTCTTCAAAATGGCTAGTTGCTTCTCTTCAGCAGCTCGCAACATTTCTTCTGGAATTTCTAAATTCCTCGCGACAATGATGACAGGTGTCTCTGGCTGGAACATCTTGCGCAGGACCTGATGACGGTTGTGAGAGCTCATCTTCACCAGGTAGGACCATTCTTTCATTCCTACAAGCTGAATCCGCTCAGGTGTGTAATAGTCGAAATAGCCCGTCATTTCAAGACCTGGACGTGAAATGTCCGCAGTCGTAATTTCCTTGCTTAAGAGGCTATCATCCCCATAAACAACCGATAGACGAAGCTTTTCCTGTAGATCGCGAACAGTAACTGCCATATCATTCTCCCTTTTCAAATTCTCTCTCTATTATAGCAGATTTTCTCTTCAGACGAGAGCCTGAAGTGTCATTTGAAAGATCCATTTTCAACTCCTTTTTAAGGCAAGCAAAAAGAGGCGAAGACAAAGGTCTCCAACCTCTAGGAAATGATGGGAACATATGAAAAATGCTCTAGCCTTCACCATGCAAGTAATCTGTAATCATGGATTTGATTCCGGTAGAGACCGCATAGACCACCGCATTTGAAGGGAATGCGATCAATCCGAGCATAAAGACGGCAGGTCCTCCCCCCAACAAGGAGAAAACCAGATACAAAACCGGCAGAAATAAAATCGAAAACCGATAAATTTGTGGCTTTCTAGCCATTTCTGTTGGCAGAAACAAGAGGTAGAAGAGACTATTCCAAATGCCCAGTGGAAAAAGGGCCATTCCGATCAAAACTGTTCCAACTCCTTCTCCAAAAACACGATTTAAAATGAAAAACTGTCCTATAAAACTAAAGAAGATATATAGAATAAAAGCAAGGGAATAGAACTTCTGCTTCACTCGCATCTCCTTTTAGAAAAATGGACTATCATTCTGATCATGGATGGGTTCGGCCTCTTTTCTTCGACGAGGTCGAGGGCCATTGTCAAATATTTCCTGCTCCTCCTCGTCCTTATAAGGTAAGGTCGTATCTAACAGTAAATAGATAATCACACCGATAAAGGCATGAGAAACCGTGAAAAGAATAAACAAGAAGCGTAGGAGAGTTACGCTAAGACCAAATTTATCAGCTAAGCCAGCTAGCACACCTGAAACCAGGCGATGTCGTTTTAATTTGTAAAATGATGATGTCATTTGATTTTCCTCTTTCTAGTTAGACCTATTTTAGCAGAGTCGAACTGGAAAGAGATCCGCCTAAAGACCGATTCTTACTCTTGTCTCATTTCAAGAAATTGCAGGCGGCTGCGACAGCGACCGCAGGCATATTTCTTCAGATCGATTTTTCGCTTTCGTCTATAATCTTGGCCACAATGGGGACATTGATAGAGATAGATCCGCTTGACTCGTCCAGTTCTATCTGGTAGAGGAGGTGTGAAACGAAGACCGTCCACTTGCTTGAGGAGTTGCTTAAAGGCTAGATCTTTATGGCGATATCCTTTACCTTGATCGTAAAGATGGTAATGGCAGAGTTCGTGGCGGACGATTTTGCGAAAGACCTCTAACCCGAAAGCTTGGTATATTTTCGGGTTAAAATCAAGGTGTCGATCCTTGGGAAAGAAACGGCCTCCAGTGGTTTGAAGACGTGAATTCCACTCTGCTCGATGACGGAATTCTCTCCCAAAATCTTCTAGGGATACTTGGCGTACATACTCAGTCAGATTCATTCGGAGCTACCAAACTGAGATTGACTTTTTCGCGTTCCACATCAATCTTCTTCACCCAGACGGTAACCAAATCACCTACTGAGACGACCTGGCTTGGATGCTTGATAAACTGCTTGCTCATATGGGAGATATGAATCAAGCCATCTTCGTGAATGCCAATATCGACAAAGGCTCCAAAGTCAACCACATTGCGCACAACCCCTTCTAATTTTTGGCCAATATGCAAGTCTTTAATATCCAAGACATCCTGACGGAGCACAGGTGCATCAAAGGAATCCCGCAAATCGCGACCTGGTTTTAGGAGATCGGCAATGATATCTTTCAGAGTTTCTGGTCCCAGATCCAGCTGAGTAGACATCTCCTCGATGTTCACAGCTTTTAATTTTTCCTGAGCTGATGCATCGAGGTCGGTAATTTCAAGAAGTTGAAAAAGTTTTTCAACTTCCTTGTAACTTTCAGGGTGAACGCCGGTATTATCCAAGATGTTTTTACTTTCAGGAATGCGTAAGAATCCAGCCGCCTGCTCGAAAGCCTTGGCACCGAGACGAGGGACTTTTTTAATTTGCGCTCGTGAAAGAATCATTCCTTCTTCTTCCCGGTATTTCACAATATTTTCAGAGATGGTCTTATTGAGTCCTGCTACATGCGCTAAGAGAGAGGGACTAGCCGTATTGATATTGACCCCAACTTGGTTGACCACGGTATCTACCACGAAATCCAAGCTTTCTGTCAGTTTTTTCTGATTGACATCGTGTTGGTATTGACCGACACCGATAGATTTGGCATCGATTTTCACCAATTCTGCTAGCGGATCTTGCAAGCGGCGGGCAATGGAGATGGCCGAGCGTTTTTCAACGGTTAGCTCTGGAAACTCATGACGGGCCAACTCACTAGCTGAATAGACAGATGCTCCGCTTTCATTGACAATAACATAGCGAACTCCTGGATGGTCATGAAGCACCTCTGCGACAAAGGCCTCACTTTCACGGCTGGCGGTTCCATTTCCAATCGCAATAATTTCTACTCCAAACTCCTTAATCAAGGAAGACAGTTCCTTTTTAGCCTGCTCGATCTGAGCTGGTTTTGCAGGAGCAACTGGATAGATGACCTGGGTGGCAAGCATCTTTCCTGTCTCATCGACAACGGCTAGTTTAGCACCGGTCCGAAAGGCTGGGTCAAATCCAAGGACCACGCGCCCTTTTAATGGAGGAATGAGCAATAGATTCCGTAGATTCTCAGAGAACAATTGAATGGCTCCGTCTTCTGCCACCTCCGTCAACTCTGTCCGAATCCGACGTTCAATCGCAAGAACGATTTTTTTCTTAACCGCTTGTTGAATAACCTCATCGACATAGGCATTTTTCGTTTTAAAACGAGCCTCAAAAATACGAATGATCCGATCCAGTTGGTGCTCGAATCCGACTTTGAGAACGCCCATTTTTTCCCCACGATTGAGAGCTAGAGTCCGGTAGCCTTGCATATTCTTGATCTTCTCAGAAAAATCATAATAGATTTCAAAGGTTCTCTTAGGATCTAAGCTTTCATCCTTCAAGGTTGACGTCATGAGGGAATGCCCATGAATTTCTTGATAGGTGAGGGCCCGTAATTGGGTATCCTCTGAAATAGCCTCTACCAGAATATCCACTGCACCAGCTAATGCTGCGGTTTCAGTTGGGAAGGCCTCGCAGGTAAATTTCCGAGCCTCTGCTTCCAAGTCTGGACTATTTTGCAAAATGAGACGTGCCAAGGGGAAAAGTCCTGCTTCTCGGGCAATCGTCGCCTTGGTCCGCCGTTTTTCCTTATAAGGGAGATAAAGCTCTTCGACATCCGCTAATTTTTCAGCAGCCTCAATAGCCTGCTTGAGCGCCTCTGTCAGTTTGCCTTGTTCCTCAATCTTAGCAAGGACGGTTTCCTTTCGTTCAGCTAGAGCCGTTAAGGATTTGTCCCGGTCAATAATGGCCTTGATCGCTACTTCATCTAAATTTCCCGTCATATCTTTTCGATAGCGGGCAATGAAGGGAATGGTTGAGCCTTCTGCGGTCAGACTCAATACGGTATCGATTTGTTTTAAGCTAACACCCAATTCTTGGGCTATTTTTTCATATTTATCCATAGCTTCTATTATAGCATATTTTGCTGACATCAAGGGGTGAGATCGCCTGTCCTGGTCTCTGTTTCAGGGATTTTTCATAGAATAATTTTGACCCTCTTGATCTTTCCTTTTATGCTCCATTTCCCCCTTGCTCTTTCCTTTTTGTTATAATGAAAGAAAATAAAAAGGAGGCCCAACAATGGCTATTAAATTCTCAAAAACAGATGATCTTGATAAAATGTTTGAAAACTTTGCAAGTTTTCCGGATGTAGAAAAGAAAGTAGAATTTCCTGAAGAAAAAAAGAAGGCAGAAACTGCTACAGCTAAAGAAGCAAAGAAGGTTAAGTAATGACATTCTTTCAACACCTTCCCTCTAGCGTCTTGCAGGCTGGGGCTATTTTTCTCTCGATTATTATCGAGGCCCTACCTTTTGTCCTAATCGGAAGTATCATTTCAGGGATTATTGAGGTCTATATCACCCCCGAAAGGGTCTACCGCTTTCTTCCCAAGAATAAATTTGGGCGGATCTTCTTTGGGACCTTTATCGGCTTTATCTTTCCTTCCTGTGAATGTGGAATTGTTCCCATTATCAATCGCTTTCTAGAAAAGAAAGTCCCAAGTTATACTGCTGTTCCCTTTCTGGTGACAGCACCGGTCATCAATCCCATCGTTCTCTTTGCGACCTACTCAGCTTTTGGGAATTCTGTCAAGATGGCCTTCTACCGAGCCCTTGGTTCCCTTTTGGTCGCAACGGTGCTAGGGATCTTTCTTGGTTTTATTCAGACAGATTCGATCCAAAAAGAACATCGTAAGGCTGTACATGAACATGATTTTAGGGACTTGAGCAAAGGTCAAAAGCTCTTCCAAGTCTTGGTGCAGGCGATTGATGAATTCTTTGATACGGGACGTTACCTGGTATTTGGTTGCCTCTTTGCCAGCCTCGTCCAAGTCTACGTCCCAACACGGATCCTCACTTCGATCAGTGCGACACCGGTTATTGCTATTCTCCTTCTCATGGTCTTGTCCTTTCTCCTCTCACTTTGTAGCGAGGCGGACGCCTTTGTTGGATCCTCTCTTCTAACAAGTTTTGGAGTAGCGCCGGTTCTTGCCTTTCTGGTGATTGGGCCTATGCTTGATGTCAAAAATCTCCTCATGATGAAAAATTATCTCAAGACTCGTTTCATCTGGCAATTTATCGGGATTGTGAGTGGAGTTGTGCTCCTTTATGCTTGGTTTGTGGGGGTAGTGCTATGATTCGTTTCTTGATATTAGCTGGCTATTTTGAGCTCACCATGTACCTGCAATTATCTGGTAAGCTCAATCAATACATCAACTTACACTATTCTTACTTGGCTTATATTTCCATGTTCTTGTCCTTTGTTTTAGCTCTTGTGCAGCTAATCATCTGGGTTAAGCAGATGAAGATCCACAGTCATCTCTCTGGCTTCTGGGCAAAAGTGGCGAGTATCTTCTTACTCTGTATTCCTTTGTTTGTCGGGCTATTTTTCCCTACAGTGACACTGGATTCCCAAACAGTCTCTGCCAAAGGCTACCACTTCCCAGTTGCAGCTGGTTCTTCCAAGGAAATCCAGCAGGACGAAGGAACAACTACCCAGTATCTCAAACCAGATACTAGTAGCTATTTTACCAAGTCAGCCTATGAGTCAGAAATGAAGCAGGCGGCAAAGAAATATGTTGATAAAAAAGTGATCCAGGTGACCACTGAGAATTACATGGAAGTCATGGAAGTTATTTATGATTATCCTGACCAATTTGCAGGAAAGACGATCGAGTTGACCGGCTTTGTATACAATGACCCCAATAACAAGGACAGCCAATTTCTCTTTCGCTTTGGGATCATCCACTGTATCGCAGATTCCGGAGTCTACGGTCTCTTAACGACGGGTGCTCCGCAGCATTTCGAAAACAATACCTGGATCCATGCCAAAGGAACCTTGTCCATTGAATACCACAAGCAACTCAAGCAAAGCTTGCCTGTCCTCCACATTAGCGATTGCCAGACCATTACAAAACCAGCCAATCCTTATGTCTACCGCGTATTCTGATGGAGCTTCCGTTGTAGATCCAAACATCTTATAACTTTTCAAGCTAGAATCTACATTGGTTCTAGCTTTTTTTATGCTTTCCTCTCAAATCCTCTAATCCAAGCGGAAAATATTCGGAACAACGATTCCATCAAAGAAATCTTGTAGATTTTATGGTAAAATATGGTTAATAAAATAGGAAATAGGTACTTAAATGTCTTCAAAAGTTATTGTAACCATTTTCGGGGCTAGTGGAGATTTAGCCAAGCGCAAACTCTACCCATCCCTTTTTAGACTCTATAAATCAGGAAATCTATCTGAACACTTTGCGGTTATCGGAACAGCTCGCAGACCATGGAGCAAGGAATACTTTGAATCAGTCGTGGTAGAATCTATCACAGATCTGGCAGATAGCCCACAACAAGCTCAAGAATTCGCTAGCCATTTCTACTACCAAAGCCACGATGTCAATGATACCGAACATTACATTGCCCTGCGTGAATTGCAAAATAGCTTGGATGAAAAATACCAAACAGAACACAACAAGGTCTTCTTCTTGTCCATGGCTCCTCAATTTTTTGGAACCATTGCCAAACACCTCAAATCAGAAGGCATTGTGGATGGGCAAGGCTTTGAGCGCTTGATCGTTGAAAAACCTTTCGGTACAGACCTAGAAACGGCTAGTCAGCTCAACAAAGAATTGGAAGAAACCTTTGATGAAGAACAAATCTTCCGGATCGACCATTACCTTGGAAAAGAAATGATCCAAAATATCTTTGCCATTCGTTTTGGAAATCTTATTTTTGATAATCTTTGGAACCGAGATTTTATTGACAATATCCAAATCACCTTTGCTGAACGCTTGGGTGTTGAAGAACGCGGTGGCTACTATGATCACTCTGGGGCCCTTCGGGACATGGTGCAAAACCATACCCTTCAGCTTTTGTCATTGCTTGCCATGGATAAACCAGCTACATTTACTAAGGATGCGATTCGGGCAGAGAAGATTAAAGTTTTTGAGCAATTGCACAACCCAACAGAGGACGAACTAAAGAAATTCTTTATCCGTGGTCAATACCATTCAGGTACGATCGAAGGGAAAAAAGATATCTCTTATCGCAGCGAGCCCAATGTTGATCCTGAATCGACAACAGAGACCTACGCTTCTGGTGCGTTCTTTGTCGATAGCGATCGCTTCCGTGGGGTGCCTTTCTTCTTCCGCACTGGAAAACGCTTGACGCAAAAAGGAACCATGGTCAATGTGGTCTTCAAGCAAACCGACTCCATCTTTGGACATGGCTTGCAACCAAATGTCTTGACCATTTATATCCAACCAAACGAAGGTTTCTCATTGAGCATCAACGGAAAAGAGGTCGGAGAAAAATTCAGTATCGCACCGATTTCCTTTGACTATGAAACAGATGCGACTGCAACTGGAGCTTCCCCAGAGCCTTATGAAAAATTAATTTTTGACGTTTTGAACAATGACTCAACCAATTACAGCCACTGGCACGAAGTTCGTGCTTCATGGCAATTGATTGACCGAATCGAAAAACTATGGGCCGAAAATGGAGCACCACTCTATGAATACAAGTCTGGATCCATGGGACCAACTGCATCCGATGATCTCCTTGCAGAATACGGAGCCGAATGGGTTTGGAAACCTGAACCTAAGAATTAAGGAAAGCCACCTTCGGGTGGTTTTTTTGATAGCGCAAGGAAACAAAAAGACAAATTGTTCTTCCAACAATTTGTCTTTTTTATTCGACTTTAAATCAAGCCTTCCAAGAGACCTCTCATGAAGTTTTCTGAATGGAATGGTCCGATGTCATCAATCTTTTCTCCAAATCCAATCAACTTCACCGGGATGTCCAATTCTTCACGGATCGCAAGAACAACCCCACCTCGAGCCGTTCCATCGATCTTGGTTAATACAATCCCTGTCACAGGCGTTATTTTTGAAAATTCTTTAGCTTGCACCAAGGCATTTTGACCGGTTGAAGCATCCAGGGCCAGCAAGGTTTCATGCGGAGCATCAGGTACCACACGCTTGATAATCCGTCCGATTTTTTCAAGCTCCGCCATGAGGTTGTCCTTGTTTTGCAGACGACCCGCTGTATCAATCATCAGAACATCGATATTTTCAGCGATCGCACGCTCCATTCCATCGAAGACGACGCTAGCAGGATCTGATTTTTCAGGACCTGTTACAACTGGAACATCTACACGGCGTCCCCATTCTGCCAGTTGAGCCACTGCTCCTGCACGGAAAGTATCTGCTGCAACCAACATGACTTTCTTGCCTTCTTGTTTGTAGCGGTGGGCTAACTTCCCGATAGAGGTTGTTTTACCAACTCCGTTGACCCCAACAAAGAGCATGACCGTGAGACCATCTTGAAAACGAATGGCTTCATTAAATTGGCCATCCTTTTCATACAAGTCCACCAATTTTTCGATGATCACACGCTTGAGAGCATCTGGTTTTTTGGCATTTTCCAAACGGGCTTCATAGCGCAACTCTTCGGTTAAATTAGAGGCTACTTGAACCCCAACGTCACTCATGATCAAGAGTTCTTCCAATTCTTCAAAGAATTCTTCATCGACTGAACGGAAATTGGCAAAGAAGGCATTGAGACGTGCTCCAAATCCAGTTCGTGTCTTTTTCAAGCTACGATCATATTTTTCCTGAATGGTTTCTTGCTGAGGCTCAATCTCATCTGGAATTGGCTCTTCTGCCTCTTCAACAGTTCTTTCCTCAACGGTTGATGCGGCTTCTCCTTCAGGAAGTCTAGACTCGGCTTCTGCTACTTCTGAAGTTTCCTCCACTTGAGCAATCGCTTCTGATACTTCAGGTTCTGAAACCTCATCCTGAGCGTCTACTAGTTCTGGAGACTCCTCTTCTGTCGTGCTCCCTTCTACTAGCTCAGCGTCAGGTGATGGTGACTCTTCTTCCAGTTTTATAACATCAATCTCATCAGCTTCTTCAACATGTTCAGTTTCTTCCGCTTCAATTTTCACTTCTTCAAGAGGCTCAGTCTCCGTGTCATCAGCTAGTGGTGAAACTTCTTCAGGAATTGCTTCTGTTTGAGCAGGTTCAAAGGCAACTGGAGACTCCTCTACCGGTTCTTGAACTTCAGGAGTCTCTGAAGTTCCTATTTCTTCAACAAGAGGTTCCTCTGCCGGCTCTTCTTGAGCAACGGTTGAAACAGGTTGATGAGTGGCTGCAATTCGCGCTTTGAGCTCTTGGTAGTAAGCCTCCATATCAGCGATTTTTTGCTCTTCCTTGTCATTTTGGGTAGCCGTCGGCTCCTCTTTGACAGTTTCTTCAACCTCCGTACTTTCCGTCACTTCTTCCGAAGACGGAAGCACTTTTTCAGTTTCTTCTTTTTTTCCAAATAAACGATCAAATAATCCCATTTATTCACTCTCCTTTAGCACATAATTTTCAATCGCCCATGCGACAGCATCTTGGTCATTGGTCACAGGGGCCACAAGCGCTGCAACTTCCTTCACTGCTGGAATCGCATTGCCCATGGCAACCCCCAGTCCAGCCCACTGGATCATAGACAGGTCATTGGCTTCATCTCCACAGGCCATGACTTGATCTGCCTTAAGACCCAAAATAGCTGCCAATGCCTCTAAACCTGTTGCCTTGTGAACATTTTTGGGGCACCATTCCAGCAACATTTCCCGAGATTTAAAAATTTCATAGTCTTGAAATAAGTCCGGCCTGATCTGCTTGATCGCTGCATCTAAAAAGTCTTGATCAACGGCTGTCACACACTTGTTGTAGGAAATCTTGGATGGCAGGTCTTTAAAATCTGTCTCAACAAAGTTTAGATAGGGATTGTAATGGGAATAGAGGGACTTCCGTTCCGAATAAATCTCATAAACCGTTCCCTCACTGATCGCATCCAGCGGAAGTCCGAGACGGGCTGTTTCATCATGAATGGTTGCGACATCTTCTGGTGCCAAGACAACTTTCGAGAGGATTTCTCCATTATTTCGCTGCACCAAACCACCGTTGAAGGTAATTGTATACTCTTCTTTGAGGCCTGCTGTTCCCAATTCTTCTAAAAGAAAATCCATGGCTTTCAAGGGGCGACCAGTGGTTAGAACCACCTTGACACCTTGGGCCTGTGCAGCAGCGAGAGCTGCTCTATTGCGAGGGGAGATCTTTTTTTCAGAATTGAGAAGGGTCCCATCTAAATCCAGCGCAATCAAGGAAATCTGACTCATACGATTTCCTCCATGTAGCGCAAGACAGAACCCGTCGCATGGTGGCCGATGACTGTTTCAGCAATCGCTAAGATTTCAGGACGTGCATTTTCTGGCGCTACAGGATGGCCCACGACTTGCATCATATGGAGGTCATTTAGGTTATCCCCAAAAGCCATCACCTGATCCATCGAGATCCCTAGTTTATCCGCTAAGGCGGTAATCGCCACTCCTTTATCGACATAATCGAGGACAATATCAATCGATTCAAAACCTGTCGTCATTGCTTTGACGCCTGGGATATTCTCAGTGACCCATTGCTCTCCTTCAAGAACAAGAGCTGCATCAAAGTTGGTGGTCAATTTGAAGATTTCATCTTGAATATCCACTAGGCTTTTCACTTTTTGAATGTTTTCATTGTAGTGCTGACTCAAGGCCAGATAGTCGGGATCTACTGTTTCCAAGACATAGCTCCCTTTTTTCCCAGTCAAAAGCAGTTTATTCGGATCTGCATAAGGGGAAGCTTTCAAAGCCTCAAAAACACCCAAATAAAAGTCTTTGGACATGGTCGCTTCGTAGAGATCTTCTCCATGAAATTCTACCACACTACCATTTTCAGCAATGAAAATCATCTGGTCTTCAAATCCTTTAAAGAGGGATTTGAGAGAAAGCAGGGCACGGCCACTCGCAGCAGCAAAATAGATGCCTTTTTCTTTGCAGCTTGCTAATACCTTGCGTAAAAGGTCTTGATCGTACTGATGTTGGGCATTTAGAAAGGTTCCATCCATATCCGTAGCGATCAATTTAATATCATTATTCTTCATTTTCTAAGTCTTTCAATTTTACTGAGACGATTTTAGAAACCCCAGATTCCTGCATGGTCACACCATAGATGGAATCTGCAGCTGACATGGTTCCCTTCCGGTGCGTCACGACAATAAATTGGCTTTCCTTATCAAAGCGGTTCAGATAATCTCCAAAGCGCTTGACATTGGCCTCATCTAGGGCAGCCTCTACCTCATCTAGAATGACAAATGGAATGGTCTTGACACGAATAATCGAGAACAGGAGAGCCAAGGCAGACAAGGCCTTTTCTCCACCACTCATGAGGTTTAAGGATTGGATTTTTTTACCAGGTGGCTGCACAGAAATCTCAACACCAGCTGTCAGAAGATCTGGCTCTGTCAGAATCAAATCAGCAGAACCCCCACCAAACATTTGACGGAAAGTGACTTTAAAGGATTCACGAATGGCTTCAAAAGTTGATTTAAAGCGTTCCTTGACCTCGTCATTCATGTCGTTGATGGTAGACAGAAGCATATTTTTCGCAGCCAAGACATCCTCACGCTGGCTGGAAAGGAAATCAAAGCGTCCCTTCACCTCATCGTACTGCTCGATCGCATCCACATTGACTGGACCAAGAGCCTTAATATCTTTTTCGATGCTCTTGAGCTGGTTTTCAGCTGCAGCAAGATTTTCAACAGGTTTGGCCTGTTCTTTGGCTTGGTCAAAGCTTTGCATGAATTCATCGGTAATTTGCGTTAAGAGCTTGTTCAAACGATCCGCATGCTTTTCACGTGTCGCTTCAGCCTTGGCTTGTTGACGAATCCACTCTTCGTTTTTCTTGCGCGCTTGTTCCATCTGTTCTGCCACATCTTCGGCCTGGCCTTCCAAATCATCTAGTTCAAAGCGTTTCCGAATGACCCCTTGTTCCAGTTCCGTTTTCTTGGCTTGGGCCTGTGTCAATTGGTTGGCTAGCTGCTCTACATCCACTGTCTGAACTTTGGCCTCGCCTTGTTCAATCAGCAATTGCAACTGATGCTCTTCTACTTCCAACTGGGAGATCGTTTCTTCCAAGCGACGAGCATCTGTTTGCTCATAGCTTTGTTGGCTCAACCATTCCGTCTGTTGAAGTCGCAATTCTGCCAATTGCTCTTGCAAGTTTTGTACTTTTTGTTGCAGGACATCTTTGTCCGACTTCATGGTTTCAATGTCGCGATTCAGATTTTCTTTTTGAAGCTCAATTTTTGCTAATTGCTCAGTAAGGGATTCCAGCTCTTCTTGGAGAGACTGGGTCGCATCTGTTGCCAATTCTGACTTCAAAGCTTCTAAGAGTTCCTGAATTTCTTTCAGTTGCTCTTGGCTTTGTTGGTAGGCCAATTGGGCCCGCTGTTGCTCTAGACGCGCTTGCTCACCTTGGCTTTGAATAGAGGCCAGGTATTCTTGCGCCTGCTTGAGCAGATTGTCCTTGGTCTCGACCTCCTGCTCTGCTTCTCTCAAACGAGCATCCAGAGCTTGCATTTCCTGCTTCAAACTATCCAATTCTGGTTTGACAAAGACCGTATTTTGGGAACGATTGGCACCACCGGCATATGATCCTCCGGTCCGCAATTCAGTCCCATCCAAGGTCACCATCCGAACTTGATAGTTGACTTTACGGGCCGCCTCACGCGCATGCTCCGTCGTATCAAAGATGGCCGTTACGCCAAGCAGGTTTTGGAAAATCTGTTCAAAACGATGCTCATAGGTCACTAAGTCACTCGCAATTCCTAGAAATCCTGCACTGGCTTGAATCAATTCTAGATTCCGAGGGTCATCTGGCTGGCGGTGCTGTTCGCCGCGTACCAGCTCACGCAGGTCGGCCGCAAGCAGGCGGACGCGTCCGCCGCGGACGCCGAATGACCGCGCTTCCTTACGCACTTCCTTACACGATTCCTTAAAGGAACGGCAAAAGGAACGACAAGCCCCACGCGGGAAGCGTCCATAAGCAACATAAAACGGCCTTCCCGTCCGTATGGAAATCACCGGATCAATCGATCCGCGGTGACAACATACGGACGGGAAGGCCGTTTTTTACGCCGGCTGATGGAGGCTCAGCCCTGCTTCTTGGCCGCCGGTGCGATGGACAGACTCGGGTCGCGCAGCGGAATCATCATGGACTGCGTCGCGTGGTACAGGTCGGACTTGCCCGGCCACACGGTGCCGATCGGCTGGTTGGTGCGGTCGAGCTGGTGGAACCAGGATCCGTTGACGTGATCCATCACCGTGCTGTCCGCGTACTCGAGGAACGTCGCATACCACTTGGCGTACGATTCCTTGCCGGTCACGCGGGCGAGCGTGGAGGACGTGTTGATGCCCTCGGCCAGCGTCCAATGCATACGGTCGTGCACGACGGGCTTGCCGTCCCAGTCGGTGGTGTATACGAGGCCGGGCGCACCGTCCGCGTTCCACGCATCCTCGACCGCACGGTTGAACAGATGCTCCGCGGCGTCGATGTACGGGGACGCGGCCGCCGGATCGGACGGATAGGTGCTGGTGGCCCACTGGGTGATCAGGCGGGCCCATTCGATGCCGTGGCCCGGAGTCGCGCCGTACGGCTTGAACTGGTCGTCCGGCTTCTCGCGGTTGCATTCGAGGTCGAGCGACCAGTCGGAATGAAAGTGTTCGGGGATGCGCCAGTTGTTGGCCTTCGCCCAGCCGAGCACGTGCTCGATGATGCGGCCCGCGCGCTTGCGCCAGGTCTCGTCGCCGGTCACGTCGGCCACGGCGAGGAACGCCTCGACGGAATGCATGTTGGCGTTGAGGCCGCGGTACGGGTCGAGTTCGGTGAATTCGGTGTTCCACGTGTCGACGGACAGGCCGGTCTCGTCGTCCCAGAACTTGTCGAGGAAGACCTTTTCGGCATGGTCGAGCAGTTCGGCGGCACCGGGGCGACCGAGCAGGGTCGCGGACGATGAGGCCAGCAGCACGAAAGCGTGCGCATAGCACTGCTTGGTGGGCGTGTAGCCGCCTTCGGGGGTGATTTCCGGATACCAGCCATCGTTGACGTCGTCATGCAGCGCGCCCTTGAGACCCTTCAGACCGGCGTCGACCAGCTCCTCGGCACCCGGGAAACCGACGAATGCGCCCAGGCAGTACACGTGGGTCATGCGGCAGGTGATCCAAGTGGCGCGATTGCGGTCCTTCCATGGGGTGCCGTCGTCGCCCAGCCAGTAGGAGCTGCCGTCGGGAGCCGGGAACTTCGTGCCGAAGTTCAGCAGATTGTCGCGGGCCGCGTCGAGGAACGCCTTGTTTTCCGCCGTTCCCAGCTGATATTTTTTGTCTTCGACAGCCATGTCAAATCCTTTCCTGATTTCCTGCGATCGCGCACTTGGTTTTCACGCAACGCACGTTCCGGCGCGCCGATGAGCGACGCGCCGCATGTGCATGCGCCCCTTGCGTTCGCACCTTGTTCGGTTATGCGCTCGGGAAACTTCGTCATATTCCCTCGCCGCTGTGCCCTACTGTAGTGATTAAGCGCTTAAGCTGCAAGTGGGACACGCCATCCGCGCCGTCAAGTCCTTCATCCGCGCCTCCGGCATCGACGACGATTGCCGTCTCAACCGGCGCGGATGGCCGCGGGAATCCGGGAATCAGTACAGCGGCGGAAGGGTATTGGCCATACGGATGAAAGGATGCTTGGTGAAACGGCGGAAATCAGCCGCATAACGCGACCCCTCCACCGGAGTGCCGTATGCGCCGGTTCCAGCGGCGCCCGGATCGTTGCGCCACGGCATGTACCACAGCACCCGACGCGTATCGCTGTTGGCGAGCGCGGCGGTGAGCAGGTAGCGCGTCCACGGCGAATCGGATTCGGACGGCGCAGCTGTCTGGGCTGTTCCGGAGCCGACAGCATTCGATTCGCCATGGGCAGCGCAACCATCATCCGCGGCACTGGCACAAGCGCCGGCGCCGGCCAGCGCGGCTTCGTCTTCCGCGCTCATCACGTACCGCGACGCGAATTCGCCAGGCGAGCCCACTTCGGTGGCGGCGGCGATCTTGCCGCGTTCACGGGCGAGCCGCCCGACCACCGTCAGCATGGTGATCAGATCGTCGTGCCGTTCACGCGGCCGCTCTGCCTCGACGTCGGCGGGCGCGATGTCCCAGTAGTCGTCGAATCCGAGTACGTCCACATATTCATCGCCCGGGTAGGCGTAGAGATACCCGGCCTCGCATGTGCTTTCCGAGCTCATGTCGATACGGCTACGGTCGGGCGAGTAGGCGTAGAGCACGTTGTGTAGGCCGCACGAGTCGCGCAGGTAGTCCACGGTCATGCGCCACAGGGCGACGAATTGTTCCGGCGTGGTGTCGGTGGGGTGCGCGGGTGACCCGGAGCACCACCAGAA
>OKRY01001617.1_pt1 | contig 18342 bp, 17 predicted proteins | sample 1601121 | NCBI WGS metagenome assembly OKRY01 (sample SAMEA3541546, study PRJEB24748) | human gut metagenome | biome: human gut; feature: human-associated habitat; material: faeces | place: China | collected 2012
GCTTCACAATGACGATATCTGCCTGATAACCCTTGCGCAGGAAACCACGCTGGGCTACCCGGAAGAGCTGAGCCGGCTGATGTGCCATCAGCTCTACCATCCGTTCGATGGTAAGCACGCCTTCATCTACCAGTTCCAGCATGGAAACGAGCGAGAACTGCACCATCGGCATACCCGAAGCCGCCTTGGCACATCCCCCCTGCTTGTCCTTCCACTCGTGTGGAGCATGGTCGGTACCGATGGTGGCAATGGTTCCGTCGTTGAGCGCCTTGCGCAAGGCATCACGGTCTGCCAGAGTCTTAATGGCAGGATTGCACTTGATGAGCGCCTTCTTCGTAGCATAGTCGGCATCCGAGAAGACGAGATGGGCTATCACCGCCTCTCCTGTAATCTGAGGAAGAGTATGGGCGAAGAGCTCCAGCTCCCGGGCTGTCGTAACATGGGCGATATGCAGACGGGTACCAAACTCGCGGGCTAATTCCACTGCGAGTTTGCTGCTCTCATAGCATGCCTCTTCGCTGCGGATTTCCGGATGATGCTCCACGGCAGGATCCTCGCCGTACTTAGCCTTGGCCTCTGCCATGTTGCGGTTGATGATTCCGGTATCCTCACAGTGCGTCATCACCGGCAGGTTCAGGTCCTTAGCCGTCTTGAAGACGCGCTTCAGAGATTCCATCTTATCCACCAGCATATTACCGGTGCTGGAACCCATGAAGAGCTTGATGCCTGGCACATGGTGCATATCCAGCTGGGCAAAGGAATCCACGTTGTCATTGGTGGCACCATAGAAGAAGCTGTAGTTTACATGACTCTTCTCTGCGCCCAGCTTTCTCTTGTCATTCCACGCCTGCAGTTCGGTAGTCTGCGGCACGGTATTCGGCATTTCCATATAGGAAGTCACGCCGCCATAGGCAGCCGCGCGGCTCTCACTCTCGATGTCCGCCTTGCGGGTTAGTCCCGGCTCACGGAAATGAACATGGTCATCTATTACACCCGGCAAAACGAAACACCCCGTAGCATCCACTACTTCATCGTAGATGCCACGGGGAGCCATGCCTTCAAATATATCTGAAATCACTTCACCATCGACTAGAAGATCGCCCTGAAATGAGCGACCTTCATTGACAATAGTTCCGCCTTTAATTAACATTTTAGACATAGTATTTCTTTTTTCTAAACTTTGAATTTACTCTTTTGCTTCAGGAATGCTTGGCTTCGCCAGTTCGTTTGGCGTTGGTGCAGGAGCCGCATTCGGATCGGTCTGCGGAGCCGCCATCTGTCCTGCCTGCATGCTTGGATCCATCTGCGCTTCGTAGGTACCGTTCATGATAGCCTGGTTTTCCTGTGCTTTCTGGTAGTAGTCCTTCACGTATGGATCGCTCTTGAAGTGCTCGGTAGCCTTGCTCATGATATCCTCTATCCATGGCGAAAGCATCGGATACTGGTTGCCCATGGTTACGAGGAAGAATACGCCTGGTCCCAAGACATTCTCGAAATTGTCGGTAATGAAGGTAGTCACCAGCTTGTCCTCCTGCTCGGAGAGCTGCATCGCCTCAGCATTCAGTTGGGCAGTCACCGCCTGCATATCGCTTCCATTCATGATGGCCTGGTCGTGCTTATGCACCAGTTCCCGCTGCTGGCTCTGCAGCTGCTGGTATTTCTTGAAGAATCCGAAGAGCTTGTCGTTGAGTGGCGTTCCACTTACTACCTGCTGTACATCGTCGAGTTTCACGGTAATGCTTCCCGCCTCCAGCACCAGTGGCAGAACAGGCTCATCGTCCATGAAGACATTTGCCATTCTTGCAGAATCTACCGTTCCCTGGAAATGGAACTGTCCATGTATCACATCACAGGAATCGATCTTGCTGAATTCGTTATTCTTTAAGATTTGAAGGTAGAGCATACGGCCATCCAGGGTACTCACGTTGGAAGTACCCGAAATATCGTAGCTACTGGCGCATGAGGTAAGCGCCACCAAGGTGATAAGTGCGTAAAATATCTTATTCATAAGCTTTATAATTCACATTCAGTGAACAAAAGTACAATCATTTCTTGAAGTACCGAAATAAATTGATGCAATTTAATTGAATATTACAAGTATTTATGTTTTATTTGCATTCTTCCCCCTTCATTTCGTGCGAAATGCGGAAGGTAGTGTAGAGTTCCAGGATAGATGCCACCAGCATCACCACGATCCACTTGCCGTAGAAGATGGAGTAAAAGAGCTGCGGATTGCCCAGCCATTTCTCGGTAAAGGTATAGACCGTATCCACCATCGAGATGCCGGCAAAGACAAAGAGGATGTTGGCTACATTCTGGATGCGCTTCAGGCGATGGATGACAGTCGACTTGCCCTCGTAGGTCTGCATTGACTGGATTACGCTGAAGAGCACGGTGCCCAGAAGGAACACCCAGCTCGTGGTTTCCACCAGCGAAGGATAAATCTGTTTCAGCACAAAGCTGCACGCACCGACAACCATCAGCACGCCGCCCAACAAAAACAAAGCACTCTGTATTTTATTCAACTGTTTCATCTTTCTTATTTTCTTTTTCTGTTCGTTCACACCTTATTATATATAGATAGCGTTATTATATATAGATTGCGTTACCGGATGGAATCCTTGTCCTCCTCGTCTTCATCTATTTCCACCGAACCGGGCAGATCCGTGCTCAGCACGAAGATGTCCTCATTGTCAGCCTTCATGAAGTAGCGTTCGCGTGCTATCTTGCCGAAGACTTCCGGTCCCTTGCGCATTTCCTGCAGGATGCGGAGATCCCTGTCATACTCCGTTCTGTACTTTTCTATCTCAGAACGCAGCGTGGCTATCTCAATCTGATACTTGATATGCTGGCGGATGCTATTGTCGTCAATGACACCCACTATCAAAACACCCGCAATTATCACTATAAGATATTTATAGTGAGCGAGATAATTCCATATAATACTTAACTTTTGACTCATTAATTTCCGAATTTGTTTGCAAAGATAATATTTTTTTGTTATCTTTGCATCACAATTAAGAAAAAATAATGTAAGTGAACGTATATTCAAGCAAAAAAGAATGGAAGAATACATAGTTTCGGCTAGAAAATACCGTCCGATGACCTTTGATTCGGTGGTTGGACAGAGTGCGTTGACTACCACATTGAAGAATGCAGTGAAGAGTGGCAAGCTTGCCCACGCTTATCTTTTCTGCGGTCCGAGAGGTGTGGGAAAGACCACCTGTGCCCGCATCTTTGCCAAGGCAATCAACTGCGAGCACCCTCGCGAGGACGGCGAGGCATGCAATACCTGCGAGAGCTGCCAGGCTTTCAATGAGCAGCGCTCCTACAACATCTTCGAGCTGGATGCCGCCAGCAACAATGGTGTCGATCAGATCAAGACCCTGATGGAGCAGACCCGCATCCCGCCTCAGGTAGGCAAATACAAGGTGTTCATCATCGACGAGGTCCACATGCTCAGTGCCGCCGCCTTCAATGCCTTTCTCAAGACTCTGGAGGAGCCGCCATCGCACGTCATCTTCATCCTCGCCACCACCGAGAAGCACAAGATCCTGCCTACCATCCTGAGCAGATGCCAGATCTACGACTTCGAGCGCATGACCGTACCCAACACCATCGCCCACCTCAAGATGGTGGCTGAGAAGGAAGGCATCCAATACGAGGAGCAGGCGCTTGCCGTCATCGCCGAGAAGGCAGACGGAGGTATGCGAGATGCCCTCTCCATCTTCGACCAGGCTGCCAGCTTCTGCCAGGGCGACATCACCTACCAGAAGGTGATAGAAGACCTGAACGTGCTCGACAGCGACAACTACTTCAAGCTCGTGGACCTCGCCCTGGAGAACAAGGTGAGCCAGATGATGCTGCTGCTCGACAATATCCTGGGCAAGGGATTCGACGGCGGAAACATGATTCAGGGACTCGCCCAGCACGTACGCAACGTGATGATGGCGAAGGATACCCAGACCTTGCCGCTGCTGGAAACCAGCGAAGAGCAGAAGGCAAAATACGTGGAGCAGGCTAAGAAGGCCCCAACACCTTTCTTATATAAGGCACTCCAGCTGATGAACAACTGCGATGTGCAGTACCGACAGAGTTCCAACAAGCGACTGCTCGTAGAGCTGACCCTAATACAGATCGGTCAGATTACCCAGCCCGAAGACCAGGATGTGCCTAGTGCGGGGCGTACGCCCCACAGACTAAAATCCCTGTTTCAGAAAATCGTTGCCCAGCTTAAGCCTGCCTCTCAGGGTGCAGGTGCCGGGCAAGAGAGCGGCAGCAAGGCTCCTGTACGGGAAGCACAGCCTGTCGCTGCAGCTACAGCTGCGCCTATATCAACAGTGAGAAAAGGCTCACAGGTAAAACTGAAAGGCATCGGCATGAGCTTCGCCAACCTGGAGAAGACGGAGCAGAACAGCCAGCGCATCTACAATCCTATCGACCAGCTCAAGGAAGAAACACCGGCATCAACCGGTGCTGCCGCCAACCACGACCAGCCTTTCACCCAGGAACAGGTAGAAGGCCAGTGGATCAGCATGTGTCTGAGAATGCAAGGCATCAAGGACTTCATCGGACTTGCCAATCGCATGAAACCGATCGTACCTACCATCACCGACTTTCCGCATATCGAGGTAGTCATCGACAACAAGCTGCTGCTCGACGACGTGGTCAAGATCAAGGGAAGAATCCTGCAGACCTTCAGAATCGGCTTGAACAACAGCCAGGTAACACTCGACTACCGTCTGGCAGAATCGGATGAAGTAACCCGAATCCTTTCCAAGCGAGAGATACTTGAGAATATGATAAAGGAAAACCCTGCCATCGGCAAACTGACCCAGGATCTACGGTTAGTCATGGCATAAACAAATAGAATAGTAAGACAATAATGGCAAGAAGACTTAGAAAGAAGCGTATAGCCGTGATACTGCTCACGTTTACAGCCCTCATCGGATGGACCACCCACAGCTGCGTATCGCGCTGCACCTCATCCGACAAGGAGAAATCTGCAGATTCACTGCCTACGGTACATATCAACGATTCCATCACTAATGCCCTCACCGAGGGAAAGGCATACCAGGAGATGGATTCCGTCATCGAGAGATACCTCAAGAGATGGGAAATCAACGGTGCCCAGCTCGTCATCACCCGCAACGACTCCCTGCTCTATGCCCGTGGATTCGGATGGGCAGACAAAGAAAGGGGCATCCGCATGGAACCCAACATGCTGATGCGCTTTGCATCCGTATCCAAGCTCATCACGGCTGCCGGCATCATGAAGCTCGTAGAGATGAAGAAGCTGCGCATGGGCGACAAGGTGTTCGGACAGAAGGGCATCCTCTGCGATACCACCTATAATAACAGCATCAAGGACCAGCGCTACTACAACATCACCGTAGAACAGCTGCTGCGCCACCAGGCAGGTTTCAACAACTATGCCGGCGACCCGGTATCCTCCACCCGTTACATCATGATGCAGAACCACCTCACCACCCCTCCCGACCATCCTACCCTGCTCAGGATTCTCCTGAAGCGTCATCTGGGTTATACGCCGGGCGAGGGCAAGTGCTACAGCAATCTGGGCTATATGATTCTCTCGATGATCGTGGAGAAGAAGAGCGGAATGAAATACGAGAATTTCATCCAGAAGTATGTGCTCCAGCCAGCCGGCTGTTTCGACATGCACATTGCGGGCACCTATTACAAGGACCGCCGTCCTAACGAGACGAAGTATTACATGCATCAGGGCAGCATTCCGGTTTATGAGTACAACAACAGCGGCAGGATGGTAGAGAAGTGCTATGGCGATACCGATCTTCCCCGACTTTCGGGAGCAGGAGCCTGGTGCGGTTCGGCAGCCGAGCTGTCGAGATTCATTGCGAGCATCGACGGCATGCCTCATGTCAAGGATATCCTGAGCAGGAAGAGTGTGCAGTTCATGACGCAGGAACAGCCTGACCATCAGTACTCCATCGGCTGGAACTACACGCCGAAGAGCAACCGCCCTTGGATCCGCACGGGTTCCCTTGCCGGCACCTCTGCGCTGATTCTGAAATATCCTGACGGTCAGTGCTGGATTCTCATCACCAACACCTCCACCTGGAAGGGTCATGGCTTCAGCAACGACACCATGGCATTCTTCGAGAAGCTGCGCAAGAAATATATGCCACAGATGCCTAAGCGTGATCTCTTCCTGTAAGAGTGATCTCTTCCTGTAAGAGTGATCTCTTCCTGTAAAAAGCAAATATCCCTCAAGCCTTGAATCTGTGAAAATCTGTGTAATCTGTGGGATTTGTTCTGGGATTTATTCTTTGTCCCACAGATTACACAGATTTACACAGATCTTTACCTTAAAAATATGAGAGCCTAACTTTTTCTGAAACTTTTCACGGAAAACTCTTGCAGGTTTGAAAATAAAGTCGCAACTTTGCGCTATATAATTTTAAAACGGATGGTTATGAAGTACTTAGATCCTAAGGCAGACCTTACGTTCAAGAAGATATTCGGAAATCATCCTAAAAGAATGATCAGCCTTCTGAACGCACTGCTGCCTCTCAGCGAAGAAGAGCAGATACACGAGATAAAATATCTGCCTACAGAACTTGTTCCCCAGCTAGAAGGGGGCAAGAACACCATTGTGGATGTACTCTGCACAGATGCAAGAGGCAGAAAGTTCTGTGTGGAAATGCAGATGGAATGGTCTGACGCTTTCCAGCAGCGAGTACTGTTCAATGCATCCAAGCTCTATGTGAGTCAGGCTAAAAAGGGAGGAAAATACAGCGAACTGCAACCCGTATATTCCTTGAATCTTGTGAATGATATCATTGCGCATGATACTCCGGATTTCATCCACAACTATCGCATCGTGCATGACAAGGACAGCAACAAGGTGATAGAAGGCTTGCATTTCACCTTCATAGAACTTCCGAAGTTCACTCCACACTCCATCACCGACAAGCGCATGATGGTCTTGTGGCTCCGTTTCCTCACGGAAATCAATTCCAATACGAAGAAGATTCCAGCCGACCTGCTTAATGACCCGGAAATTGGAAAAGCCGTAGAAGAGTTGGAAATTTCCGGCTTTACAGATTGCCGAACTCAGAGCCTACGACAAGTTCTGGGATTCCGTAAGTGTTGAAAGAACCCTCCTGGATGACAGATACCAAAAAGGTAAGGAAGAAGGAATAGCGGAAGGTATGGAAAAAGGTATGTCCCAACGAAGCCTTGAGATTGCCAGAAAGATGCTGGTGAAGGGCTTAGATGATACCACTATTATGGAAATGACAGGGTTAAGCCTGGATGAAATCAGGCTGTTGAAATCGAAAATGAATATAATATAAAACAACATCCCCCATCCTGTTTTCGCAAGCAGGATGGGGGATATTTTAGTTAAGATTAAACTCCATGCTCTTTCTTAGCTTTATATTTGAATTCATCAAATCCATTACCATATACGCCAATCACTGCGCTCTGGCTGACGAAGGCGTGTGGATCAATCTCTGATATCATGCGGAAGATAGTAGGTGCCTGGCGCTGCTTGGCAAGTACGAACAGCATCTTCACATCCTGACCTGAATAGAAACCTGAAGCATTCACTACCGTAACTCCTCGCTCGGCATCTACATTGATGCGCTTGCCTATCTCCTCATACTTCTGGGAGATAATGAAGAACTGCACACTCCTGCGGCGACTGTTTACCACCTGGTCGATGCAGAATCCCTGCACGCAAAGTACCACATAACCATAGAAGATCTTCTCGATGTCGTGGACTACCAGATAACTGGAAGTGATGATGACGATATCGCAGATCATAATCACTCTACCGAGAGATATGTCACGGTACTTGTTGACAATTGCTGCAATGATATCCGTACCACCCGTACTGCCTCCTACCGAGAAACCTAAACCAATACCGCAGCCGCAGAATACGGCTCCCAGAAAGGCTGACCACAATGGCTGGTCGTGAAGCAACTCAGGTATCACAAGATAGCCTGAAGAGATAAGGGAGGTCAATGCAGTGACAATAGCTACAGCATAGACGGTTTTAAGACAGAATTTAAATCCCAGGATTTTCAATCCCGCCAACAGCAGGGCGCCATTGGCAATCAAATAAGGAATTTGAACCGGACAGCCTGTAGCCCAATAGATGATACTGGCCACACCAGGCAATCCACTTGCCGTTACGTTAATCGGCAATAAGAACACATTCCATCCGATACAATAGGAAATCATTCCTATCGCAATCATCACGTAATCTTGTACTGATTTCCACAAGGGTCGAGGTGAATTCATTGTTTTTAATTAATAGTTTATAATTGATAATGTTTGGTTTTACCAGAATTTATGCTGCGCTTCTGACCACTCAAAGCCCTGAGTAGCCACTTTCGCCTCTAAGGCAGCGCGATTTACATTAAAGTGATTACAAATCTCATCGAGTGTATCAAACTCGTGGTCACGAAGCAGGAAGTTGATGGCACTTACGAGCATCGGAACATCATTCATCGGTAACTTATCCATTTTTTATAATGTTTAATATTTACTTGAGGCACCATGCCTCTTTCGGGGTGCAAAGGTACAGCTATTTTTAGACAAAACAAAAAAAAATCCCGGCAATCTTTACCGATTGCCGGGATTTTATAAATTATTGATTATTTATGCATTCGCTGCCACTGAAATCCAGTCGAATACGAATGAGCAAATACCGAATGCTACGATACCTACCGTGCAGATAGCAAGCGCCAACTTGGTTGAGCATGCGCTCTGGAAAGTAGGAAGCGGATTGTCGCTATGCTTGATGAACATTGCCTTCACGATGAGCAGATAGTAGTACAAGCTCAATACAGTGTTAACCAAGGCAATGAATACGACGCCGTATGCCCATCCACCGAGGGTGGTATAGATATCAGCTCCCTGTACCGCTGCCATGAACACGAAGAACTTAGAGAACATACCTGCAAATGGAGGAATACCACCCAATGAGAACAACGCCAAAGTCATCAGGAATGCCAGACGTGGATTGGTCTTGTACAAACCATTGTAGCTGTCCATCTGAACAGTGCCGTTGTTGTGCTCCTCGATAGAAGCAATGATGGCAAAGACGCTCAGGTTGGCTACTACGTAAATCAATACATAGTAAGTCAGGGCTGTAACGCTCATCGCTGAGTTGCCTACCACTGCCAGCATGATGTAACCTGCCTGAGAAATAGAAGAGAATGCCATGAAACGCTTCAGGTCGCTCTGACGGATGGCAAACAGGTTGGCGATAGTGATAGAAAGTACAATCACGATGTAGAGCAATACGGTCCAGTACTCTACCATTGGCTGGAACACCTTCATGAGGATGGCGCAGAGTGTGAACGCTGCAGCACCCTTAGATACTACTGACAGATAACCTGTAACAGTAGTTGGTGCACCCTGGTATGAATCGGCTGTCCAGAAGTGGAAAGGAACCAAGGAAATCTTAAAGCCCAAACCACTGAAGAAGAATACTATACCAGCGATGGTCAATGGAGACGCAGTGATGACGTTAGCCATATCCTCGAAGTACAAAGTACCGCAAGCTGCATAAAGCAGAGAGATACCGTAGATCATCACACCGCTAGAGAAAGTAGCGGTCAAAACGAACTTGGCACCTGCCTCAGCAGAATTGTGACGGTACTTATCGAATGCTACCAAGCAAGCCATTGGCACGGATGCCATTTCGAGGCCGAGGAAGAACAGGAGGAAGTGGTTGGCACTTACCATCATGTTCATACCGAGCAAGGTAGAGATAATCAACATATAGAACTCACCCTCCTTGAAGGCTGTGTCCTCACGGCTCAACCACTCCTTGGCCTGTACCATCACGATGAGGGTACCCAAAGCCAGGATAGTCTTCAAGACACCGGCAGCAGAACCCGTGGTGTACATGCCGCCAAATGCCTCTGCGGCTTCTGTAGGGTAGATGTTGAAACAGATGTGAGTCAGCATCAAGAGACATACCAGAGGATTGAACCACTTACGGTCTGCGCTCTTGGAACTGCAGAAGTCAGCAATAAAAGTGATCAACAGAACTACCATCAAGGAAGCTTCTGGAAACATATTTAAAAATTGACTGTAATTCATTTCTTCTGATATTTATTACATGATTACACTAAAGATAGGACCTACAGCGTCCATGATAATCTCCTCTGCCCAGAGTGGGAACATACCGAGACCTGCAACGCAGGCGATAAGACCTGCTACAGCGATACGCTCGTCCCAGGTAGCATCGTGGAGCTTCTCCAACTTTGGATTAGGAACCTTCTGATAAAGGATTTTACCAACACAACGCAGGATGTAAACCGCTGTTACTACGATGGAAGTACATGCGATGATGGTACATACGCGATGGAATGTATCTGCATTCTGGAAAGAACCTACGAAGATGGTCATCTCGGCTACGAAACCTGAGAAACCTGGCAAACCGAGGTTAGCCAAACCAGCTACCGCATAACCTACAGAAAGGAATGGGATGATCTTCATCAAACCACCCAGGTAACGTACGTCACGTGTACCAGCCTGATGGTAAATCATACCGATAACGGCGAAGAAGAGGGCGGTCATCAAACCGTGAGACAACATCTGGAGGATTGCACCAGTAGCAGCTGTCTCAGTCATCATACAGAGAGCGAAGAGCACCATACCACAGTGAGATACTGATGAGTAAGCGTTGATGTACTTCAAGTCGGTCTGTACACAAGCTGACAAAGCACCATATACGATAGAGATGGTAGTCAGCACGAGGAATACCTTGATCCAGAATCCGTGAGTAGCAGCTGGCAAGAGGAACATGGCGATACGGAAGCAACCGTAACCACCGAGCTTCATCAATACACCGGCGTGCAACATAGATACAGCTGTAGGCGCACTTGCGTGACCGTCAGGAGACCATGTATGGAATGGGAACAGCGCACCGAGGATACCGAAACCGATGAAGAGCAATGGGAAGAACACGTTCTGCACGCTCTCTGGGATAGCATGGGCACCATTGGTATGGTGAGCGATATCCAGGATTTCGAAGGTCTGAGCACCACTGTAGAAGTAGATACCCAGGATACCGATGATGAGGAGTGCAGAACCACCCATCAACATCAAGGTCAACTTCATGGCAGAATACTCCTTCGCACCACTACCCCATACACCGATCAAGAGGTACATAGGAATCAGCGCTACCTCATAGAACATGAACATGGTGAACATGTCGATAGAGATGAAGAAGCCATATACACCGATGCTCAGGAGTGTGAACCAGAGGAAGTATTCCTTCTTCATTGGCTCCATCTGCCAGGAAGCAAATGTACCTGTGAACACGATGATGGATGTCAAGAGAATCATCACCACTGAGATACCATCCACACCGAGTGAATAGTTGATGTGCAATGGTTCAAACCAAGGCACACAGTAGGTGAAGAGCATCGGAGCTTGGTCGGCTGGCATTGTCTCACGAGCTTCGAGAAATGCAAACACCAAATAGATGGAGAGTGCGAGCAATACGCTGGCACCGGCTACCATCACACCACGAACCTGCTTATCGTTGCGAGCCAACCAGAGGCCGAGCAACATCAGGAGTGGTACTATGACGAATATACTTAAATTCATTTCTTTTCTATTTACTTAATTGTGAGACATTCATTAAAGAAGAGCGAGCAGACACAGGGTCAATGCCACGGTACCGGTGAGGAACCAGATAGCATAGCTGCGAACATCACCACTCTGCCATGGACGGATAGTCTCGCCTGCCTCCTGTGCACCCCAAGCCATGAAGTTGAAGGTACCATCGATGACACGACGGTCGAACCATGCGATTGGCTTTGAGAACAGACCGAAGACAATCTTGTGAGTGAAGAACTGCCAAGCATCGTCGATATAGAAACGGTTCAAGGCTGCCTTGTGCAACTTAGGCATCTTCTTAGCCAAAGCGTCTGCCAATGGAGTCTTCTTAGGAGCATACATGTAAGTAGCCAGACCAATACCGATGATTGCAACAATCACAGATGTAGTTGCCACGCTCATGTCGATATGGATATCGTAGCTCTGACCTGTAGCAGATACGAAGTGACCGAAAGGAATCAGACCGCAGAGGCAAGAGATGATGGCGAGGAATACCAATGGACCCCACATCACGAATGGAACCTCCTGTGGCTTGCGACGGTTCTCTGGATCCAGCTCATAGTAGCTCTGTCCCCAGAAGATCACGTAGTAGAGACGGAACATATAGAATGCTGTCATACCGGCAACTACTGTCATGAACCAACCCATGAATGGTGAGAACTGGAAGCATGCTGAGATAATCTCATCCTTTGACCAGAAACCTGCGAATGGAGGAATACCTGCAATCGCCAAGCAACCGATGAGGAAGCAGATGTTGGTAATAGGCATGTACTTGTGCAGACCGCCCATGTACTCCTTGAAGTTGCTGCCGATGATGACGATGATGGCACCAGAGCAGAGGAAGAGCAATGCCTTGAACATAGCGTGGGTAAACAGGTGGAAGATACCAGCCATGTAACCCAAACCACCGTGGTGGTTATCTACAGCAAAGCAGACACCGAGTGCTACGAGCATGTAGGCAATCTGAGAAATAGTAGAGAAAGCCAGACCACGCTTGATATCACGCTGGCAGCAAGCTACGGCTGCTGCATAGAATGCGGTGAAGGCTGCAATGTAAGCTACATAGTGCAATGCCTCAGGAGCATACTGTACCCAGATTGGGAAGAGGCTGGCTACCTGATATACACCGGCTACAACCATGGTAGCGGCGTGGATCAACGCAGAAACAGGGGTTGGACCCTCCATCGCATCTGGCAACCAGATGTGCAATGGGAACATCGCACTCTTACCGGCACCACCGATGAACATGAGGAACAACGCTGTTGGCATGACCCAAGCTGCACCTGCCAAAGCTGAGTTGAGCTCTGGCTGAGCATTCAAGTCGTAGTTGAAGGTTCCTACATAGAAGCTGTAGAACAGGATACCAATCAAGAAGAAGAGGTCAGCGAAACGGGTAACGATGAACGCCTTCTTGCTGGCATGAACTGCAGCATGCTTTGGATAGTAGAAACCGATGAGCAGGTATGAGCACACACCCACCAACTCCCAGAAAAGATACATCTGGAAGATGTTGGTAGCTACTACCAAGCCCAACATAGACATGGTGAAGAGGCTCAGGTAAGCGTAGAAACGCTGCATACCCTTCTCATATTCCTCAACCTTGTAGTTCTCATCACGCTCTGCCATGTAGCCGAAGCTGTAGATGTGAACCATGAAGCTGACGGTGGTAATCACGATGAGCATCAATACGGAGATTGGGCTCAGGCGGAAACCGATGTTGAAGGTGAGCAACTCAGTAAACTTCAACCATGTGAAATTAAATACGGTAACAGTTGGGTACATACCTGTAGAGGCATCACGACCCACTGCAAAGAAGTACTCGTATGCTGTATAGACAGACATGGCGAATACACAGCCCATCAATACGGTACCGATGAGTGCTGCTACCGGTCTTTTCATCTTCATACCCACAAGTCCCAGAACCAGGAAGCTCAGGAATGGCAGAAGAAGTATCAAAAATGCATAATTGTATTCCATTGTCTTTTAGAATTTCATGTTTTCAATACTGTTCACCTGGTCACTGTGATAGTTGCGGTAAACGTTGATAATAATAGCGAGCGCTACGGCTGTCTCGGCTGCTGCTACTCCGATAGAGAACAATGTGAAGAAGAAACCTTCCAACTGTCCTGGGAAGAGGATGCGGTTGAACACAGCGAAGTTCAAATCGGCTGCATTCAATACAAGCTCTACGGAGATGAGCATGGCTACGAGGTTACGGCGTGTACAGAAGCCATAGACTCCGATGAAGAACAAGAGTGCTGAGAGCACGAAGAAATATTGTACTGGAATCATTTCTTATCCTCCTTTCTTGCGATTAAGATACCACCGATGATACATGCCAACAGGAATACGGAGATGAACTCGAATGGCAATACATAGCCATACTTGTCTGCACCTACCAGGGCAGAACCTACCTGCTCCATTGGCACCTCGGTGTCGGCTACAGTTGCAGCCATATCAATAAAGTGATTCTTCAACACGATGACTGCCAAGGTGACGAAACCTACGAGGCAGACAAGTGCGCGGCCCAAGATCTTGCTACCCTTGACATGCTCCAGGAGACCCTGAAGGGTACGCTTGGATACCAACTGGATAGCGAAGACGTAGAGGATGGTGATACCGCCGGCATATACGGAAATCTGAGCAGCACCCAGATAGGTATAGTCGAGCAGGAAGAACATACCTGCAATACCGAAGAGCACGAACAACAGGAAGGTTGCCGCACGCATGATACGCTTGGTAGCTACGCACATGATGGCTGAGCCAAGGATGACTACTGCCAAGATGACGAACATAAATAAATTAGCTGTTATCATTGTCTAATGTCCTCCTTACTTAGTCTTGGTGTTAAACTTACCGATTTCCAATGACGCACCACCCTCGATGAGGTTTGGAAGGCTACCGCCCTTATATACCTCCTTGTCAAGGTGCATCACCAACTTGTTGCGGTCGAAGACTGCATTCTCGAAATCGTTGACAAACTTGATTGCACCGAAGTTACATGCGTTGACACAGAGCTCGCAGAACATGCAGTCGCCCAAGTCGTACTGGTAATCCACCAACTTGCGCTTCTTCTTGCCTGTCTCTGGATCCTCTACCATCTCGGTCTGAATCTTGATGGTATCGTTAGGGCATGACTTCTCACACAATGTACAACCCACACACTTGTAAGCCTCGTTCTCATCACGAACAAAGACCAGGCGTCCACGGAAACGTGGAGAGATGTGGAGTGTAGTCTTGCGGTTCTCAGGATACTGCTCTGTGCTCTTTGGTGTGAAGTACTCCTTCATGGTGACCTTCATACCAGTAGCGAGGGTCTTCAAACCCGCTGCAATACCGCCGAAATATGAATTGTTAGACATACTTTCTTATTATTATAATAATGTGTATTAAAGATTATCCGTGGATTCCGAATGCTACGCATACTGTCATCAAGATCAGGATGACCAGTGACAATGGCATCAGATACTTCCACTCCAACTTCAGGATCTGGTCGATACGCAGACGTGGGAAGGTCCAGCGTACCCACATCAGGAGCCATACCACCGCGAAGGTCTTACCGAAGAACCAGATGAAACCTGGGATGAGGTTCATCAGATTGTCGAAGCCCTCGATACCGATGTTCAATGGCGCCCAACCACCGAGGAATACGGTAGAAGCGATACCAGAAATCACGAAGAGGTTGAGGTACTCAGCCAGGTAGTAGAAACCGAAGCCCATACCTGAATACTCAGTGTGGTAACCTGCGGTCAACTCACTCTCAGCCTCAGCCAAGTCGAAAGGACCACGGTTAGCCTCAGCGTTACCTGCTACGAGGAATACGAGGAAAGCCAGGATTGCTGGCACATGACCCTTGATAATCAACCAGTTCCAAGCACCAGTCTGTGCCTCTACGATACCGCTTACCTGCATGGTTCCGGTGAGAACTACTGCAGAAATCAAACAGAGGCAGAGAGACATCTCGTAAGAAATCATCTGTACGGCACCACGCATGGCAGAAACCACAGAGTACTTGTTGTTAGATGCCCAACCGGCGAGGAATACACCCAAGACACCGATAGAACTTACGGCTGTGATGAGGAATACACCTACGTTGAAGTCGAGAATATGAGCTCCCTTGTTCCATGGAAGGAATGAGAAAGTACCTACAGAGGCAATGATCACGAGGAATGGTGCCATGTAGTAGAGCAGCTTGTCGGCTCTATCCACGGCGAAGATCTCCTTGATCAACATCTTGAGCACGTCGGCGAATACCTGGAAGATACCCCAAGGACCTACACGCATAGGGCCAAGACGGCACTGGAAGTAGGCACACACCTTACGCTCCATGAAGATAAGTACGATAGCGATGAGGGCGTATGCTGTCAAAATGCAGATACCCACGAGCACGCACTCAATCAGAATCGACAGGAAGTCGCCCAAACCCAAGGTCTGGCGAAGCAGATTGTCGATGAATGTTGTTACTATACTAAAATCAAACATAATTATCTATCAATATCAGGGATTACGAAATCGATTGCTGCACCTGTAGTGATGAGGTCGGCGATCTTCTGTCCACGAAGCATTGGGTCGAGCGCACCTGTCAAAGACAAGCCCATCGGACGCATCTTCATACGGTATGGACTCTTGTCACCCTTTGAGTCGAGATATACACCAAACTCGCCGCTGGCACCCTCTACAGAGAAGTACCACTGTCCCTCTGGAACCTTGATGATTGGCTTCTGCTTGATGTAGTACTCACCCTCTGGAATGTTGTCGATTAACTGCTCGATGATGTCCAAGCTCTGATACAACTCCTGGATGTGTACATAGTAACGATCCATTGAATCGCAACCGGTAAGGGTGATTTCCTTCCACTCTACCTTGTCGTACATATCGTATGGATGACGCTTGCGGGTATCGTTCTTCCAACCTGATGCACGACCAGCAGGACCGGTTACGGCATAGTTGATACAATCCTCAAGATTCATTGGTCCTACGCCTTCGAGACGGTTGTGAGTAATCACGTTGTCGCCGAATACGTCGAGGTACTCCTGAATCATCGGACGGAGATACTTGCAGAGGGTCTTCACATTCTGAACGAAGTTAGGGTCAATGTCTGCCTGAAGGCCACCGATACGGTAGTAGTTCTGGATCAGACGGCCACCAGTGGTCTCCTCCATGACGTTCAATACGTGCTCACGGTCGCGCATGCAATAGAGGAATGCGGTCAAGGCACCCAAGTCCTGTGCGGTACAGCCGAGATAGAGCAAGTGAGAGTCGATACGCTGCAACTCATCCATGATGGTACGGATGTAGCGGATACGGTCTGAGAGTTCGATACCCATAGCCTCTTCGATAACGCCTACCAAAGCGTGGCGGTGCATCATCGCAGAAAGATAGTTCAGACGGTCGGTCAATGCCAAGGTCTGAGGATAGGTCATGCTCTCCCACATCTTCTCGATACCACGGTGGATATAACCGAGGTGTGGATAGATGCGCTTCACGGTCTCACCATCGATAACGGTCTGCAGACGGAGCACACCGTGGGTAGATGGGTGGTTAGGACCGATGTTGACAACATACTCATCCTCGTCGAAGCGACGCTTCTCTGTAGCAACCAAGTGACCATCCTCGCTCAGGGAGTACTCCATGGTGAAGTCATCCTCTGGCTCATCAGTACAAGGGAACTTGTTTGCCTCAGGACTCATATCGAAGTCCTTGCGCAATGGATAGCCCTGGAAATCTGTGCGGAGGAAGAGACGGCGCATGTCTGGGTGACCCAAGAACTTGATGCCCACGAAATCGAATACCTCACGCTCCAGGAGGTCAGCCACCTTCCAAAGGGCCCGCCTGAAGCGCGCACTGGTGCGTACCTCCGTCCACTGAGATCCTGTAAAACAAACCCCGGAGTTCCGAGCGGAACTCCGGGGTTTTTGCGTCATTCGGTCAGCGGCTCCCAGAAATTCGGGATGGCGGTCAGGTGCTCTTTGATGTACTCCGCATAGGCCCGTACCTTGGGGTCTGCCTGCGGAGCCATGACAAAGCCCAGTCGGGCACCACCCCGCCTGCGTTACATCACACTTCAAAAAAGTAAATAAAACGTTAATCACAAGTTTGTAATCGCTTTCATCTCACTATGAAAAATGCGGCTACGGTTATGGATTTTCCTGCTCTTTAAACCATCTTAAAACTGGCTAAAAAGGAAAATGAAGAAGAAAACAAGCGAAGACATTCGGCGCGAGTTGGCTATAATACTCGGCACTTGTTTGCCACATATTTTTAAAGGAAACAGACATGAGCTTACTCAACGTACCTGCGGGCAAAGATCTGCCGGAAGACATCTACGTCGTGATCGAAATCCCGGCGAACGCAGATCCTATCAAATATGAAGTCGACAAAGAGAGCGGTGCACTGTTCGTTGACCGTTTCATGTCCACAGCAATGTTCTATCCGTGCAACTACGGTTACATCAACCACACCCTGTCCCTGGACGGTGACCCGGTTGACGTACTGGTCCCGACGCCGTACCCGTTGCAGCCGGGCTCCGTGATCCGCTGCCGTCCGGTTGGCGTTCTGAAGATGACCGACGAATCCGGTGAAGATGCGAAACTGGTTGCCGTACCGCACACCAAGCTGAGCAAAGAATACGATCACATCAACGATGTGAACGACCTGCCGGCTCGCTTCTAAGGCTACAGGTTATCCTCTGGCTTTCGTTGCTGCCAAAATTGC
>OKRY01001627.1_pt1 | contig 18279 bp, 18 predicted proteins | sample 1601121 | NCBI WGS metagenome assembly OKRY01 (sample SAMEA3541546, study PRJEB24748) | human gut metagenome | biome: human gut; feature: human-associated habitat; material: faeces | place: China | collected 2012
AGTTCATGTATAATGAAAGTAAAATATAAATTCAAATTTAAATACAGATACAAATATAAAATACAAATTTGACACATAAAAGATTTATAGAGATATCGTATAGTATCTATAAAGTAAGAGGACTATATATGGACAAAGAACTAAGCAACTTTTTAGAACAACGAGAACATACTGTTCTTACCGATATTGATGTTATAACTGCGGCAGTAGCTGTACCATTATTAGAAATCGATGGGGAAGATCATGTAGTATTTACTGTGCGCAGTAATAAGCTACGCCGTCAACCAGGTGAAATCAGTTTTCCTGGTGGACATTGTGAGCCTAATGATAAAAGTGGTGCCCATGCTGCCATGCGTGAATGCTCTGAGGAACTGGGTATCGATTTAGATCAAATTGAACTTCTGGGCAATTTAGACTGCTTAGTATCTGCGATAGGTGTCAAGCTATATGCCGTAGCCGTGCGCCTGCATACAAGCGATTTGAAACCAAATCCAGACGAAGTAGGAGAGGTATTCACAGTTCCATTACAATATCTATTAGACATGGAGCCAACGGTAGGTCATCTAGACATTGGGACGAAACCGTTAAGAGACTTTCCGTTCCATTTATTAGAAGGCTACAATATCGATTGGAAAATTAGACAGAACTACTCTGTCTATTTCTATCCCTATGAACAATACACCATATGGGGACTAACGGGGCGAGTGCTGAAAAACTTTTTAGATATATATAGGGAGATAGATTTGCATAATAATCCTCATATAAATTGACAGATTGTAAATTAAGGTATACTATTTATGTGTAAAAGGTTTAATGTGTTGCACTAATTAATCTAGGAGGTTCTCACATGAATCGCGAAACAGCATACGTACTTTGGTTTGATGAATTACGACGTGAAGATGTTAATTTAGTTGGTGGTAAGTCTTCTTCCTTAGGGGAATTGACATCCTCCACTAATGTACCTGTACCTTACGGCTTTGCTACAACTGCTCATGGTTATCGTGAGTTTATGAAAGCAACAGGTTTGGAAGATAAAATCCGCGCTGAACTTGATGCATTAGATGATGTAGAAAATTCTGCATTATTGCGTGAAGTATGTGCTAAAATTCGCCGCATGATTTGCGAAGAAGAAATGCCTAAAGAATTGGCAGATGCTATCCGTCATGCTTATGAAGAACTTGGTAAAAAAGTAAACGAAGAAAATCCATTCGTAGCAGTTCGTTCTAGTGCAACAGCAGAAGACTTGCCAGATGCAAGCTTTGCAGGACAACAAGATACATATTTAAATGTACGTGGTGCTGATGTTATTATTCAAAAAGTAAAAGAATGCTACGCATCTACTTTCACAGACCGTGCAACATATTACCGTGTAAAACAGGGTTTCGATCATATGACAGTAGCATTGAGTGCAGCTGTTCAAATGATGGTATTCTCTAAAGCTGCTGGCGTAATGTTTACTGTTGACCTTGTAACAGGCAATGATAACAATATTCTTATCGAAGGTTCTTGGGGTCTTGGTGAATACGTTGTACAAGGTACCGTTACACCAGATAATTTCCGTGTAGATAAAGCTAAAATGGAAATTACAGACCGCATGATTAATGACAAAAATATCCGTTTAGTTCGTAAAGCTGACGGCGACTGTGTTGAAGAAGTTGTTCCAGCAGATGAAGCTAAACAACAAGTTATTACAGATGCTCAAGTGTTAGAGCTTGCTGAATATGCAAAAGCAATCGAAAAACATTATGGTTGCTACATGGATATGGAATGGGGCGTAGATGAACGAGATGGTAGAATTTGGATTTTACAAGCTCGTCCAGAAACAGTTTGGTCCCGTAAAGAAAAAACAGAAGTATCTGAAAAACCTAGCACATTAGATGCAGGTAATCGCGATATTATCGTAAAAGGTTTGCCAGCATCCCCTGGTAATGCAGCTGGTAAAGCTCATGTTATCATCAATCCTGAGGATATTGATGAGTTCAAAGAAGGTGAAATCCTTGTCACTGCTATGACAGCTCCTGACTGGGTACCAGCAATGAAAAAAGCGAAAGCTATTGTTACAGATGCCGGCGGTATGACTTGTCATGCGTCCATCGTTAGCCGTGAACTTGGTATTCCATGTATCGTAGGTACTAAGAGCCGTAGCCATGAAGCGACTACATCTATTAAAGATGGTCAAATGATTACTGTAGACGCTACAAATGGTATCGTATATGATGGCGTATTAGAAGATATCGTTAAAAAGCCAGAAGCACAAGCTACTGCAGGTGTTGTTGCTGAATCTGCTCCTGTAACAGGTACTAAGATTTACATGAACTTAGGCGATCCTGACTTGGCTGAAAAACATGGCGTATTGCCTTGCGATGGTATCGGTCTTATGCGTGAAGAGTTCATTTGGACTACTTTCATCCATGAACATCCATTGCACCTTATCGAAACAGGCCGTAGTGATTTTGCTGTAAATACATTGGCAGAAGGTATGCGTAAGGTATGCCAAGCTTTAGCTCCTCGCCAAGTTGTAGTTCGTTTGAGCGATTTCAAATCTAGTGAATACCGTGACCTTAAAGGTGGCGACAAATACGAACCACATGAATCCAGCGCATTACTTGGCTGGCGTGGCGCTTCTCGTTACTACGATCCTAAATACACACCTGCTTTCAAATTAGAATTAGAAGCAATTAAAAAAGTACGTAACGAATTTGGCTTCAAAAACTTACAAGTTATGATTCCATTCTGCCGTACTGTAGAGGAAGCTGAACTTGTAACTAATTTGATGGCTCAAGAAGGCCTTGTACGCGGTAAAGATTTCAAAATCTGGCTCATGGCTGAAATTCCAGCAAATATTATCTTAGCTGATCAATTCAATAAATATGTAGATGGTTATTCCATTGGTTCTAACGATTTGACAATGCTTGTTCTCGGTTGTGACCGCGATAACGAAACAGTTCAACATATTTACGATGAACGTAATTTAGCTGTTCGTAGAGCGATTCGTCATCTTATCGAAGTGGCACATAAAGATGGTAAAACTGTATCCATCTGTGGCCAAGCACCAAGTGTATACCCTGAACTTTGCGAATTCCTTGTGAAGAGCGGTATCGACTCCATTTCTGTTAATCCAGATGCAGTTGTAAGCACTAAGAAAATGGTGGCTCAAATCGAACAACGAATCATGCTCGATGCTATGACTGGTCGTGGTCGTCAAGAATCTGACGAACTAAATTGGTAATAATATAGTTATGGTAAAAGAGGAGGCCCGTAGGTCTCCTCTTTTTCTGAATGGTAACTTAGGATATAATACAAACAGAGATGAAAGGGGGTTACCGTGTGAAACTGTCGAAACGACAAGAACAAATTGCTCAAATCGTTCGTGAAGAAGGACCTGTTACAGGTAGTGCTATTGCTGAACATTTAGAGGTTACGCGATCTGCATTGCGTTCAGATTTGTCTGTTTTAACTATGCTAGGTGTCTTAGATGCACGCCCTAATGTGGGCTACTACTATGTGGGACTTTCAAAAGAAACACAAACAGCAGAGCGATTAAAGTCATTTCTGGTAAGTGATGTATTATCCCAAGCAGTCGTAGTCAATGGGGATACAAGTTTGTATGACACGATTGTCACTATATTTACTGAGGATGTAGGGACCATTTTAGTGTGTGATGATTCCTATTTAGTAGGTGTCGTATCCCGTAAGGACTTGTTGCGTGCCTCTATGGGGCAAACAGATTCGCACACCATGCCTATATCTATGATTATGACCCCTGTAAGCAAGGTTATAACTGTGGAGCCTACAGATACGCTAGTAGAGGCTGCTCAGAAGATGATAGATTATGAGGTGGATTGTTTACCTGTCATCGTTCGCGAGGATGTGGAAAACAAGAAACGTTTAAAGGTTGTAGGCCGCGTATCTAAAACGACGGTAACAAAAGTATTTTTAGAATGTAGCATACATTGAGGTTAATAGAATGGCAGAAAAAATTATTTATGCAATATCGGACTCCCTTGGGGAGACCGCAGAGGCTGTAGCAAGGGCTACGGCGAGTCAATATGATAAGGAACAAATTGAAATTGTTCGCATTCCGTATATTGATAGTGAAAGCCAAATTGATGAAATTATAGCAGATGCAAAACGTGGCAACCATGTTATTTGTCATACTATTGTATCTGAGTCTTTGCGCAAATATCTTCATGAAAAAGTAGCAGAATACAATATTCCTGCTGTAGATATTATGGGCCCAGTTCTCGATGCAGTAGGTACTGTAGCATCTACAAAGCCTCGCATGACAGCTGGTATGGTTCATAAACTAGACCAAGAATATTTCAAAAAGGTTGAAGCTATTGAGTTCGCCGTAAAATATGATGATGGTAAAAATCCATCGGGCTTTGAAAAGGCTGATGTAGTCATCATTGGTGTATCTAGAACAAGTAAGACACCATTGTCTATGTTCTTGGCATACAAAAAAATTAAAGCTGCTAACTTGCCATTGGTGCCAGAGGTACCATTGCCAGAGGAATTATTTAAAATTCCAGCAAAGAAAATCGTGGGCCTTATTATTGACCCATTTAAGTTAAATAATATTCGTAGTGAACGATTACGCGCTATCGGTTTAGAGGACGAAGCAAATTATGCTTCTATTGAGCGTATTCAATCCGAACTAGAATACGCGAAGGCTATTATGCGTCGTTTGCATTGCCAAGTGTTAGATGTTTCCAATAAATCTATCGAAGAAACAGCATCTCTTGTTATGCAACTCATCGACCGTAACCGCGCATCGGAGGGTAAATGAATATACGGGAACAAATAGAGGAGAGAGAGGCTTTACTCCTTTCTCCCTATGCTGCTAAAAGCCGTGATGCAATCCGTGATATAGAGGAAGCTCCCGATCCACTTAGAACTGCCTTTCAACGAGATCGGGACCGCATTATTCACAGTAAATGTTTTAGACGGTTAAAGCATAAGACACAAGTTTATATTGCACCAGGTGACCATTATCGTACGCGTATGACTCATACCCTTGAGGTGGGTCAGATTGGTCGTACAGTGGCTCGTGCATTGCGACTCAATGAAGACTTGGTAGAAGCAATCGCCATGGGGCATGATGTGGGACATACACCATTTGGTCATGTTGGAGAATATGCGTTACGTGATATGGTAGGTCATTTCAATCATAATGAACAAAGTTTGCGCATGGTTGAAGTGTTAGAAAAGCATGGTGAACATCAAGGCCTTAATCTCACAACCGCTGTGCGCGATGGTATTGTAGGTCACACAGGGGCTACAATTCCAGTTACCTTAGAAGGTCAAATTATTCGTATCGTTGACCGCATTGCTTATTTATGTCACGATTTTGATGATGCACAACGGGCAGGTATGTTGACGGCCGAGGAATTACCTTTTGAAGTGCGAGAACACTTCGGTATGACGCCATCTAGCATGATTACCGCTATGGTTGAAGATATGGTGCGCGAATCTTTAGATAAGCCGGTTATTTCGATGTCTTCCGATATCGAAATGACTATGAATCTATTCCGTCAATTTATGTTTAAAAATGTCTATTTGGCGCCAGCTTTAATTCCTGATCGAAATAAGGCATCTCATGTGGTGAAAAACTTATTTACTCACTTTATGGAACATCCTGATGATATGGAGGGCTGTGAAAGTAATCGTGAGTTTTACTCTACCCGTGATGTGGTAGATTATGTGGCAGGCTTAACCGATCAATATGCTATTAAGTTGTTTAAACAGTACTATATTCCAAATATTACCTTGTAAGATTTTTAGTAATAGGAACATAGATAACAAAAAAAGCAGTTAGTTCAAATGAACTAACTGCTTTTTTTGGGGCTCTAGAACCCCAAAGAGTACATGTACTTTTTATTTTACGCGCGTGTAATTTTATTAGAACGAAGGCAGCGAGTGCATACGTTAACTTTTTTAGTAGCACCGTCTACAACCGCCCGTACTCTTTGAATGTTCGGTTTCCAAGTTTTTCTTGTGCGAATGTGAGAGTGACTCACGTTCATACCGCTAGATGTGGATTTGCCACATACTTCGCAAAGGTTTGCCATAGTTTCCACCTCCAAGCTTAATCTATAACATAACAAAAGTATATTATCATAAAGACATAGTTAAAGCAAGTGTTTTTATCGTACATATTGCTCTTTTTATGAAATATACTACAATATAAGGTATACTATATATCATATTCTATGATATGAAGGGGCTTTTACACAAGGATATACAGAAATTGGATATATCCTCAGTGTTTATCGTATATTTAAAGGAGTTTCTATGGATGAACGGTTAACGACCATTAAAGGGATTGGTCCTGGTCGGGAGAAACAATTGCATAAGCTAGGGATTACGAATGTAACATCATTGTTGACATATTTCCCTCGGAGCTATGAAGACCGCCGTACAATTTATAGAATTGGTGAATTAAAGTCAGGTATGACCGGTGGCGTAGTAGGCAATGTTATTGCTGTACAAGAAAAGCGCCCGCGCCCTCGACTATCTATTTTAGAGGTAGTTATTGCAGATGGTACTGGTCCACTAAAGATTGTTTTATTTAACCAAGGGTATAAAAAGAACTTTTATAAAAAAGGTCAGCGTCTATATGCATATGGCAAAGCGGAATTTCAATATGGGTCTATGCAAATGAATACGCCCCAAATAGAAAATTTGGGAGATGGTGGAGAGCCTGATCGTGGTATCGTTCCTATTTATGCTCTTGTAGATGGAGTGTCTCAATTTGTGGTGCGCTCATCAGTACGCAATTGGTTTGCCGCTAATCATGAAATGCAAGAAATTTTGCCTACTGAGGTTCGTGAATCACATCAATACATGAGTCGTTATGATGCATTTAAAATGATGCATTTCCCGGATTCTTCAGAGAGATATGAAGAAGCGCGTCATCAATTGGCCTATGAAGAGTTATTTGTCATGCAATCTGGATTGGCATTGTTGCGGAATAAAGAGCAGTGTCATAAAGGACCTAAGATGGGGCCTAATGGAGACTTAATGGCTCAATGTATAGAAAACTTGCCGTTCTCCTTAACCGGCGATCAACAGCGTGCATTAGAGGACATTCGCATCGATATGGAAGATGAACGTCCTATGCAACGATTATTGCAAGGTGATGTAGGTTCTGGTAAAACTGTTGTAGCTACATTGAGTTTATTGAAGGCCATCGAAAATGGGTACCAAGGGGCATTAATGGCTCCTACAGAAATCTTAGCTGCCCAGCACTATGAAGGTATAACAGATGTGTGTGGTAACTTAGGTATTACCATAGAATTATTGACAGGGTCTACTACCAAAAAGGAAAAAGAGCGCATCTATGAAGGCTTAGCTGATGGATCAATTAATATGATCATCGGCACTCATGCGCTTATTCAGGAAGGTGTTAACTTCCATAATTTAGGTCTCGTCATTATCGACGAACAACATCGCTTTGGCGTAGAACAACGGGCGCGATTACAACAAAAGGGTACATACCCACATGTACTCATTATGACAGCTACACCAATTCCACGGACCATGACCTTATCTGTGTATGGCGATTTAGCGGTTTCTTTAATTAAAGAAATGCCACCAGGGCGTAAGCCTGTTAAAACGTATGCTGTAGATAGCTCATATAAAGAACGATTGAGAAACTTCTTCGGCAAAGAAATGGCAGAAGGACGTCAAGTTTACGTAGTATGTCCTCTAGTAGAAGAGTCTGAAAAATTAGACTTACAGGCAGCAGAAGAACTGTATTTGGAACTAAAAGAGTACTTTTACAAGGCCTATGAAGTTGGCCTTGTACATGGTCGCATGAAACCAAGTGAAAAGGATGAAGTGATGAATGCCTTTCATAAGGGTGAGATTTCATTACTCGTTTCTACAACCGTTATTGAAGTTGGTGTCAATGTGCCTAATGCGACCATTATGTGCATTGAAGGGGCAGAGCGATTTGGTCTATCGCAATTGCACCAGTTGCGTGGCCGTGTAGGCCGTGGATCTCATCAATCCTATTGTATTCTTGTAAGTGATTCAAAAAATGATGTAAGCCAAGAGCGTTTAAAATTGATGGAACAGACACAGGATGGTTTTGAACTTGCTGAACAAGACTTATTATTGCGTGGTTCTGGTCAATTATTCGGCTTAGCTCAATCGGGATTACCTGATTTACGAGTTGCCAATATAATTAAAGATATTGAAATATTGGTACAGGCTCGCAAGGATGTATTAGATTTTGCAAGCCAACATGGAATGGAAAAACTTGAATCTGTAATGAAAGAAGAATTAGAAAAAAGATTTGGTGAAAAATTTCTTAGAATATTGTATAATTAAGAGGTAGGAATAATAAGTACATAAGTAGCGATAATATTAGATTTTATCTGGGTTTTTCCCTTGTGTATCTGTTCCTCATACCGTATAATAGAACAAACAAATTTATTTCATTTTCATCTATGGAGGTCAATATGCCACTTATTCATGTAGAGCTCGTTGAAGGGCGCACAAAAGAACAAAAAAAACAATTAGGTGAAGCTATCACTAAAGCTGCGGTTGATATCGTTAATGTACCTGCTGACGCAGTAAAAGTTATCTTCGTAGATATGAAAAAAGATGATTATATGGAAGGCGGCATTTTGCGGTCTGAACGCTAAGCTACGACTGACCGCCTAGTCCAATGTGGACTAGGCGGGTCGTAGTTTTGTTTTATTATACGGAAAGGAATTAAATATGAGAGACGATAAATTCGGTATGCGTGGACTAACTTTTGATGATGTTTTATTAGTACCAGCAGCTTCTGATGTGCTACCACATCAAGTAGAGTTAAAAACTCAATTAACTCGTGACATTACGTTAAATATCCCTATGATTAGTTCTGGGATGGATACAGTTACTGAATCCCGTATGGCTATTGCTATGGCTCGTGAAGGTGGCCTTGGCGTTATCCATAAAAATATGTCTATTGAAGAACAAGCCCATGAAGTTGATAAGGTAAAACGCTCTGAACATGGTGTTATCGTTGATCCTATTTTCTTAAGTCCTCAAAATTTACTATCTGATGCAGCAGAAATTATGGGAAAATATAAAATTTCTGGTGTACCTATCACAGAACATGGTAAACTAGTAGGGATCATTACAAATCGCGATATGCGTTTTGAAACTGATTTAACTCGCCAAATCGGAGACTGCATGACAAAGGATTCCCTTGTTACTGCACCAGAAGGTACTTCTCTTGAAGAGGCAAAAGCAATTTTAAGTGAACATCGTATTGAAAAATTACCTCTCGTAGATGGCGATGGAAACTTAAAAGGCTTAATTACTATAAAAGATATTGAAAAAGCGACAAAATATCCAAATGCTGCCAAGGATAGCAGCGGTCGATTATTAGTAGGTGCTGCTGTTGGTGTATCTAAAGATTTATATGATCGTCTTGATGCACTTGTATCTGCTAAGGCTGACGTAATCATTGTAGATACAGCACATGGTCATTCTGCAGGTGTACTTCGTACATTGAAAGAAATTAAACAAGCCTATCCTCATATTCCTGTTATTGCAGGTAATGTGGCGACTGCAGCTGGTACAGAGGCTCTTATTGAAGCTGGTGCAGATGCTGTTAAGGTCGGTATTGGACCTGGCTCTATTTGTACAACGCGCGTTATCGCAGGTATTGGGGTACCTCAAATCACTGCAGTATATGAGTCTGCTCAAGTAGGTCGTCGCTATGGAATTCCTATCATCGCTGATGGGGGCATTAAATATTCTGGCGATATTGCCAAAGCTATTGCGGCTGGTGCCAATGTAGTTATGATGGGTAATATTTTAGCTGGTACTGATGAAAGCCCAGGGGAAACAGTGATTTACCAAGGCCGTTCCTATAAAGTATACCGTGGCATGGGTAGCTTAGGTGCTATGAAGCTTGGTAGTAAAGATCGATATTTCCAAACAGAAGCTAAGAAATTAGTTCCTGAAGGTATTGAAGGTCGCGTACCTTATAAAGGTATGTTGGCTGATACAATTTTCCAAATGGTTGGTGGTTTGCGTGCAAGTATGGGGTATTGCGGATGTCATAACATCCAAGAAATGATTGAAAATACTCAATTCATTCAAATTACAGCGGCTGGTTTAAAAGAAAGTCATCCGCATGATGTAAGCATTACCGTTGAAGCACCAAATTATAGTGGTTGATAATGGAGTATTACATTGAATAAACGTATTTCTGTTTTATCTGTGCCTATCGATTGTGTAACAATGGATGAGGCAGTCCAACGTATTTTGCAATTAACTGAAGAGCCGGGGCTACATCTAGTAGCCACGGCTAATGCAGAAATGGTTATGTTGGCTAATGAAAATCCTACATTGCACACCATATTGAATAATGCTAGTCTCGTCGTTCCTGACGGGGCTGGCATTTTGTGGGCTGCAGAGCGTAAAGGCGAACATGTGCCTGAACGCGTAACGGGGGTAGACGTAACAAAACGATTATTTAAAGTTGCGGCTGACCAGCAAATTCCTGTATACTGCTTAGGGGCAGCACCTGGTGTTGCTCAACGAGCAATTGATAATTTATCTACCCAAGTTGGACCATTAAATATTGCAGGGATTCATGATGGATTCTTCGATAGCACAGAGGAACAAGAAATCGTTAAAGCTATTGGTGAGTCTAAGGCAAAATTAGTGTTTGTTGCCTTAGGCGTACCAAAGCAAGAACAATGGATTTCAGAAAAATTGAGTCACCTTGATGGTATTGTTGCCATTGGTATTGGTGGTTCCTTTGATGTTTTGGCAGGTAATATTCCTCGGGCTCCAGAATGGATGCAACGGAATCGTCTCGAATGGTTGTATCGATTGTATTTAGAACCTCAACGGATTGGCCGCATGTTGGCTATTCCAAAGTTTATGTGGACCGTTATTAGAAATAAATAGAGGAGTGTTGAATCGTGCCTACAGGACCAATAATTAAGGAAGGGTTTCCACTGATAGGGGCTATGCTCATTATCACTGTGGTGTTAGGATTTTTAGGACATTATGTAATTGCGATTATTTCATTTATTCTGGCATTATTTTTCGTCAATTTCTTTAGAAATCCTAAACGTGTAATCCCTCAAGATCCAGATTTAATTTTATCTCCAGCGGATGGTAAAATTATGGATATTTCTGATGTATACGAAGATATTTACTTACATAAAGAATGTAAAAAAGTAACTATTTTCTTATCTGTTTTTGACGTACATGCCAATCGTGCACCTATTGATGGTAAAATTACATACCGTCATTACACAATGGGCAGTTTCTTGCCCGCTTTTAAAGATGATGTAGGCTTTGAAAATGAACGTCATACTATTTGTATTGAAAATGATCGCACTTCCGTATTGGTAACACAAATTGCGGGCCTTTTAGCGCGTCGTATCGTATCTTGGACTGATCTCGATAGCGTTCTTGAACGGGGTCAATTGTACGGGATGATTAAATTCGGCTCTTGTACAGAGATTTATATGGACAAGGATGTAGAGTTGTTCGTGGAAAAAGGTCAACATATTACAGGTGGTGACACTGTTATCGGGAGGTTGCGTCATGAATAAATCTATTATTCCAAATTTATTTACTAGTGCTAATTTAGCCTTCGGTGTTATAGGCATTACATTCTCTGCTACAGGAAATACCTTCTATGCAGCTATTTGCGTACTTCTATCCTTAGTTGCTGATGGTTTAGATGGTCGTGTAGCGAGAGCATTAGGTGTAGCAGGTCCTATGGGACGTGAATTAGACTCTTTATCTGATGTTGTAGGCTTTGGTGTAGCACCGGCTTATATGCTATATATGAAAGAGCTATACGGTTTAGGTTGGATTGCTTATGTTCCTTTACTAGCATTTGCTGTATTAGGCGCATTCCGTCTTGCTCGCTTTAACATCAAAACTGAAGAAGTTCATGGTTACTTTGAAGGTTTGCCAATTCCAGCAGCAGGTTGCTTGGCAGCTACTTACGTATTGTGTGGCGTAGAGGTACCTCAATTTGTACTAGTAGTTTGTATGATTGGTGTAGGCTTCTTAATGGTTAGTGAAGTAAAATATCCAGACTTCAAAGGTAAATCTGCGGTTAATATTAATAAACTTTCCATTGTACTCACTGCTATTTTTGTTATAGCTTGTCTCGTTTATGATTGGCATACATGGGCCGTGATGATTTTTGCTGGCTATGTAGTGTTTGGCCTTATTAATGGGGCGTTAAATATGGTGCGTAAATAAGTGTGTGGAGGATAATAGTATGAATTACCTACTGGATCTGATATTGATCCCTATGCAGGTAATAATCGTAATTTATACGGTTTATTATTTTGTACTCGCCGTAATCGGTATGTGGCGGTCTAGAGTACATAAAAACTATACCCCAAAAAATTCCTTTGCTATTGTTGTGTGTGCTCATAATGAGGAAGCTGTAGTCGGTGAATTAGTAAAAAATTTACGAAGTCTAGATTATCCAGATGAGCTGTACGATATCTTTGTTGTAGCTGATAACTGTACAGATAAGACTGCTGAGGTAGCAAGAGCTGCTGGTGCTAATGTGCATGAACGATTCAATAAAGAAGAAGTAGGTAAAGGCTATGCTATGGGGTGGATGTTTGATCGCGTGGAGCAAATGGATCGGAAATATGATGCATTTCTTATCTTTGACGCTGACAATTTAGTACATCCACAATTCATGTTGGAAATGAATGATCATCTTGAAAAAGGTGAATCTGTTATTCAAGGTTACTTAAATTCTAAAAACCCTACGGACTCATGGGTAGCGGGTACATTCTCTATCGCATTTTGGATGGTTAACCACATGTGGCATTTAGCAAAATACCGCGTTGGTTTATCTACAGCGTTAGGCGGTACTGGTATGTGTATACGTACATCCATCATCCGTGAATATGGTTGGGATTGTAATAGCTTGACTGAGGATATGGAATTCTCCATGAAGTTGTTAACTCATGGTATTCGCACATGTTGGGCTCATGATGCCATCGTATACGATGAAAAGGTTACAACCATGATGGCGTCTTGTAAACAGCGTTTGCGTTGGGCGCAAGGTCAATTCGACTGTGCAGGCCGCTACATTCCAAAGTTGTTTGCCACAGGTATCAAAACTGGTAATATTATGATTTTGGATGGCATTTTCCAAGTGAGTCAACCGTATTTCCTACTTTTGACTACCGTGTACTTGGTATTGTCTTATATCAATGCTTACACACCAATCTATACAAACATTTTGTATCAAATTTTACCGATGTCTGTATGGACCATCATTGGGGTTGGTCAATATTTATTCCCACTTATCGTATTATTGAAGATTAAGGTACCACCAAAGATTTGGTTCTACTATTTACTATATCCATTGTTTGTATACTCTTGGATTCCTGTAAATATTTTAGGTTGGTTCCGCCGTCATAATAAGGTGTGGTCTCATACAGTTCATACGCGAGCTGTTGGCTTAAATGACGTTAAATTGACCCGTATGGGAAACATGAATAAGAATAAAAAATAGAATCTGTAGGAGTGACTATGCATATTTTAATGTGTAATGATGATGGTATTTTAGCAGATGGTTTACGCCGTCTTGCATCGTACTTAAGTCAATATTATCGAATTACCGTTGTAGCACCTGCCAATGAGCAAAGTGCTAAATCCCATGCATTGACGACTGAGATTCCTTTAAAATTAGATGCGTACAATGGCGAGGATGAAAATCCTCGCCTTTATGCTCTAACGGGAACTCCTTCTGATTGCATGAAGTTTGGTCTTAGTTATTTATTGAGTGATGATATGCCTGATCTTGTGATTTCAGGTATTAATCATGGTTTTAACTTGGGATCGGATGTATTGTATTCCGGTACGGTTTCTGCTGCCATGGAAAGTTGTTTTTACGGCATTCCAGGCTTAGCATTATCTGTTGAACGGTATTCTCCTGAACGAGGGGATGAAATGCACCCCTTTATACTTGAATTAATTGAAAAGATTTATGTTAAAGGTCAATTTGATGGCTTATTAAATATAAACTTCCCATTGCGTGGCGCATGTGATTGGGATCATTTTAAAATGGTTAGTCAAGGTTTACAAACCTATAGTAATATTATTGATGCTCGTATTAACTCAAGAGGGCAAGATTATTACTGGTTAGCAGGTGAGCTTGATTATGGTGCTGAAAGTGTCCCTACCGATGTGGAGTATGCTCGCAAGGGCTATATAACAGGGGTAGCACTTACATGGAAGCAGCAATGTGATGTAGGTATGGAAGCGGTTAAAAATATTTTAGATAAAATATAAAAAATATGTTGACATTGTTTTGGGATATCTGTATAATAACAAATGTTCCGAGACGCCGGAGTGGCGGAATGGCAGACGCACTTGACTCAAAATCAAGCGGGTAACACCGTGTGGGTTCAAGTCCCACCTCCGGCACCAACTTTAGGCGGTAAGACTTTTGTCTTACCGCCTATTTTTTATATATTTATATTTATGAATTAATATACAGTTGTATACATTTTATTTGCTTGAGGTGAAAGTATGGATCAAGGTGTAATTGAATATATTGCTAATGTCTTTGACATACCAAAGCTAGCACAACCTGTAAGTGTAGTTCAAATGCCTTTACCGTTAACACGGTTAGCTGAGATACCCTTAGATAGTTCTGTTAATCAATGCCAAGGCTTTTGTTATAACTCTAAAAAAGATGTATTTGTTCTTGCCTGTATAAACTCAGATAATACAAAACAAATTATTTATGAAATAAATCCAACAACGTTACAAGTTGTTGCTAAGTATGAATATAGTCAAAAACGTTTATTAGGCCATATGAATACGTTGACCTATAATCCGAATAATAATCGCTACTATACAACCAACGCTGTTGTAGATGGATATATCGTTACACCTATTGAAGCTGATAGCATGATTGTAGAGGCACCTATTAAATTAAAAGAAAAGGTATTTAACTTTGCCTTTGATAAAGAGCGCAACGAATATGTATCGATTGTGCCTTTAACAAATTCTCATCGTACAATTAATTATTACGATGCTAATTTTAACCGAATTCGTAGCTTTACCATTGATGCAGAGCATACTGATTTAAATAATAATGGCGCCTATGCAGCGAATGGTAATACTATATTTACAACCTTAACAACCTTTGTTTCTGTTGATAATGAAGGTGTTGTTAAGAATATAATTCCTTATACGTCAGGTATGGAAGTAGAAGATATGGATTATCGTAATGGTCAAATGTATGTAGCCGTTAATCGCAAGGGTAAGGTAGAAATTTATAGTTTACCTACATTACCATTTTCAGTAAATGCCTAGATTTTATCTATGTTTTTATCCACTTTAAGAGTGTATAATATAAATGTTAGGGTAATTTAGGAGTTATTATGAAATTAGGGAATGATATTATTGAAATTGACCGTATCCGTTGTGCTATAGAGAAATCTAAACCATTTCGTGAACGCGTGTATACGTCTCATGAGATTGATTACTGTGAAAGCCGAAAAAAAGGGCGTTATGAGTCTTATGCTGGCATATATGCTGCTAAAGAGGCTTTCATTAAAGCATTAGGAACGGGAATGCGCCATGGTTCATGGCAAGATATAGAAGTTTATCATGATGAATTGGGGGCGCCCTTAATTCGTCTACAAGATACTTTCAAAGAAATCTATGAAACATTAGGTTATACTGATATACATGTGTCCATTAGCCATTGCAAAGAATATGCAATGAGCACGGTTATACTTGAAGGAGCATAAGATGCAAATATTAACAACTGAGGATGCTCGATATATAGATCAAGAGGTACCTAAGCAGTTAGGTGTTTCTTTGGAAATTCTAATGGAAAATGCAGGACGTGGCATTGTAGATGCTTTATGGGGACAATATGACTTATTTTCTTTAGATAATGCACGTTCTATCAATAGTTTTGTACTATTTATCTGTGGTACAGGAAATAATGGGGCAGATGGTCTTGTAGCCACTCGTCATCTATTAGAACAAGGCGTACCTGTACAAATTGTACTTGTCGGTGATACGAGCAAGTGTAGTGACCTCTTTGCAGTGCAACTTGAAAGATGTGAAGCAATGGGATGTATCATTGATACGTATGACGAATTCAATGATTGGTCTAATGTGGCTATTGCTGTAGAAGGCATTATGGGCACAGGCTTAACAGGCCGATTGCGGGATTTAACCATCGATATTTTGCATGATATTGATACTATGCGTAGTCAATATAATTTTGACTTGTGGGCTATTGATGTACCGGCAGGGCTAGATGCTTCTTCTGGTCAAATTTCAGAGGGAACATTGACCTATGATTATACGGTTACCTTTGGAGCTATTAAACAAGGTTTATTGTTATATCCTGGTAAGGCCATAGGGGGCACAGTTATTGTTGCACCGCTAGGCGCACCTTGGCAACACGTATTAGTTGATCGAGATAGTACTATAACTATTGATTCGGATTTAGCAGAAACGTTAATCAATTATCGCGTTCCAATGGCTCATAAAGGTATAAATGGGAATACCTTGATTATCGGTGGATCTAGTGATATGGTGGGAGCCCCTATGTTGGCCGCAGAAGCTGCTGTTCACAGTGGAGCCGGTAAGGTTACATTAGGCGTTCCAGATACAATTAAACAAGTTGTGCAAGGTCGTATCATACCGGAAGTAATGGTAACATCTATCGATGAAAATGAATCCCTTTATGACGGACGTCAAGTAGTTGCTATTGGTCCTGGTTTGGGGCGCACTACAGATATTCCAGATGTAGTAAATCAAGCTATAGATTCCTGTGAAGGCGCTCTCGTCATTGATGCAGATGCGTTATATGCATTGGGGCATGTAGGGTCTGTAGATAAAGATGCTTTGCGCGATGGTCATGTTGAGTCCGTATATAAGGTGCAAAAAAATCTGCCATACTGTGTAATGACGCCTCATTTAGGTGAATTTAGTAGACTTATAGATTTACCAATAAAATGGATTGAACGTCACTATATTACACTGGCTAGAGCATTTGCTAAAGCGCATCAAGTTGTATTAGTGCTAAAAGGAATTCCTTCTGTTGTGGCACTACCTGATGGTACGGTATATGTTAATACTATCGGAAATGCAGGTATGGGAACTGGCGGTATGGGGGATGTGTTAACAGGTATTATTGCAGGTTTTATTAGCCAAGGTTATTCCTTACAAGATGGTGCAATTCTAGGCGTCTATGTACATAGCCGCAGTGCAGATATACTAAGTGATACTAAAACTTGGGGGTATACACCTAGTGATGTAAGTACATCGATAGGTTGTGTCATTAGTGAATTATTGGGAGAATAAGAATGACAAATAAAATACAGCGTTTTATAGCCTTTTTATTGGTGCTATGTATTCCTATCTTTGCCATTGCGGGATGCACGAATAAAGATGTAGCTAATGCAGCATCTCAGAATAGCACTAGTGTAAATGAAGGCTATTCCATTGATACGAAACAAACAAATCCTGAAGGTCATCTAGACGTATATATGCTAGATATTGGTCAAGGCGATGCCATATTGCTCAAGGTTGGCGATGAATATAGTATGATCGATACTGGTGACATAGAGCATCGTGAGAACATTGTGGCACAGTTAAAGTCTATGGGTGTTACAAAGCTAAAAAATGTAATTATTACACATCCCCATGCTGATCATATGGGTGGTTTCTATGCTATTGCAAAAGCTATGCCTATTGAACATGTGTATGATGATGGTATTTCTGTTGATAATAATATGTATAAAACCTATGAAAAATGGATTGATAAAAATAAAATCCAACGATCCACATTGCGTAGTGGTGATGTAGTAGATTTTGGTCATGGAGCGGTATTTGTTGTATATGCACCTTGGACTGAACCTTTAACAGATAAAAAAGGAGCGCCAGATCTTAATAATAACTCTATTGTAGGTAAGTTAATTTTTGGTAAATTCTCTATGCTCTTTACTGGTGATGCAGAATTACAAGAAGAGAAAAAACTCATAAAAGAGCAGAACTCTAGACTGTTTGCCCGTGTTCTTAAGGTAGGTCACCACGGTTCTCGCACAAGTAGCTCTGAAGATTTTTTGAAATCTATTAAACCAGAAAGTGCATTAATTTCAAATGGCATGTATAATAGTTATGGTCATCCTCACGATGTAACATTACGTCGGTTGCAGGAGAACAATATTGCCATTTACCGTACAGATACGATGGGACGTATTCACATTAGTACGGATGGGAATGAATGGCAAA
>OKRY01001639.1_pt1 | contig 18185 bp, 17 predicted proteins | sample 1601121 | NCBI WGS metagenome assembly OKRY01 (sample SAMEA3541546, study PRJEB24748) | human gut metagenome | biome: human gut; feature: human-associated habitat; material: faeces | place: China | collected 2012
GGACAAAGCAGTTCTCTTCCGCATGGTCCATATGTAGGATCGGATACAGCATTTTCACATCCCACAGATCACAGCTTTTCAATTCTATAAACGCGGAATCCACAAACGCACTGTCTATATAGCGCTCCGGATCCCCGATCACCGGTATTGGCCTCATGGGATCAGCCTCCTTATTATTTATATTTATCATAATACCCCTTTTCCACTAAATATGGCAAGTGTCTGGTGCATCAAAAAAGAGACTGCATATCAAAATAGCAGTCTCTTTTTTATTTTTGTTTACAGATTTTCACCGTTCGATTCAATCACCTCGCGGTACCAGTACGCGGAGTCCTTAAGGATCCTCTTTTGAGTGGTGTAATCCACATAGATTAGTCCGAATCTCTCCGTATAACCGTTGTTCCACTCCATGTTATCGATAGCTGACCAGGCAAAATAACCCCGGATATCAGTTCCCTCCTCTGCCGCTTTTTTCAGGCAGCTTAAATAGCGGTGCATAAAGTCGATTCGCATAGGATCATGAACCTTACCGTCCAGGAATACCCAGTCGGGACAGGACAGTCCGTTCTCCGTAATTACGATGGGAAGTTTGTATTTTTCCTGCAGGAACTTCGGTACATAATACAGACTCTCCGGTGTCACCTGCCACTTCATTGCAGTCACCGGTGCTCCGCAGGGATTCTTCGCCTCGCGATATCCCCCCTGACCATCCGATTCCACTCGTCCGCTCTGGTAGACATTGATTCCCAGGAAATCCAACGGTTCCGAGATCAGTTTCAGGTCTTCCGGATTCCGTAACTCCTCCGGGCAATTCTCGCCATAGGCTTCCATGCCTTTCTCCGGATAATGTCCTAAAATGACGGGATCCAGCCACCAGGAGACTGCCCACAGGTCCTTCGTATCTTCCCGCAGGGTGGCAATTCTTGCTGCTTTCACATCCTCAGGTTGGTCGCTTACAGGCACCGAACTTCCGAAGCAGAATGCCACACCGATCTCGGGCTTTTTCTTCGCGTATTTTCGGATGACCTGCACCGCTCTGCCGTGGGCTTTCAGGTGATTATGGATTGCCAGCAGATACTCCGGCTCGGTGAGCCGTAACTTCGGAGCACAGTTTCCCTGCACATGTCCGATAATCAGATGGCACTGGGGCTCATTTAACGTCATCCAGTGGGACACTCTGTCGGAGAGTCTGTCCACGATTACCTTCGTATATTCTGCAAACCACTCGGGGCTCTCGGGATTCTGCCATCCCCCGCGAATCTGTAATTGTTGTGGAAAATCCCAGTGAAATAAAGTAACCCAGGGTTCAATTTCCGCCTCTAGCAAAGCATCCACCAAATCACTGTAAAACTGCAATCCTTTTTCATTCACCCGTCCCGTACCGTCTGGCAATACTCTGGACCAGCTGATGGAAAAGCGGAATGCTTTCAGTCCCATATTCTTCATTCTCTGAATGTCTTCCTCATAATGATGGTAAAAATCACAAGACACATCACCTGTCTCTCCGTCTAAAATATTCTGTTTTCCTTCAGGGTTCTTACGCGTGTCATGGCAATGCACATCCCAAACGGATTCTCCTCTGCCGTCCTCATAAGCGGCTCCTTCAATCTGGTAAGCTGCTGTTGCCGCGCCCCAAGCAAAATCTTTGCGAAAGCTCATTCCGTTTCCTCCTTATTTATCCTTTTACTGCTCCGATGACAATACCTTTGACAAAGTACTTCTGGAAGAATGGGTAGACACACATGATAGGCAGTGCTCCCATAACCGCCACTGCCATACGAATGGAAATGGAGGGCATCTTCATGGTACTTGCTCCGGCTGCGGAAGCCTTTTTTATCATCTCAATATCATCCATCATCTTCTTCAGCAATACCTGAATACTGTACAGATTATCCCGGTTCACATAGTACAGACCATTCAGCCAGTCATTCCAGTAAGACAGTCCGATCAGCAGTACCAACGTCACGATAATGGGTTTTGACATAGGAAGCACTACTTTAGTGAGGATGTAGAGTTCTCCGCCGCCGTCGATCCTTGCCGCTTCGAGGACTTCCTCCGGGATGTTTGTCGTAAAGTATGTACGCATCATAATGACATTAAATGCGTTTAACAACAAACCGGGAACGATCAGAGCAAATATCGTATTTTTAATATGGAACATCTGTGTCCACATCATGTAGCCAGGCACTAGTCCACCGTTGAACAACATGGTAAAGAAAATATAAAAGGCAAAAATATTTCTTCCTGGCAGATTTTTTCTGGACAACGGGTAAGCGTATAAAGTAGTCAGCATCAGGCTCGTCAGTGTTCCCACAATTGTCACGAAAAAGGATATTGCGTAGCCTCTGACAATGGAGGTACTGTCCATCAGCAAATATTTATAGGCGGACAGGTCGATCTCCGTGGGCCAGAACCGGTAGCCTGTCTTCACCAGTGCCGTCTCTGAAGTGATGGAAGAACTGAGCAACAGTATAAACGGCATGACACACATCAGAGACAATATAATTAATACGGTATTGATCACGACCTGGTATTTGGTATCTTTTATAACCATAATCTCATCTCCTTAAAACAGTGCATTTTCACGGCTGACCTTGCGGACGATCATATTGGCGGTCAGTACCAGAATGAATCCAACGATGGACTGATAGAAGCCTGCTGCCGCCGACATACCCACGTTGTTCAGTGTTGTTAGTCCGCGATATACATAAGTGTCGATCGTATTAGTCACATCGATCAAGGCTCCGCTGTTCATGGGTACCTGATAAAACAGGCCGAAGTCTGAATAGAAAATACGTCCGATGGACATCAGCACCAGCGTGATGATTGTGGGTTTCAGACTGGATAGTGTCACATATCTGACCTGCTGCCATCTGGTAGCTCCGTCAATCACCGCCGCTTCATAATAGGTCTTGTCGATTCCCACCACCGTTGCGAAATAGATGATGCTGCTGTAGCCGAAATTTTTCCATAGATAGACAAATGTAATAATCAAAGGCCAATACTTTGGCTGTGAATACCAGGCGATGCCATTCTTGCCCAAAGGCTCCAAAATAGAGTTATTAATGAATCCGTTCTGTGTATTTAAAAAGCCATATACAATATAGCTGACGATGACTGTGGAGATCAGATAAGGGATCAGAATCAGCGTCTGATATAGTTTTTTCTTCGTCTTGGATCTCACGTCATTCAACAGAATTGCTACCGTAATGGCCAGGATATTCCCCAGGATAATAAATATTGCATTATATAATAATGTGTTTCTGGTAATATTCAGTGCATCTTTTGTGGCAAATAGATAAGTAAAGTTGTCAAGTCCGATCTTCGGGCTCTTAAACATTCCCAGTTTGTAATCATATTTTTCAAATGCCATGATTAGTCCCGCCATGGGGATATAGTTGTTGATAAAAATGTATACAGCACCGGGGATCAACATGAGATATAAAGGAAGATAACGTCTCCATTTTACGAAAGTACTCTTCTTATTCATGAGTATTACCTGTTCCTTTCTTTTGAAAGAGGTCCCACCAAAGAACTGGCGGGACCTCTTTTGGCTTCAAAGCTTATATTTTAGGTTTGGACGATTATTTTTATGATTTGTAGTGCTTTAGTTCTGCTCTGCAAGCCATGCATCCAGCTGTGCCTGCTTAGCTTCGATAATGGTGTTGATACCTGCTGCATCCAGTTCCTGATTCATCTGGGGGATAGCTGTCTCAGGATCCAAGCATCCGGTCAACAGACCTGCACGATATTTCTCTACTACATTGTTACATGCAGTTACTTCATTCAGTACTTCTGAGTTGTCCCATACAAATCCTTTTGCAGGAGAGGGCTGTGCATTCTTATTGAACTCACCCAGTTGCTCCCATACATCAGGATCATCACCTTCCCATACATAGGTAATCTGTTCATTAGGCCAAGCCCAACCTACGGAAGAGTATGAAGTATTGGAAGAATCCACACCTTCCGGATAGGTGATCACACCCTTGCTCTCATCTGCGAATACCCAGTTGTCACCTTCGATACCGTTGACTAACAGGTTGGATACTTCATGGTTGGTGTACATCAGATTCAGCATCTGCATTGCCTTTTCAGGGTTCTTGCTGTTATTAGCAATGCACCAGCTTGCATTTACCATGCTTGTGGTAGAATGGGGTGCACCGTTCTCCATCTGTACTACTACGATGTCTTTACCGCATTTTCTGGTCTCTTCTGCTTCAAATCCTGCCTTGAAGGAAGTGAAAGTACCAAAACCGACACCTGAGTTGAAGAATTCCTGATACCCTTCTGTGGTATTAACTGCATCCGGCATCATCAGACCTTCCTGTGCCCATTGGTATACCCACTTGCAATATTCCTTGAAGGAATCTGTATCGTAGAAATTCACTACCTGGGTACTGTCGGAAAGTGCATTTTCCAGTACGCCCAGATCATCGCTCAGCACGTCACATGCCCATGCCGGATAGATCATTGTTCCGCCGTTGGGAACCAGGGGATACATATCCGGATATGCTTCTTTTACTTTTCTTAGATTGGCATCCAAATCTTCGTAAGTCCATGGAGTGGAGTAGTCGATTCCCAGTTCATCCGCAATGGATTTTACCATTTCAAAGCCACGCCCCTGTGCCTTATCCTTGTTCATCGGTACTCCGTAGATACTTCCGGATACGGTAGAGCACCGCCAGTCATCCTCGGAGATACCAGACAATACATCCGGTGCATATTCTGCCAGCAGATCATCCAGGGCAACAATCTGGTTTGTAGTTGCCATGGTGGACATGGATACCTGCCAAGGCATTGCGAAGAACAAATCCAGATCTTCTCCGGAAGCCAGTGCCAAATTCAGCTGCTCTGAGCTTACACCAGTCAGAAGGTTTACTTTTACACCTATGGCGGGCTCTGTGATCTCGCTTACTGCTGCCGCAACCTTTTCTGCAGCCTCCGTTGTGGAATTATTGTACGCGTAGATGGTAATGGTGGTCACATCATCATTTGACGCTGCCGCCTGTGTGCTTCCTGCCGCGCTGTCTGTGCCTGCACTCTGTGAAGCGTTGTTATCTGCGGTAGATCCGCATCCTGCAAGAGTCGTTACTGCCATCGCGGTAGCAAGTCCTGTTGCCAATAACTTTTTGATTTTCATAAATTTCTTCTCCCTTCGTAGGTCTTCATTGATGATGAATTCATTATAAAAAAATCCCACAATCGTATCTATCTGTTAAAAATGTTGTTTGTGTCAAAAAAATAAGTTTTTTTACTTTCCGCATTCCGGAATATCAAAAATGTCACATTCTATTGTAAAAAATGTGACATTTTGAAAATACTATTCGTTTGTGTGCCCGGTCTCTTCCCGATCCTCCGTAGGTGAAACCCCGTTGATCTTCTTATAGCTTTGGGAAAAATGGGAAAAGTTGGTATATCCCACTTTCATGGCGATCACACTGATGGGTAACACCGTCTCTCGGACCATGTTCCGGGCAAGCGTCATTTTCTCTGAGATAATATATTCTTTTAATGACATTCCCGTTTTGTTTTTAAACAACACAGAAATATAATTGGCGTTCAGGTGCACCGCATCGGCAATATCATCCCTCTTGATATCCTCATCCATGTGGCTTCGGATATATTGGAATATCTCATCGATCTGGGTCTCCTTCCCCGACTCCGTATTCCGCAGTTCATGCAGTCTCGCCGTCACATATTTTACCAGCCATAGCGTATCTTCCGTGTAAGCATAGGCAGACATGGCACGTTGCATGATCTCTTCCTCCGGGAACAACTGCTCCATATCCATATTTAATTTCTGGAGTACCAGATAGATTACACCCATAATCTTCTGGTAAAACCGCATCAAATTTTTGGAATTCAGTTGATCCTCCGCCGCCAATCTCTGCAAGGTATCCGAAGCGTCTTTTACCACGGTATCATACAGTTCATTTTCTAGAAGTTGTACCCAGTTCTCGCAGTAGTGTTCCTCTGCTTTCCGTTCCTTCTGCTTGCTCTCCTGCACATTGTAGATTCCTTCTTTGCGTCCCACATTGTTCTGGTCGGCTTTTTTCAGGGCCCGCGCTAGCTCCCAGACCGCCTGCCGATCCTCCAGTGCACCGTAATATATGGCAACTCCACAGTCGAAAAATTTCTGAAATGTAATCTGAAAACGCTCCATCTGATGATACATGGATTCTTCATTCAGTTCTGCCGCACTGTCGGTGCACAGAAGTACATAATAGATTCCCTTTTCCTGCTGGCAGAGAAGTGCTTTCCAGGCGTAAGGGTAGAACAGTTCTTCCAGCACATTGGAAATCGTATCATATAACAGTGCCTGATCCCAGTTCTCCAGTCCCTTTCCCCAACGAACCACATCCAGCAGGCTCAGTCTGGAATTTTCCGTCACACAGATCCCTATTTCTTCGAGGTTGCGCATGGCTATTTCCACGTCATTCTTCTCCTCCGAGAACAGATCCTCCAACATTGCCCCCAGGACAACCCCCTTTTTATTCTTCAGCAGCTGTCCGTAGCGGGAATCCTCGTTGACCCGCTGTTTCATCCGGATCTTCTCCGTCGCTCTTCCCACGGCATCCTCGATCTCTTCATATCTCGCAGGCTGTAAAATATAGTCAAAGCTTCCCAGCGCCACAGCCTCTTTGGCATACAGGAAGTCCGCATGTGCCGTCAGGAAAATCGTCTCCACATCCATTTCCTGCTTTCTACACCATGCCAACAGGCTCAGCCCGTTTTCCACCGGCATTTCAATGTCGCACAGCATGATATCCACCGGCTTCTCCAGCAGGACCTGTTTTGCTTCATAGGCATTATATGCCTTGTATATCTGCGAAATCCCCAGACGATCCCAATGCACCCCAAACATGACACCGCTTACCACATTGATCTGATCATCTACTATTAATACATTAATATTTTCCATAGGGTAAATACATCTCCACACAAGCTCCGTTCGAGTTGCTATATAATATTGTTGCTTTTTCCTCATAACGTATTTTAATACGTTTCCAGACATTCTGGATACCGATCCCCGCGGTCTTCTCTTCTGCGAATTCTTCCTTGTTCAGAAAATGTAGTACATCTTCCGGAAAACCAGGACCGTTGTCCAAAATCGTAATACACACATAAGTATCCTCCGGTGTCTCTCCAGGGAGTAACGATACCCGGATACTGATGAGCAGTGTTTTTTGGGACTGTACACCGTATTTCACTGCATTCTCCACGAAAGTCAGCACTGACAACGGCAGGATCTGAAATTCTTCCAGTTTTTCGTCCACGGCAATGTTGTAATTCACCGGTACGGACAATCCCAGCTGTGACAGTTTCAGGTAGGATTCCACGCTCTCCATCTCTTTCCGGACACTAGTGGTATCTTCCTCATAAGTAATCACTTTTCTGAGGTAAGAAGACAGCGCCAGTGTCAGTTCCTGAATGGAGTGGTATTCCTTCTGCTCCGCCAGCGCATAGAAATTCTTCAGGCAGTTCAGAAAAAAGTGGGGGCGGATCTGAATCTGTAAATACTGAATCGTTGCATTCTGAATCCTGCGCTCCTGCTCATAGGCATCGATCTTCAGCTTCTGGATCTGATCCATCATATGATTAAAGGTAGTCGCCATCAGACGGAATTCCTCCACATCACTGTTTTCCTCCGCGTAGGCGTTCAGATCACCCTCAGCGATCTCTTCCATGGTTGCTTTCAATCCCTCTAAGGGTGCCACAAAGAAACGATACATATAAAAATACAGAATCGGGATCAGCAGAATAAAAATAAAGCTGCAAAACAGCAGAAACCACTGCAAAGCTCCCATATAGTTCCAGAAGCTTCCGTAGGGACTGATGTAATACTGCACCAGATCACCGTAGGGCAGTTGCTCATACACCACAAGGTATCGCTCCATTCCTTTCCCCGTGATGTAATAACCCTTGGAATTCTGTTTCAGTTCGATCTGTTTCTCTTCCAACAGTTTTTTCTGATTCAGCGCCTGTCCGTCCTGCGTTGCATAGACCAGATAAGACGATCTTCCCTCAACTTCCGAGGAGGGCTTCATAAACTGGTCGAAATCCATGACCGCACCGATATACATCGAGCCGTATTTCAGAATCCGGATCAGGAAATAGTCATCCCCCACCGGAATCACATACCAGTCACTATTCAGTTCCCCCTGCTTCATCTCCTCATAGACAGCCCGACATATTCCAGACTGTTTGGTCGGCACATAGCGAGTACCCGTGGCATGTTTGATCCGGACCAGATCGTTACTCTCCGAATAAAATTCCAGTGCCACCAGTCCATCCACATCCGAAGTCAGATATTTTGTAAAATCTTCCAGAATGTTCTGCCCGCACAGATAAGCCTGTAATGACTCCAACGGATAATTGAGTCTCCTGAAATCATTTTCTACCATTTCCAAGATCATATAAGACTCGACCGTTTTAATACTTTTCTCATAAAACTGTTCGTAAATATAGCCGGTACCGGCTGCGCTCTGGGCAGCCTGCCGGTTCAGCGCTATCATAGAATAAACATTATATATGATCAGTGTCACCGCAAGAGGCAGCACCATAGCGCATACGGTCAGCAATAAACGTTTTCTTACTCTTTTCATTTCTTTATAATGTTATACTTTCAGATTCTTATTACGGTCTGACCGGCGTACCATCCGGCAGACGGCTGAACAGCCAGCCAAAATTCACATTTTCGTTTGCAGGATATTTTTTTGCTAATTTCTCATCAAATCCGGTTCCGATTCCAGGCGCACCGCTTAAATAAGCGTAACCGTTCCGGACTTCGGGACAGCCGGGGAATACTTCCCGCTCCGCATCCTCAAAGCCGGAGAATTCCTGAATACCAAAATTAGGCATCGCAAGATCCAAGTGCATCTGCGCCGCCATTCCGATCGGCGACAGATCATTGGGACCATGCCATGCAGTACGCACCTGATATACATCTGCAAAATGAGCCAGTCTGACAGCAGGAGTGATGCCTCCGATATCACTTAAGTGTACCCGGATAAAGTCGATCCACTGGTTCTGAATGATCGTCCGCCATTCCGTCTGGTTGGTGAACAGTTCCCCGATTGCCAGCGGTACACTTGTCTGTTCTCTCAGATATCTAAGATATTCTCCCTGATCTGGTCTCACGCAATCCTCCAGGAAGAACAATTTGAATGCTTCCATCTCTCTGGCAAATGTCAGAGTATCTGCCAGAGATAGTCTCTCATGGACATCATGCATGATCTCCAGATTCCATCCGAATTCCGTTCGAACCTTGTCCATAAGCTCTACAACGCTCTGCATATACAGTCTCGGGTTATAATAGGCGCCTTCCGGTGCATTTTCCGGCTTTACCAGCACCTGTCTGCTGTCAAGGTTACCACCATAGAGCCCCATGTGACAACGAATATATCGATATCCCTCTTCCACATAACCATAAATACATTCTCTGACTTCTTCCCAGTTTTTTCCGTCGGCATGCCGGTACAGGGCAATTCCTTCTCTGCATTTTCCCCCGAGCAGATCATAGACCGGCATTCCCGCCAGTTTGCCCTTGATGTCCCACAATGCCTCATCTACTCCGGACATAGCGTTGTTCAATACCGCACTGTTTCTCCAATAGGAACTGCCCATCATAGACTGCCAGATTTCCTGGATGTTCTGTACATTTTTTTCCACAAACAGAGGCTTCAGATACTCCTCCACTGCGGTTACCACCGCTTTGTGTCTCCACGTAAAGGTGGCACAGCCGTAGCCGTACAGCTCCGGCTCCGATGTTTCTACCTTCACAACCACCAGGTTGATCCCCCTGGGGGCGGTGACAAAAGTTTTCACATCTCTGATTACAATTTCACTCATAAAATTCCTCCTTCTGTATCTTTCCGATACGAAATGATTCCTTTTATAAGCTTTGATGCCAAATATCGTCCAGCATCAGTTTAGCATAAGACCACACAAATAACAAATGAAATATTCCTATTTGCCATTTTCTGAAAGGCTTGTTAAAATCCCATCTTTGACACTTTATAGAGCCAAAAACAGCCATGCCCCCAGTGTTTATCTGTGGTATGGCTGTTTTGGCTTTTGCACCGATATTGTACTATTTTGTAAATTGTGCTATTATTTCTGTTTTGTTTCTTTGATGATTGTCCGCATATCTGCCTTCGAGATGAATTCATAATCCGTTCGGAAACCGAAGGCTGTGTGCAGGGCATCTGTCAGTTTCGTCGTTTGTAGGAAGGAATGTAGCCGCTGTCTTTGGACAGCAGGGTCATATTCATTTCCCGGAGTGTCTTCAAAATTTCGCTGCAGGTGAATTCTTCTAAAAGCTTTTTTTCCAGCAGTCGGTACACCAGAAGACTGATGTAACAGGTCAGGAAATGCGCTTTTATGCTGTCTTCTCGTCTTACAAAAACAGGTCTTGCTTCGAATTCTGTTTTCATGATCCGGAAGTTTTCTTCGATCTCCCAGCGGCGTCTGTTGATGTTGATGACTTCACGGACATCTCCTTCCAGGTTCGTTACCACTGCATAGAAACCGTCATACATGGCTTCTTCCCGGATACGCTCTTCATCCAGCTGGAAAATCTGTTTCTGTGCGATCTCTCCGTCACCGGTAACTGCTGTTTTCTGAATGAAACGGGAAGGATCGTTAGGACTTTTTCCTTTCCTGGCTTTATCCGGGGACTGCATGATCCTGATGGCACGTTCGATCTGACCGGCCCGGATCCTCTGCTGGTATGCCTTGTATTTCGGGGAGTATGTGATGATAACGGTTTCATCCATGTCTTTCGTGACAATGGGGTATTCTTTGTAATAAACAGTGTTGTACACTTCGGGGTCAGTCTCATCCAGCGTGGAAATGTCTATGAACTTATCTGACCCCTGAACCTTGAACTGTGTCGGCAGGAGCGCCAGCTCACGTTCTTCCTTTTTCATTTTTTTCAGGGAATACGTGATCACATAAGATCTGTTTCCAAAGCTGTTAAAAAGGCGGTTGCCCTTACTGCCAAGCCCGGCATCTGAGCAGAAGATAAACTCGCTGCAGTTAAAATCCCGGATCACTTTCGTCTCCAGAGGCTTCAGGGTAAGCTGTTCGTTCTGGTTTCCGGGATACAGGTCAAAGGAAAGAGGGATGCCGTCTGCATCCATGAAAAGCCCCATGGTCACGATAGGATTTGGTCTGTGTTCCTTGCTTTTTCCATACTTTTTCATGCCATCTTCCGCTTCAATCTCAAAATAATAGTTGGTGCAGTCGTAGTAAAGGATTTTTGAGTTACGCGGATGGACAAAGTTAGAGTTCTGGTAAAGCTCTTCCTGAAGGTAATCCGATTCTTCTGCGAGAACGGAAAGGGAATGGTAAAGATTCTGCAGGGAATACTTTGGCGGTTCCAGCAGGGACTGGCAGTAAGAGAAGCTGCTGAGCTTGCTGGAAGGGGAAAGTATCCTTGCATAGATCAGATCCGTAAGGATAGCATGGAAATCGTAAGTAAACCTGTGATGGTTGCGGATATTTCTGCAGATGTTGTCGAGCCGCAGTTCGGTGCAGGGCTGCTGCAGGAACAGATAGCCGACGTTGAAGAGCCGCTCTTCGTCCAGTGGGATACGGGCAAGCGGGGAAAAGGAGACCGTAACTTTTTCCCTGCGCTGGTTGTAGAGCAGAGTTTCTTTTTTCGCTTCTTTTTTCGCCCAGTCCATCATGGCAGCTTCGTTTCCGGAAAACTGTGCCAGAAGATCATTGTACTTCCCAAGTTTTTTGTAGTTGCGAGAAGAAGTTTTACCGTTGTCTTTGCGGTAGGACTGTGTAATGTAAACATCCTTGTTATCTTTACTGCATGTAATATTGATATACATAAGTGAACCTCCCAGTTAATTCTAACTAACTATAACCAGTACAAAAAAGCACGTATAAAATCATAAAATTTGACAAAAAAATAAGCCATAAATGGCTTAAATAAAGGATTTACATCAGAACGCTAAAAAAAGAAGTGTCAAACTCCCGATAACTATATCAAACATTACTAAACATTACAACAACATTACAATTACATCATAGGTGAAAATTTACTTGCATTTCTGCCTATGATACAGTAGGATAAGGATTTTAAATAATATATGACATTATATAAACATTATTACAACATTATTACAACATTACTTAAACATTATTCACTATAATGACAGGTACAAGTCCCATTCGTAGGCATCAAAGTCGGGGGCTTTTGACCCCGACATCATTAAATACAAAAACAGCATGCGAGTGCCTATTTCTCATAGAAATTTTAACATTTGCCATTTCCCGTAAGTCTTGTTAAAATGAGGATATGAAAAAGAAAAATTTATGTAAAACGTTAGTAAAAACCATGTGTATCGTGCTGGGGATTCTCATCCTCGCACTGTTGGCTTACATCGTCTACCTCTATGCCAGTTATTACAGGATCGAGGACAATCAGGAACTGGTGGTGGAGGCACCGGTCGACGATACTACCACAGGTGCGGCTGCGGTGCTGGCTACGGATACGGAATATTCCGCAGTGACCTACAACATCGGTTTCGGTGCTTATCTGCCGGATTACAGCTTCTTCATGGACGGCGGTACTGCTATTCCGTTTGCCATCCGGTCACAGACATTTACCGTCGCCTCCGGTGTCCGGTCCCGCTCGGAGAATCCTGTTCCTCCGGTGGTGAAGATCACATTAAGCTGTCTCTGATCAGCCAGTCTGATCAGCTCTTTTTCCAGTTTTTTCTGCTCATCCGGTAATAAAATCGTTTCTTTAATATCATATCCGGCATCTTTCAACATTTCGACAATCATGGGTCCGCTTTTGTCTTCTCGTTCTCCGGCAGCCCCTTTATCACTTAAAGTAATAACTGCCGCTGAAAATGGACGGTCACTTTTCACCTGTTCCATGACAACTTCATCTCCTACCTTGATATGACCTCCGGTGACGACTTCTGCAAAAACGCCCTCTCTTGGCATAATGCAGTCACCCATTCTCTTATAAATCTGACAATGACTGTGGCATTCTTTTCCAATCTGTGTCATCTCAAGTACCACATCTCCGATATGAAATCTTGTTCCAACCGGAAGCGCGCGAAAATCAAATCCCTCCACGATCAGATTTTCACCAAATGCACCATATGCAACTTCTGCCCCTTTTGCACGAAATTCCTGAATCTTTTCATCGGAAAGCAGACTGATCTGACGATGCCATTTTCCACCGTGCGCATCTCCTTCAATCCCCCAGTCCATTTTGACCATGGCTTCACGAACCTCATGTTTTTCGGTTCCTCTCTTTTCACTGATGCAGATTCCCTTCAGTCTTCCCATTTTTATGTTTATCCTCCGATCTGTGACATATTTTTCTGTTCTGTAATAAAGTTCTGCTCCTCAAAATGATGCATCTTCGGTTTTCCACGGATCGCCTGTTCGAGACATTTCCGGATTTCTTCTTCCGATCCGTGTACTTTTACTTCTTCCCCGACAGAAGGAAGATACCGGAATGTCTGTCCTGTCGTGTAAATATGATAACCGATCCCACCGGTCTCCACCACGATACTCTCCTCGTCCATATCCGTCAAAATGCCTTTGATATATGAATACATGTTAATCCTCCTAATGCTGCTGTCCACACTTATCGTGTGAGCAGCAAGCTCTAATTACACCATCCGGTTTCCAATCCGTTTTATCATTTCCTGTGCCGCAATGCCGATCAGGAAACCGGTCAGTGCCCCGGCAAATAAAAGCACCGGCATATAATAAAAAATATTATAATTCTCCACAACATAAGCAGCCACAACAAGCTGACCTACATTGTGAAAGATTCCGCCACTCACACTGACAGGCAGAACACCAAACCATTTTGTTTTTTTCAGCAGATACATCATAAGAAAACTAAGCAGTCCGCCTGCAAGACTATATAAAATACTGAACATATTTCCAAACAGGAAACCGGAAAGTACAATACGCAGTGCAGACATTGCCAGTGCTTCTTTCGTTCCCACGCAGTAAAGCATCAGAACCACAACTATATTTGTTAGTCCAAGTTTTACACCTGGTATTCCAAAATAAAACGGAATCAGTGATTCCACATAGCTGCAGATGAGTGCCAGTGCCAGGTAAACACCTAAATATGCTGTTTTTTTCTTATCTCGCAATGGAATCCAACTCACTTTCTCCGGCACCGATCACCTGCACCACTACTTTGTTCGGGAGACAGACGATCGTCTCATTTGTTTTTGAAATAGCTTTCTGATGCACACAGAGTTTGTCCGGGCAGTCAGCTTCCGTCACATCAGCTTTTCCGTCCTTTATCACAAGCAGATTCGTTGTTTTCCCATCTTTCCGGATCGGAATCTCATCATCCTCATCAAGCGGCCGTGAGCATTCCGGCAATATCGCTCACACTAAAGCTCATGTCTATGTCAAAGTTCGATGCAATATTCCACGGGCTGTTGTGCTTATGCTCAGTAGCTGGTCGGATTTTCTGACGAAGATTTCGGATATCATGAACACCTGCCAAAATGACAGATTGAAACGTAGGGTACTCGGTACGTTCCAGATAGTACCCTCTCAGTTGAGCCAAAAAATCCAGAAACACCTGGTTGTTGCTGGCACTGTCTACTTCGTCGATCATCAGCACAATTGGCTTAGATGACATTTCGCACCACTCGCTTAAAACGACAAACAGATCTGCCTCAACATAGTCCAGACTCAGTTTCATTTGCTTGACTTGCTCTTCGATTTCACTGGGCATTTCTCTGCGGTAACGGTTCCAAAGCAGCCGTGCAAACGCCTTAACAAAGCTATTCTCTGTGGCAAACTCTGACGTGCTGACAAACTGAAAGTCCATGCTGATAACAACATACTCACTTTTCAAATATTCCCGCAGTGCCTTCAGAATTGTGGTTTTTCCGTACTGCCTGCCCTTGTTGATGGAGAAATATTGCCCTTTGTCCACCATTTCCTTGATTTGTGCAAGACGGCTGTCCAGATTGACCATGTAATGTTCCTGTGGATTACAGCAGCCGGTGATGTTAAAGTAGCGGCTCATGTGTTTCACCTCGTGTTCGTGTGTAGTTTTTGTTATTTCTATTATACCATATCTACAAAAGCAAATCAAGAAATTTGCCGCAGTATTTCACATTTTCATGTGTAAAAATGAGGAGCAGGTTATATCCTGCTCCTCAAGTCATTTTCTGATTATTCCCCCACGGATTCCTCAGTTATCCCAATTTATTCTCAAATTTCTCGCAACGTATACCAGCGCCCTTTTGCAGGTTCCACTTCAAACAAAGACATTTTGCAGTAGTTTCAAACTTCCAAATTCCGTGCTTTGCGTCTTGTGGTTTGAAATACTGATTTGTTTGGTCGTACCAATATTTACAGAATGCACAGCGTTGATTTTTATTTCCATCCAATTTAAAAGCTGCCATCATAATTTACCATCCCCTAAAAAAGCTTTTTACTTTATTGAAAACATTCCTTGCTCCATTTGCTACTCTAGATACAACAGACTTTGCAGCTGAACCAACTCTTTTGGCAGTCTCGATGATTTTAGAGCCGACTTTTGTGCCTGCCATTTTTCCAACGACACCGCCTGCAAAATGCCCCACTGCAGCACCAATTGGACCAAATACTGCACCAATTGTTGTTCCTATTTTTTTGCCGATCTTAGAGCCGATATTAATTGCCTTAGACTTTATAATTGCAGCAACTGTAGCAACACTTATATTCTGCATTTCCTTTAAACCATCGGCAATTCCAATTTCTCCGCTTGCAACTCTTCCAAGTGTTTTTACATTTTCAATGGCTACACCAGCAATAAGTGCACGGCTCTCAGTATCAGATCCATCCACAGGAAAAACATTATTTCCGTTCGCTATTTCCATTGCACCAGCTGTTGCAATCTTCAAGCCAGAACTTGCTCCGTTTATGATCGACTCACTGATAAGAGCCTTATCCGTCAAAACAGTCTTCAATCCATATTCCATGGTTTTCTCATATAAATCACTTGCTGTAGTTCTTAATGCCGTATCTCCAGCCTGACGAACGGTCTCAGTAACAAGATCTTTCATCTTGTACTTATTCCACATTTCGTCATTCCACTCTTCTGAATCTATGACTTCGACATCTACTATTTCCTGCTGTTCGTCCGAATCGACATATTGATTTGAAACAGACGTTAAGGCAGAATGTGCTTCTGTCAGTTCATAAGCCTGTTGCCCAACAGACTGCTGCGAGGATATTTCCTCCTGAAACCACGCCTCAACAGATTTTCCAGAGTTCATAGCATTGTGCATAGAATCCATAGTCTTATCATGAATTTGGATTGTGCTGATGATTTCATTTGAAATTGTCGATATTTCCTCTGAGCTTTTATCAGGCAGACATTCCATAAGGTAGCTGTTCAGCCATTCTTCAACTGTACAGTTATCTTTCTTTCCAATATAATCACTTATCGAATCCTTCAGAATATCTGCAAACTGCTGTGCTTTATCTTGAGGAAAATTTTCACTTATAAATTTCTCTGTATTCATTGTTTTCTTCCTATGCAGACGCATTCTTGAATTTGCGAGTTTCGTACTCTTTTGATAGTTTGTTCAGTGACTCCTTCATGATTTCCGAAAGAGAATGTGTGTTGTTAATTGATGAAATAATGTAATCGGTCGAAAGACTTGTTTTGTCATCAGCAAAAGTATTTTCAACTGCATCTTTCACAACACCCTCAATATCGGCACCACTGTAACCCTCGGTTTTACTAACAAGCATATCAAGATCAATGTTACTCAAATCTGACTTACGTCGTTTGGCAATATGTATTTCAAAGATCTTTTTCCGTTCTTTTCTATTCGGAAGTCCTACATAAAAGATCTCATCAAATCTTCCTTTTCGCATCAATTCAGGCGGCAGTTTTGTAATATCATTTGCAGTTGCAATTACAAAGGCTGGGCTTGTCTTCTCCTGCATCCAAGTTAAAAAAGTTCCAAATAATCGAACTGTAACTTCACTCCCAGAGCCATCAATTCCTGCAAATGCTTTTTCAAGCTCATCAATCCAAAGTACACATGGTGAAATAGCCTCTGCAAGCGATATCGCCTTACGCATATTTTCTTCAGACTCACCAACATATTTCCCCATGATTTTACCCATATCGAGTCTCAATAACGGTACTTCAAAAAGTTGTGCAGTTACTTTTGCGGCAAGAGATTTTCCACAACCTGGTACACCAGCAATGAGTACACCTTTAGGCATATCCACGCCAAAATCCATTGCTTTATTTATCGACTTATAAACCTTGGCCTTTCTTCTAAGCCATGTTTTCAAGCTTTCAAGTCCGCCGATATCGTCGGGACGTTCTTTCAACGGAATCATTTCCAGTATGCCGGATTTCATAATCATTTGCTGCTTCTGTTCAAAAATCAAATTTAAGTCCTGTCTTGTAAACATACCATTTTGAGCAAGTGCCGTAGCTAGCAGACTTTCTATTTCAAACTCTGTAAGTCCCTTGAAGGAAATAGACATTTCCTCCAGCAAACTATCTGAAATTGGTGAATCCTGTTCTTCTGAAAAACGACCTATCTGCTTTTTAATTTCATCCTGTGTCGGATATTCCAGTTCCACGATTGTAATGAATTTTTCAAGTTCTTTCGGAATTTTTACAATTGAAGAGACAATTACTATAACAGTATCCAGACCTTGAGAAATCTGCAACGCAACGTCTTTCAGCAATGCTGTTACTTCTTGTTCTTCCAAAAAACCAATTGCATCCTTCAATACAAGAAACTTTCTGTCAAGTTCATTATCGCTGTCAAGCAGACGAAGTGTCTCTACAAGGTTCTTGCCCTTTATCAAAGGCTGCTTTGTACGGAAATCAACAAAGCCCTTTGCTCCGTTCCATTCAAGACCTTCTCGACCGCCCATGACTTCTTTAATTATTGCATCAGTTTTTATTTCTTCAAAAGAATTGATAAAAATAATCGGGTAGCCCGCATCTACATATTTTATTAACTGTTCTTTTAACTTCATGCTATACCTTTCTGATTTTCATTAGCACATATGCTTTCTTACGTTTTTTTCTATTTCTTCTAGACATAAGATATAGAAGGCATTGAGACATTTTACGCATTTACTTGCATATTCTCTTATTTCTTGCTCCAAAGCCTCGCCGTTCTGTTTGTATACTGTTTCTA
>OKRY01001640.1_pt1 | contig 18184 bp, 18 predicted proteins | sample 1601121 | NCBI WGS metagenome assembly OKRY01 (sample SAMEA3541546, study PRJEB24748) | human gut metagenome | biome: human gut; feature: human-associated habitat; material: faeces | place: China | collected 2012
CCATGTCCGTGATAGACACCGATCACACTGGCGAATGTTCGTTTTACTGCTGGGGAGCTGTTGGGACAATTTTGATTTCCAGCTTATTTTTCCTGATATTTGGAATAGACAACTGGAAATGGCTCGCCGTAATATGGGCAATCATTCCTGCAGTTAATACTTATAACTTCATAACCTGTCCCATTGAATCTCTGGTTGACAATGGTTCTGGAATGGAAATTAAGGATCTGTTTTCCAAGCCATTTTTCTGGGTTGCAATATGTCTGATGATCTGTTCCGGAGCTTCTGAACTTGCAATGGCTCAATGGGCATCTGCTTATGCAGAAGCTGCACTGGGATTGTCAAAAGCCCTGGGAGATTTAACAGGTCCATGTATGTTTGCAGTAACAATGGGAATCAGCCGTATAATTTTTGGTAAATATGGAGAGCAGTTAGATTTAATGAAGTTTATGAGTGGTTCAGGCATATTATGCGTTGTCTGTTATCTACTTGCCGCTTTGTCATCCAGCCCGATTATCGGACTTATCGGTTGTATTGCATGTGGATTTTCAGTTGGAATCATGTGGCCTGGAACAATCAGTATTTCCTCAAAAACTTTTCCAACAGGTGGAACGGCTATGTTCTCTCTTCTTGCCATGGCAGGAGATTTAGGTGGCAGCATTGGACCTGGAATTGTTGGTCGTATCACCCAGAATGCCGGAAATAATATTAGGATTGGCATGGGATTCGGACTTATTTTTCCAGTAATTCTATTGTTTATGTTATTCCTGCTGTATCGGAAGAAGATATCAAAGCACTGGAAGAGCAGGGCTGTACCGTTACAACTCTGAGCCGTGAAGAGCAGGAAAAATGGGCAGCAAGTCTTCCGGATGTTGTCAATGGTCTGGTAAAGAGCCTTGACGACGCTGGGTACAATGGTTCCGAGATCGTGGAAGATTATTATGAGATTCTGGAATCTCAGGGTGTAGAGAGAGTACGCGACTGGAAGATCAGCGAGTAAGAAAATTGAAGGGAGCGGCTTGTCGCAGAGGAGAGTGTGAGCCGTGTGAAAAGTTCATCGGGACATACAGCGAAGGTATGTCCCGATGTGTTCAGAAAGACAGAGAAAGAACAGACAGAAGAGAGAAAAGGTGGGATGATATGTCAGTCCTTAGAAAATTAGATCGGTGTCTGGAACGTTTTTTGAGTATTATGGATGGAATTGCAGCGATCTCAGTATTTGGAATCATGATTCTGATTACAGCGGACGTTCTAAGCCGATTGATATTAAATAAACCGTTCGCGGGAACGGCGGAAATTGTCAGCAGCATTATCATTATCGTATGTTTTCTGGAGATTCCGTATGTAGCAGTTAAGGGAGCCCATGTCCGGACAACTATGCTGTATGATAAGGTCGGTGTAAAGGGAAAACATGTGATCGATATTGTAGCAGCGCTGATTGGTGTTTTGGTGTATGCATTTATTATCCGGGCAAGCTGGGGAAATCTGTTAAATGCAATTTCGATTCATGAAGCGGAGATAGCCGGATCGGTCCGTATCACAACGGTTCCGGGGCGTTTTTCCATTATATTCGGTTCCGCGCTGATGATTCTGGAATTTATCAACCAGATTATAAAGTATACGTATGAATTAGTTACAGGAAAAAGCTTTGCAGAAGGGGGGAAGGCAGAATGAGTACAGGAGCAGTAGCAGCACTTTCACTGATTCTTTTGCTGGCGCTGATTTTCTTTGGTGTTCATCTGAGCACATCCCTGATGTTTACCAGTGTGCTCAGTGTATTCCTTTTCACGGGACGTTTTTCAACAGCGATGAACGTGCTAAGCCAGTCGGCGTGGGGCGCGGTCCGGCAGTATATGTTCGGCGTTATTCCGCTGTTTGTCTTGATGGGACTTCTGGCGAACTTATCCGGCGCCAGCCAGGATTTGTATGATTCAGCCAGCAAGGGAACCAGAATTTCAATCGTCATCCCGCAGCACTCCTGATGCATCCGGTTTAACGCTATAAACAACAGAAAAAATGATCAAGATATTATTTGCAGACGATGACTTGAAGTATTCCATGTTGCTGAAGAGTTTCCTGCAGCAGCATGGCTACGATGTGACTTATGCCGGCAATGGCAAGAAGGCATGGGAGCAGTTCCCGGAGGTGAAGCCCGACCTGGTATTGCTCGACATCAATATGCCGGAGATGGATGGCTATGAGGTGGCTGAGCGCATCAGAGCCATCGACCCGAAGGTACTTATCTTCTTTCTCACCGACCGTACGGAGAAGAACGATCGGCTGAAAGGTTTCTCCCTGAAGGCAAACGATTATCTTGCCAAACCCTTCTATCCGGAAGAGTTGCTGGCAAGAATAGAGGAGCGGTTCTCCATGAATGAGAGTGAGACGATAGAAGAGGAGGTGTATCGTTTCGGAGAAACCACCTTCTGCTATAACAACAATGAGCTTCGTACCCGTTCCTCTCGTGTGCTCATCACCAGCCGACAAGCCGACATCCTCCGTCTGCTGGCGAAGAATATCGGCAATGTAGTAAGCAAGGAGATGATACAGGAGGCGGTGTGGGGTACCGTGAGCTATGCCAACTCCCTGGCTGTGAATGTGCAGATGACGTATCTCCGCCATGCTCTTCAGCATGATGCGACCGTTAAGATTGAGTCGCTGAAGAAAAAGGGATATGTTTTGTCTGTTATTTCTCCAGAGTAACGATGATGTAGCTTCTGCCATCCTCCTTCAGACCTCTTTCCTGAATGGCTTTGGTGCCCTCTTTCAAGACCTCGATGGCTTTGATTTTGCTGGGAGAAATCTTGTAGAATTCCTCTTTAGTCAGCTCCTGCTCTCTGCCCTTGATCAGACAGTGAGGGTCTGGCTTGGGGGCAGGAGGTGTGGTAGTGGTGATGATATGAATCTCTATCACATCTCTTTTGGGTGCCGGCAGGACGTTGGTGTTTATCTGGTAATTCTTGATGGTTTTACCGATGAGTTCCTTGCCGGTGAAGTTTGGAATGCGCTCGCCGTCGATGCTGTAGATACGCAGGGTATCTGCCTTGGATGCCATACTGCTGGTTATGCCCAGCAGGGCAAATGCAATGGTGAAAATATACTTTTTCATAAGCGTGAAATGTTTATAATTCAGCGTGAAATGTTTTATCATTCGTTTAACTGTGCCAATGGAAGTAGCTGATAACTACCATCTTGTGTTTCTTTGATATTGATGGTGTAATGCTGCAAGTTGCCATCGTTGTCGATGGTGGAGATAACGATGTTTTCGCCTTGGCGGTTGATGGTCAGCTGCTCGGCAGAAGGCAGGGCGGCAGAGGCTACTTCATAAATCTGATTGAAATCTTCATGAATGCTTCTTTCTGTTTCAGAAGAGGTCTCTTCGGCATTGCCGGAAGTCTTTTCATTTTTTCTTGAAGTCTTCCCCGTATTTTCTGCAGTCTTCTCCGTATTGCCAGAAGAGGTCTCTTCTGTATTTTCTGCAGTCTTCCCTGCATGGTTCTCACTTCTTTCTGCAATATCCTTTCTTTTGGTAAGGGCAATCTTGCTTGACTTCATTTCTTGCGGGGTCACGATATCCTGGGTTGCTGCCAGGAAGAGGGAGTCGGCACGTTCCATCTTTTCGTACGCATTCAGATTCCCGTCTCCATCCTCGGAAGATGGCTGCGAGCGAACCACCTGCTCTGTAGGAATCAGGTTGGTGAAACCAGGTTGTTCAGAAGAGGATGAGAAATAATCCTTGATAGGGAAGAGCAGGAAGATGAGGCCTGCCAGCATCGCCGTAGCGAGAAGTATCGCAGAGAGGCGTACCCATCTTGTTTCGTGCTTCTTGGAAGCAGCAAGGGACATTTCTTCTTTTCCGTCCAGTTCTTCCATCATTTCCATTTCTGTTTGATGGAAATTCGGAGTATAGTTCTCCATTCCCAGCATCAGGTTTCTGATGTCGAGATCCTCATCCGTTAAATCCTTATCCTCGCAATGGCGATAGAATTCAGCCAATGCCTGTTCTTCCTCCACGCTGGTATCCGCATCGAGGTAGCGCTCTATCAGCTCATGGCGATAGGTTATATCTTCTAGTTTCTTCATTTCTTTCATTTTTAGAGTTCCTTTTTTAGAGTTCCTTTTAAGAATTTCCTTTTTAAGAATTTCCTTTTCATCATTTCCTGCCTTTTATGATTTCATCATTTTCAGCAATGATTTTCTTGCTGCAGAAATCATCGTCTTGGTGCTCGTCTTGTTGGCACCGCAGATTTCGGCAATCTCATCGAGGCTCTTTCCCTCGCTTCTCAATAGCAGCATTTTTCTCTGCGTATCCGGAAGTCTGTCCATCGCTTTGTCGAGTCGCCTTTGCGTATCCTCACCAATAATGTTCTGGTCGGTACACTCGGTTGCCGTACAGATTTCTGCAGGATGCTTCATCTGTTCCAGCGATGTCGTCTGGGCTTTGTTGCGTCTCAGATGGTCGATGCAGAGATTCCTGGCTATCGTCATACCTAGGGCCTCGATGCTCTGGTATTCAGAGAGCCTTTCGTGCATCTTCCAGAGCTTCACCAGGGTTTCCTGCACGATGTCATCGGCTTCTTCGGCAAGGGTTCCTGCCGAGAGATAGCGTTGACAATGTGCCGTCAACCTGGTGCGCATTTCCTGGACGATATGTTCAAATTCTGTTTCTTCCATTTGTTTCTTTTTATGTGTATGACGCAAGAAGAGGTGGAAGGTAAACAAAAAAAATGCTACCTTCGCACATTTCCGTGCAAAGATAGCATAAAAAATTGAGATATAGACATATCTTTTATTTTATTTGTGGATGAAGTGGATTATTCTTCTGTTTTAGTCATCATCTTCTCATAGAGTCCATCCACGATGGAGTCGGCGAGTGAGATGTTGGGCACCATGATGCTTTCACACTTCAGGTATTCGCATGCCTTGAGGAAGATTTCAGCGGCAGGAATGATGACGTCGGCACGGTCTTCCTTCAGAGAGAAGGAAATCTCGCGCTCCTCGATGCTCAGGGGCTGCATCATCGAGTAGAGGCGCTTCAGCTCGGCAAGCGTCAGGTTCTTGGCGTCCTGCTTGCTGTGGCGTGCCAGTTTGTTCAACTTGTTGATGTTGCCACCCGAACCGATGATCCTGATGTCGCCGTATTGCTCGGCATATCTCGTCAGGTTCTCCTTAAAGAGCTTTTCGGTTTCGGCAGTCACCTTGCCGCTCAGCATTCTCAGGGTACCCATGTTGTAGGAATAGCTCTCGGCGAGCACACCGTCGTGGATGATGCTCACCTCCGTGGAACCACCGCCCACATCAATGTAGGCAAAGCTGCCCTCGTTGGAGTCAGTTTTCTCTACCAGGTTGTTGTAGAGGAGCTGTGCCTCCTCCTGACCCTTGATGATTTCGAGTTTGATGCCGGTTTGCTTCTCTATCTTCTTGAGCACCTTCTTGCCGTTCTCGGCATCGCGCATGGCTGAAGTGGCACAGGCGCGAAATGCCTCTACGTCGTTGAGTTTCATGAATTGCTTGAAGCCCTTCATCATGTGGAGCATCATCTTCTCACGCTCCTTGGAAACCTTTCCCAGGGTGAAAACATCCTTACCCAATCGCAATGGGATGCGGATGAACATGAGTTTCTTGATGCGGTCTTCCTCTCGGATTGCCTCGGGATCGAAGCGCTTGATGAGGAGTCGGGCTCCGTTGGAGCCGATATCTATGGATGCTAAATTCATCATTATTTATATGCGTTATTATTTATAAGCTTTATAGAGTTCTTCCTGACTGCGGAATGGTTCGCCTTCTACAAACTCGTTGCCGCCCTTGCCATCTACCACTCGGCCGTTCATCGTATCTCTCATGCCGTAGGAGATGGTGCGGAGCAGGTCTGCCTGCATATCCTCGTCATATACCGGGGTGAGCACCTCGATGCGGTTGATGAGGTTTCTAGGCATCCAGTCGGCAGAACCGATGAAGTATCTTGGCTTGCCTCCGTTGGCAAAGATGAGGATGCGGCTGTGCTCCAGATAGCGGTCGATGATGCCCACGCAGCGGATGTTGTCGCTGAGCTTGGCGATGCCTGGCACCAGCGAACAGTTGCCACGGATTACGATGTCTATCTTTACGCCAGCCTTTGAAGCCTGATAGAGTTTGCTTACCATATCGGTATCGGTGATGTGGTTGATCTTCATCTTCACCCAAGCCTCCTTGCCTTCGTTGGCATTCTTGATCTCGGTGTCGAGCATACGCAGGATGCGGCTCTTCATGGAGTTAGGAGATACGAGCAGCTCGTTGAAGCGGAATGGTGAGAATGGGCGGTCGATGAAATCGAATACCTTAGCCACCTCGTTCACCAGCTTGGTACGGGCGGTCATCATCAGATAGTCGGTATAGATCTTGGCGTTGCCCTCGTGGAAGTTTCCGGTTCCCACGCAGGCGATGTTACCCTTCTTTGACTCGATATAGAGCAGTTTGGAGTGAATCTTCAGTCCTTCTACACCGAAGATCACGTTTACGCCCTCTTCCTGCATGCGTTTGCTCCACTTGATGTTGCTCTCCTCGTCGAAACGTGCCAGAAGCTCTACCACGGCAGTTACCTTCTTGCCGTTGCGGGCAGCGGTGATGAGTGCCTTCACTACCTTTGAATCCTTGGCCAGACGATAGAGGGTGGTCTTGATGGCCTTCACCTCGGGCTTGGTTGCAGCCTCACGGAGCACACGGATGTAGCCGTTGAAGCTATGGTAGGGTACATGGATGAAACGGTCTTTCTCACGAATCTGGTCGAGGATGCTCTCGTTTGAGAGGAATTCCGGTTTCATGAAAGGAGCCCATTTTTCGTACTTCAGTTCCTTGTGGCCGCAATCTGGGAACGACATCAGATCCTTGTGGTTCTGGTATCTTCCGCCAGCTAGAGAAGCATCCAACTCCTTGGTGTTCAATCGCTCACGCAGCTTCTTCTGAAGTTCCTTCGGCATCTCCTGGTCGTAGATCACGCGTACGGCTTCACCCTTCTTGCGGCTGCTTACACCCAGGGCAATCTTTTCCATGGTGCCGAAGTCGGCATCGTTGTCCATCTCCATCTCGGCATCCTTGGTAAACTTGAAACTGAAGGCACGGTAGGTGCTCTTCTTGAAACCGAGGAATACCAGAGGCAGACAGTATCTGATTACATCGTCCAGATACATGATGTTGTCGAAACCATCGCTTCCCGGCACCTTTACCCAGCGTCCATAGACTCTATCCGGTACCTTTACTACGGCATATTTCTTCTTCTTGTCATCCTCACTCTTCTCTACGGCTAGGTAGATGCGGTTGTCCTCCAGTGCGGAGAGGTCGTCTATCTCGTTGAGCCAGATAGGGTTGACAGAGCCATTGAGTTTGTCGTAGAAGAACTGCGTGAGGAACTCCTTCTGCTCGTTGTTGAGCTGGTCTTCGGTGAGCAGGCGAACCTTGTGTACTTCAAGCTCTCGGAAAACTGTATCCACCGCTTCAGTGTATTCTTTCGAATAAGATTCATTGAGTTTATTAATTGTTTTGAGAGATTTCTTAATCTGCTGTTCGGTATCCTTGTCGAGTTTCTGGTCGAGCATTCGGTTGAGCGATGCTACTCGTACGCGGAAGAATTCGTCGAGGTTGTTGGAGTAAATACCGAGGAAAGAGAGGCGTTCCAACAGTGGCACATACTCTTTCTCTGCCTCCTGCAGAATGCGATGGTTGAAGTACATCCAACTGATGTCGCGTTCTACATAAGCTTTCTTCATCATATCTTCTTTAGTCATGATTTCACTGGTTTAATCTTTAGAGTTACTTTACTTTTGCAGGCTCTTTCTTAGCCTTCTTCTCAGAATCAGCCTTCTTTTCAGAAACAGCGTTCTTCTCTGAATCAGCCTTCTTTTCAACCTTCTTTTCAGAATCAACCTTCTTTTCAAGATTCTCCAAAACCAGGTAATCGGTGTCTCCGTCGATAAAGTGGAGTTCCTTGCGGAAGAACTTGCTGCTGCCTACAGGCACGATGATGTCGTGCAGCTGGTCGCAGTCGGCAAAGGCATGACGGCTCACCTTGTTAGGAGTACCTGCAAAGGTAACCTTCTTCAACTTGTCGCACTCTGCAAAGGCGTAGCTCTTTACCACCTTTACGCCCGCAGGCACATAAACGTTATCCAATTCGTCACAATCGTAGAAAGCATCGTGCTCAATTTCCTTCACGCTGTTGGCGATGATGATGTTCTTGAGGGCCTTCTTGCCGCGGAACGCCATCTCGCCGATAATCTCCACTCCCTCTGGAATGGCAAAGCTAGCTTCCTGGCTCATGCAATAAACCAAGCGCTTCTTGTCGTTGGTGTAAACTGCATCGCCATCGAATTCAAAACTGTCGCTGTCAATCTTCTGCAAGGCGAGATTGAGCACTAAGTTCTCAAATTTACCGTCTTTCTTAGATTTCTTCTTAAGAATATCTAGGATTGCTTTCTTGTTTTCCTTCATCCTATTATATATGTTAATGTTGTTTTTTCCGGGTGCAAAGGTACGGCGATATTTTCAAACGGGGGAGAAAATCAAGTTACGTGTTTATGACGATGATGTTACGACCGTATTACTGATATTACAGAAGCATTACGGGTGTTACAAATGTGTGATGTAACATCTTTGTAATACTTATGTTTTACGGTAGAAATATCTTCTTCTTACCTTTGCAGTCGAAATGAAGAAGATGTCTTTCCGCATCAGTAGGAAAAGATTTCATTCGGAATAAGCAAAATCAGATTTACGTGTATATAATAATAAGGTAAGAAATGAAGAAGAAAACGTATTTGTTGATGGCACTCTCGATGGTGTCGATGGGAATGAATGCCCAGAATTCAGAAAGCAGCTCTCTGGAGAAGGGCATTGAGGAATTCGCCAAGTCGATGACCATTGGTGGAACCATCCGCTCTAAATATGAGTACCAGACCGAAGAGGGGGAGGGACGTTTCGAGGTGCGCACAGCACGTATCAATGTGGCTGGCAATATAACACCCGTGGTAAGCTATAAGGCGGAAATCGACCTCTGCGACGAGGGTAAGATCAAGATGCTCGATGCCTATACACGCATCAAGCCTTGGAAGACCCTGCAGTTCACCATCGGTCAGGAGCGTGTACCATTCACCATCGATGCTCACCGTTCTCCTCATCAGCAGTACTTCGCCAACCGTTCGTTCATCGCCAAGCAGGTGGGTAATGTGCGCGACGTGGGTGCTGAAATCGGATATACCTGGAATGTAGGTTTCCCTATCGTGGTGAATGCCGGTATCTTCAACGGTTCTGGCTTGACCAACCAGAAGGATTACTGGACCAAGGGTGTTAACTATTCAGCTAAGGCTCAGTTCCTCTTTCCGAATGTGAATCTGGTGTTGAGTACGCAGAAGATCAAGCCATCTGATATCACGGTAACGATGTATGATGGCGGTATCACTTTCCACAAGGGCGGTTTCATAGCTGAGGCTGAGTATCTTTACAAGCATTACAGCAAGAATGCCTTCCACGATGTCCATGCGTTCGATGGATTCGTATGCTATGACATTCCGGTAGTCAATCCCAAAAGCATCATCAGGAAGGTTTCGCCATTGGCAAGATATGATTTCATGAGCGACCACAGCGATGGTACCCGATATGGTGGTTCTGATACTGAACTCGGTGCCTTGAAAATCAACGATTACAAGCGCCATCGTGTTACGGGCGGTGTAACCTTGAGCCTTGCCAAGCCATTCATCTCTGATATTCGTATCAACTACGAGAAGTATTTCTATCGCAAGGGTGGCATAGCCAAGACTTCTGAAAAAGACAAGATTGTTGTGGAGTTCATGACAAAGTTCTGATGATGACAAAGTTCTGAAAAATAAAGCCCGGCAGGATTCAGCGAATCTTGTCGGGCTTTAATTATTCATTGTCAATTATTCATTATTAATTATTCATTATCAATTGATTACAGCATTCCCTTAGAGCTAGGAAGCTCGAAGTGGTAGATGTCTCTCTTCACCGCCATTTTCAGCGAGCGGGCAAGCGCCTTGAAGATGCCTTCTATCTTGTGATGCTCGTTCTCGCCCTCTGCCTTGATGTTGAGGTTCATCTTTGCAGCATCACTCAGACTCTTGAAGAAATGCTTGAACATCTCTGTAGGCATTTCGCCCACCTTCTCTCTGTGGAACTCGGCATCCCAAATCAACCATGGACGGCCGCCGAAATCCAATGCCACCTGACAGAGACAATCATCCATCGGCAGACTGTAACCGTATCTTTCGATGCCACGCTTGTCGCCCAGCGCCTGCAGCAGGCATTCGCCCAGGGCAATACCCGTATCTTCAATGGTGTGATGCTCATCCACATAGAGGTCGCCCCTGGTGTGGATGGTGAGGTCCATCATGCCGTGCTTGCCTATCTGCTCCAGCATGTGGTCGAAGAAGCCGAGACCGGTAGAAATGTCGCATTTGCCGCTGCCATCGAGGTTTACCTTGATGTAGATATCCGTCTCCTTGGTGGTGCGCTTCACTTCTGCGATGCGGTCGCCGGCAAAGAGAATCTCGGCTATCTTGTCCCAGTCCATGCCGTCCTTTCCGAGAATCAGACCCTTGCAACCCAGGTTTTCGGCAAGCTGGGCATCGGTCTCACGGTCGCCGATTACATAACTGTTTGCCATATCGTAGGCTGGGTTGTCGATATATTCGGTCAGCATGCCCGTTCCTGGCTTGCGCATTGGGGAGTTATCCTCCGGGAAGTGGCGGTCGATGTGCTGCTTGGCAAAGTGGATACCCTCGCTCTCCAGGGTCTGGATGATGAAGTTGTGTACAGGCCAGAAGGTGTCTTCCGGAAAGGAGTCGGTGCCCAGGCCGTCCTGATTGCTCACCATCACCAGTTCGTAGTCGGTGTGCTGGGCAATGAAGGCGAGGTTTCGGAACACGCCCTTGGTGAATACCAGCTTCTCGAAGCTGTCAATCTGTTCGTCCGCTGGTTCCTGAATCAGGGTTCCGTCGCGGTCGATGAAGAGTAATCTTGTCTGTTTCATGTCTCTTTCTATTGTCTCTTTTTTATGTTAATATGATTAATACTTCTTGCTTTCCTCTTCTTCTGTAGCCATCTGCTCTATGCCGGTTGCAGCCATCTGCATCTGACTCTCCTTTAGTTTTTTCTTTTCCTCATCCTGCACCTTGTAGGATGCATACTGGTAAGCCAGTGCGATGCCGAGCCAGGTGAGGGCATAGATGATGAGCAGGCTGGTGAGGGTAAAGACGAGGAAGAGGAGTGGGGTGAAATAGCCCGGTACGCCGAGCGGATCGCCCTGGAGTGCACCCAACTGTGAGTAGAGCTGGGCGATGATGAGGATGATGGTAGGCACGGCTGCGATAAAGGTGGCGATGCCTACAATCATCATACCCAGGAAGCAGGTCATGAGGAAGCCTCCGAAGTGGCGGAGGATGCGGACCAGCGATTTGCCCGGCTTGCGCTTTTCGCCTCGAGGACAGAGCTGCTTGTGGGGCAGGAGATGCCAGAATGATACTGCCGCCATCACGAGGGTGGCTGCGTAGATGATGGTTTGCAGGATGAATGAAGCCATCGGATTCGCTTCTCCCCAATCGTGAAGCGACTTGTTGGGGAGGAGAAAGTAAAGTACGATAGCCAGCAATACTGCGAAAGGCACGTGGGTAACCCATGTCTGCTTGACGAGCGAATGGATATCACTCGTTACGGTATCGTAGGATGCTTTCATGCAGGCAGTTATGCTGCGTTGCTTAAATAATTCATTTACTTCCATAGTTATAATGATTTAGTTCTTCTGAATTCAGAGCAGGTGATGGCTGTAGCGATAGCTACGTTCAGACTGTCGGCTGTGGCTCTTCCTTCCGGGAAGTTCGGGATGAGCAGTCTTCGGTTCACCTTCTTGGCAAGGGCAGGCGAAATGCCTTTTCCTTCGTTTCCCATCACGATGAGTCCCCGGTTTTCCAGCTGCTGCTGATAGATGTTGTCGCCATCGAGCAGGGTGCCATAAACGGGTACATCTGCAGGCAATGATTCTACCAGAGCCAGCAGGTTGCCATATTCCACCTTCACTCTCGCAATGCTGCCCATCGTCGCCTGCACCACCTTCGGGTTATACACGTCGGCAGTATCCTGACTGCAGTAGATGTGGGTGATGCCAAACCAGTCGGCAATGCGGATGATGGTGCCCAGGTTGCCCGGGTCTTGCACGCCATCCAGGGCGAGGCTCAGTTCCTGGGTGTTGATTTTTGAAAAGCCGAAGTTCTTCTCCTCCGCCTCTTCCTGAGAGTTGTTGGAATCCTGCTTATTGCAGCCGGTATCCTGTCTGAAAACAGCCAGCACCTGCTGCGGATGCTGCAGGAAGCTCACCTTCTTCAGCTCCTCCTCGGTCACCTCTATCACTTCTGTCTGAGCCGCAAGGTGCTTGCCGTGGAGCCACTCCTGGGTAGCCACAATGAGGTCGGCTGGTTGCAGGGCGAGCAGGTCATCTACTACCTTGAAACCTTCCGCCACGAACTTTCCTTCCTTGTTGCGGTTCTTCTTCAGTTCGAGCGAACGAATGTATTTTATCTTATTCTTGCTAATCATTTGTTGTTGTTTCTAATCTTTAATGGATGCAAAGGTAGCATAAAAAGCAGACAATACAAAATAAAAAGTGCTAAATATTTTGTATTTCCTTCGATTTACACTATCTTTGCAATCTAAAAGGATTAGATTCGTGAAAATACAGAAGATTTCAGTTCTCGCCCTGCCACTGGTTCTGGCTGGATGTTCTGCCAGCAAGTATGTGCAGGAGGGAGAGTATATATTAAATAAGGTGGAAGTGAAGAGCGACTCTGCGGAATATGATGCAGGGGCGCTCAAGCAGTATGTGCGACAGAAAGAGAAGCCGAAGCTCTTTGCACTCTTTAAAAACCCGTTCAGCAAGAAGCCCGTCATCTATGATTCCATCCAGGCTCGACTCACTTGCCAGGACCTGCTCACGGCGATGCAGAACCAGGGATTCCTGCACGCTGGCGTATCCCTCTATACTACCAAGCGGAAGAAAGCCCCGAAGCTGGATGCCACCTATCTGTTGCATCCCGGTGAGCCGTTCCTCATCGGCAAGGTGGAATATGACATTGAGGATAAGAACATACAGGATAGACTGCAGCTGGATAATCCTGATAACCAGATGCTGAAGCCGGGAATGCGTTTCACGGTAGAGGCGCTGGATAATGAGCGCAAGCGTATTTCCAATCTCCTTATTGATGATGGATACTTCCGCTTCAACAAGGATTTCATCCACTTTTCTGCTGATACCATCACGGGCAGGAAAGACATCGGCGTTACCCTGCATCTGATGAACTACAAGGCCAACAGTAATGCGCCGGAAACCCCGCACTCACGATACGAGATCAGGAAAATCAACTATCTCAGCAACGACAGCGACCGCATCCACCTGCGCCATCAGGTGCTCCTGAATGCCACTGCCCTGAAGGAGGGAAGTCCCTACAGCGCCTCTGACCTGCAACGTACGTATAATAATTTCGCACGCCTGCAGGCGGTGAAATATACCAATATCCGATTCGTGGAAGCTCCCGATAGCGGAAAGCTCGATTGCAATATCCAGATCAGCACCAACAAGCCTTCTACCATCTCCTTCCAGCCGGAAGGAACCAATACGGCTGGCGACCTGGGTGCTGCGGCTTCACTCACCTATACCAACAGAAACCTCTTCCGGGGTAGCGAACAGTTGAGTATCGAGCTGCGTGGTGCCTACGAGGCTATCACCGGACTGGAGGGCTATCAGGACCAGAACTATCAGGAGTATTCGATAGAGAGCAAGCTGGTGTTCCCACGCTTCGTGGCACCGCTGCTGTCTAAGAATTTCAGAAGAAGACAGACTGCCAATACGGAGTATTCGGTGGCCTGGGACCTCCAGAACCGTCCGGAGTTCCATCGTCGCGTCTTCTCCATGGCATGGCGCTACCGCTGGGCTGAACCCCGCCATCATCTCAACTGGCGATTCGACCTGCTCGACCTCAACTATGTGTATATGCCTTGGATTTCAGAGACTTTCAAACGTGACTATCTGGATGATGTAGATAACAGAAATGCCATCCTGCGCTATAACTACGAGGATATCTTCATCATGAAGATGGGATTCGGATTGACCTATAGCGATGGGGTAGATGCCTTCCGACTGAATGTAGAGTCTTCGGGTAATCTGCTCAGCGCATTCTCCAAGGCGCTGAATTTCAAGATAAATTCTCAGGGACAGCGTACCTTCATCAATATCGCCTATGCCCAGTATGCCAAGGCTGATTTCGACTACACCCATCTGGTGCGCTTCGACGACCGTAACGTGTTGGCGCTGCATGCAGGCATCGGCGTGGCGTATCCTTACGGCAACAGCAAGGTGCTTCCTTTCGAGAAACGGTATTTTTCGGGTGGTGCCAACTCGGTGAGAGGCTGGGGCGTAAGAGAGCTGGGACCTGGCGGATACAAGGGCAATGACGGACGCATCGACTTCATCAACCAGACGGGTGATATGAAGCTCGACCTGAATGCCGAGTACCGCACCCCTTTGTTCTGGAAATTCGAAGGTGCCCTGTTTGTGGATGCTGGTAATATCTGGACGCTCAGAAAATATGATGAGCAGCCTAACGGACAGTTTAAGTTAAATAAGTTCTACAAGCAGATTGCTGCGGCGTATGGTATGGGTCTGAGGTTGAACTTCGATTATTTCATCCTCCGATTCGATATGGGTATGAAGGCAATCAATCCTGCCTACGAGAGTGGGGATGAGCATTGGGCGATCATTCACCCAAAGCTCAGTCGTGATTTCGCCTTTCACTTCGCGGTAGGTTTACCATTCTAATCTTCCATACCCCGTTCTCGATACGCATCGGCAGGTGGAAGTCGGCCTCTTCTACGAGGTGGGCTTCCTGCCCGATGGTGTCCATCTGCAGAAAATTATATACGGTGATGCTGACGGTGGCGTTTGCTCCGTCGTCGCTGAAGTCGATGTCGTTGATTTCTACCGTGGCATCCTCAGCCTTGGTGCGCAGCAGGTCCACATCTGCCTGATGCACGTTGCTGGCAGCATAGCGGAGCCAGGGTTCCGAGTTCTGGGTACAGTACTTCTGAGTCTTGGGGAACTGCCAGTTGAAGTAGTAGGTGGCGAATGAATCGATGTCATTCTCCAGCTGATTTTCGTCACCCTGATGAGATTGGCATCCCGTAAGGGTGTAAACGCTTGTCAGTATGGCTGCTACGGCGATAGCCATACAGGATATTGTTTTCCTAATCATGTTTTCGAATTCTTAAAATTTCTATTTATTTGCTTATTTTGGGCACAAAGATAGTAAAAAACTTTGTAATAAGAATCTTTTTTGCTAACTTTGCAGGTAAAATAACAATTAAAATGCTAAAATTCATATCCTTTGGCAGTGGAAGCAGTGGCAACAGCTACTATCTTTACACTGAAACGGATTCGCTATTGATAGACGTAGGAGTAGGTATCAGAACTCTGAAGAAGCACTTCCATAACTATGGATTGCGCTTCGAGGATGTGCATCATATCCTCGTTACCCATGACCACGCCGACCATGTAAAGTCGGTGGGGAGCTTGAGTACTGACTATCATCTACCAGTATATGCAACCCGTAAAGTTCATGCAGGTATCGAGCGCAACTATTGCGTCCGAAAGAAAATCGTGCCCAATCATGCGCACATCATAGAGAAAGGTGTGCCGTTCGTGGTGGGCGAGTTCAGGGTTACTCCGTTTGGGGTGCCTCACGACAGTACGGATAATGTGGGCTATTTCGTGGAGCACGAGGGTGTCACATTCTGTCTGATTACGGATGTGGGACACATCACGGAGGAGATTCAGGAGTTCATCGGCAAGGCGAACTATCTGGTGCTCGAATCGAACTATAGCGTGGAGATGCTTCTGGCAGGAAAATATCCTCAGTATCTGAAGGAGAGAATCCTGGGGCCGAACGGTCATCTCAGCAATGATGAGTGTGCCCATGCGCTTGCCGACTTCGCCACTCCGAGCCTCCGCCACGTATGGCTCTGCCATCTCAGCGAGGAGAATAATCATCCCGAACTGGCGAGAAAGACCGTGGAGCAGATTCTCAGGAGCAAGGGCATCATTGCCGGAAAGGATTTCGAGCTGGAAGTGCTGAAGCGGAAGACGCCTAGCGAGATTTTTAAATTGGAGTAAATAAAAGCCAGTCTTTCAAATGCAGAAGACTGGCTTTTGTATTTCTGAGGGTGTGTCAAAAGTCCAAGACACACCCTCTTTTTTGTTGTTTCATCGTTTTTCTTCATCGGATTACGCTGAGTTAACGGAACATTCTTGCTTCACGGATTACGCACGGAATTTAAACGGATTTGGCCTTACGGCCATTGGGCTAGCGCATTCGCATTCCAGCTTTAGGGGGTATCGCCACGACCGCCAGGTCGAGTTTCCGTTTAAAATCTGTGAGTAATCCGAGGAAGGCGGTTAAGGTTCCGTTTATTCCGCGTAATCCGATGAATAATGACACACCCTCATCTTTCTAGATATCTATGTTTCAATCTTTCTAGATTTTATTCAATGCCTGCTTGATATCATCCAGGATATCCTCTACATCCTCGATACCTACCGAGAGGCGGATCAAGTCTGGGGCAACGCCTGCCTCCTTCAACTGCTCGTCTGAAAGCTGACGGTGGGTATGGCTGGCAGGGTGGAGCACGCAGGTGCGGGCATCTGCCACATGGGTCACGATGTTGATCATATCCAATGAATCCATGAACTTGATGGCAGTCTCACGGTCGCCCTTCAATCCGAAGGCGATGACGCCGCAGGTGCCGTTTGGCATGTACTTCTGGGCAAGATCATAATATTCATCTCCCTTCAGTCCGCTATAGTGAACCCAAGCCACACGCTCATCATTCTGCAGGAACTCTGCCACCTTCTGCGCATTCTCGCAATGCTGGCGCATACGCAGGTGCAGGCTCTGGAGACCCAGGTTCAGGATGAATGAGTTCATCGGTGCAGGGATGGAACCCAGGTCGCGCATCAGCTGTGCCACGAGCTTGGTGGTGTATCCCATCTTGCCGAAAGCCTTCACGTAGGTCAAGCCGTGGTAGCTCTCATCCGGTGTGCAGAGGCCAGGGAATTTCTCGGCATTCGCCATCCAGTCGAAGTTGCCGCTATCCACTACTACGCCGCCTACCTGCGATGCTGTACCGTCCATATACTTGGTGGTAGAGTGGGTAACGATGTCGGCACCCCACTCGAATGGGCGACAGTTGACAGGTGTGGCGAAGGTGTTATCTACGATGAGAGGCACGCCGTTCTTGTGAGCGATGCGTGCGAACTTCTCGATGTCGAGCACGGCACAACCAGGGTTGCTGATGGTTTCGCCGAACACCACCTTGGTGTTAGGGCGGAAAGCCTTCTGGATTTCCTCCTCGCTGGCGTTAGGGTTTACGAAGGTGCACTCGATGCCGAGCTTCTTCAGGGTAACGCCGAAGAGATTGAAGGTGCCGCCGTAGATTTCGTTAGCGAACCTTTGATAAGAATAGGGCAAATGTCTTTTATTTGTGCTTTGAGTTTTTCATTAATATTTATTCTTTCATTGTATACATCATATATATTAGCAATACATTTTTGTATTTCATAATCAGGAATCGGAATCTTATAATTCGCCAAGTTCTCATATGTTAGAAATTCATATGATGTACCTTGAGAAGCCCAATATACAAAACGTCCAAACTCAGCACGGACCAACCATAACATCAAATATTCTGGTATAAGTCCGCTATTCTTATTAAACTCTATTACATCATAAACATTTGACACAATACAATCCGAGCCTTTCCTCAGTGCAATAGCAATATTCTCATTATTTAATTGAGTACAATAAGCTATTTGACCTGTTTTGACAATCTTTCTACCATAAAAATTATCATTTGACCGTTGTGGAGTGATAAATCTTTTTTCTATGTTTATTCCCTGCTCTAATGTAATTTCCCCATGAACATTTTTTTCATTATAAGGATGCACATAATTTCCAATAGGTTCACAAGGCATTTTTTGTCTTAATCTTTCAATATACGCATCACAAACAAGCCTCAAATCTTCCAACCCTTGCTCGTAGTTCTGCTGATTGGACCGCATGGCATTGTAGATATCAACATATTTTTGTTGACTAATCAT
>OKRY01001655.1_pt1 | contig 18081 bp, 11 predicted proteins | sample 1601121 | NCBI WGS metagenome assembly OKRY01 (sample SAMEA3541546, study PRJEB24748) | human gut metagenome | biome: human gut; feature: human-associated habitat; material: faeces | place: China | collected 2012
GCTCGTTGTTGACCTGCATACATACCCGGTTTAAATGCTCCTGGTTTACCGATACATAAAAACGATGGCGCCAGCCTGTAGAGACGCAAAATCTTGCGTCTCACGATGGAGAACTGCGATGACGGAGGGGAGGAAATTGATATCATACATTGGTGTGGGTAGGACGGGAGACGCAAGATTTTGCGTCTCTACTTTTGGGGCACGAGTATTATATATATGATTTTACAGATACATAAAACGATGGCGCCAGCCTGTAGAGACGCAAAATCTTGCGTCTCACGAGGGAGAAATGAGCTGACGGAGGGGATGATATTGATATCATACATTGATGTGGGTGGGACGGGAGACGCAAAATCTTGCGTCTCTACTGGGGAGAAATGCGATGAAGGAAGGGAGGGTATTGATATTATATATTGGTATGGGTTGGACGGGAGACGCAAAATCTTGCGTCTCTACTGAGGGAAACAAACAATATTAATTTGATTTTATCCATAACAGGGACGGAAACCGATATACACCAACCGGGCGTTGAAAGCACCATGGACATGCCGCCATAGACTATGCGATATATAAAAGTCCGGCAACCGGGAACCGGTGCCGGACCGTTTTTTACTGCCGTTATGAAAAATAGAACAGCAATGAAAAAACAAAGCAAACTATCTACAAATAATTATTTATCATGTCATCCGCCGACTGACTCCCGGCATCTCACAACCCGAAACATCACCACAGACTGTTGAGCTGATACTGGAACAGCCGATCCTGAAGGTTGTTGAGATTGGCCTTCTGCTGCTCCAGGTTTCTGTAGTTGGAGTATGTTTTGTTGTATGTGGAGTAAAGTTTGTCTGATATAACCTTAAGACCAGATGTCACGCTGAACGTAGACACAAGTTCACGAAGCTGTCTGTCACTTGTATTTTTAAGATTATCGACATATTGCACGTTACCCATAAGCCGTCCAAGCCTGATAGCCTGATTGGCAAGTATCACGAAATTGTTCATTACATCGCGCCATTTCATATACTGTTTGGCGTTGTATTCATCCATGCCGCATATCTCGGAATATTCCTCATCGGTCATCTTCATACCGTATTTTATGGTCATCGCAGCGTTATATGCCTGCGGATTGGCGGCGGCAAGCTCGCTAAGTCGCTCAGACGCACTGCCTCCGTTGCCGGACGAAGCGTCGCCAACATATCCCGTACCTCCGCACATGCGACATGAGATGTGGCTGTGACCGCTCGATTTCAGGTAAACCTTGCCACATGTGGGACATTTCATCTTGTAGTCGTTATCCAGTCCGTAGCGAGATACAGAGATGCTTTTCACTATCGTTCCCGTGCCGCCACATGCCTTACATTTGCGCTGCGCCTCGGCTGAGACGCACACCGTCATCATCATGACTAACATAAGCATAAGTCTTTTCATAGTCTTGCAAGATTTTTAATTTTGCTTATTTACAAATCGAAATATAATGTAAAAGACATCTCATTGAAGTATTCCAGCTATACATCCATCTGTATTCTATGTTCTACATACATATTATTTACGTGGGAACTCAACACCATCTGAATCATCAATATCCCCATATATAAATGCCATTGTTCCCTTTGCAATGTCTACCGTTCCCCTAAGCTTCATTTTCCATGGATTAAAACTGACCCCAAAAAGATTTTTTAAGTAAATATTTGCATACAATATCCTCTCACTGCTGCAATTCTCATTGAAAGAATACGCAATCATTGCAGCCACATTAAACGGTGAGCTTTCCTCACTGTATTTACAATGTTCACCGTTCATTAATGGTCCGGCTGCTGATTTCTTCGGGAATCTGAATATTGGCCAACGGTCATATGGAACGCCACTCCTACCACGATATCTTAGTCCCGGACAAACAGTACGATTCTCATTTCCGAAAACATACTGTGCGTCTAAAGCGATTTTTGTCTTTGGTGGCACGGAGATAACACGCTGTGCATATGTTGTTGTACTACCGCCATTTGTGCTTCCTCCTCCGATATTAACTCCTCCAGCCAACTGTCCGACCACTCCACCGACGCCCAAAGCTCCGGCAACACTGCCAAGATTTACGCCAGCACCAGAAGATGAAGATGAACTTGAAGTCGTAGAAGAAGGTATGTAATAGCAGAACGACTGTCCCATACGTACAAAGAAACTGTTACCAAGGTCAACATATACCGTCCTGTCAGACAGATTCTCCACATGAATGGAAAGTGCAGGATTTATTTGTGTTTCTGCAAAACTCTCTTTAAACACCGCAGGAGCTGCTTTGTTTGCTTTATATAATGTTCCTGTAACTATTCTGAGCCTAACATTTCCATCCGTAAGAACAGAATTATTCTTAACTCCCAATACATAAGTAACAGTTTGCGCTTTCTTCTTAAGGTCTTCTTCGTTATCCAACACAAAAGATGGTTCAGCATTTATACTGCTTAACAAAGCATCGTTCTCCTTTCTTGCATTTTCCGTAAGATCCTCAGCTTTCACCATCACCGGACCCTCTCCCGCCGGTTCGGCTGCCGACGGAGCCTGCTTTTCCGCCGGCTGCGCGTCCTCATACAGGTTCAACGTGGAGCCGTCCTGACGCTTCACCATCAGCACCTTGTCCTTCTCCATGCGCTTGATGTCGGCATCGGTCTTATTCTCCGTGTTGTAGAAAACATACTTGTCGCTCACTTCCACATTCCATCCCTGGAGCACGTCACCGTCCTTCGTGATGATCTTATCCTGTGCCACGGCAGGCATGAAAGCGGCAAACGCCGTAAGAACAGTTGAGACCAGAATCTTGAAATCGTTCATATTATAATCGTTTTATATTGTCCCTACAATCTGCTGACGGACATATGACAGCCCGACAACACGGGCAACATGAAAAAGGAATGCCCGAGTATCACCTCTGCCTGCACGAGTTTTTATTTTTCCATAGTGAATGCAAGCCGACAGTGACGTCAGACATTCCCAATCAGGAAAGTCTCGCCATGAGAGGCGGATGAGAATACCGTCTCTGCGTATGTCCGCATACCTGATGCCGTTACGCGCTCCATAAATGCCTGCGCAGCCGCTTCGGAGAAACGGAGGAGTCGCGTGAGACGCACGGCATCTGTATGCGCAAAGTTAGGAAAACAAAAGAAAAAATGCAACCACGGTCGGAGCGGGCGTGCACCGTACGCGCTCCAACCGTGCCCGAACGGGAGAAAAACGTGCCTATGCGGTAATTAAAAAACACCGGGGAAATAATCAAGTATTAACGCACACAATTGTCATAAGCCATACAGCCTGCCGCACTGTGCCGCCGAAGAGCCGCACCGGCAGTTCACAGCAGTTTCAGAGCCTCCTTTATCTCCGAATAGTGGCGTCGGCTCGCCATTATCTCCAGATTGTTGAACGGCGGGAAGAGCACACACCTGAGCGTGGTGTACTCCACCGATGCGAGGTAGTCGATGTTGAGAATACAGTTGGAGCTCACCTTCACAAACGTACTGCTCATGGCGAGTATTTCCTTAGCCTTGGTGGTGCGGCGCAGGCGGTGCTCCTCCATGCTGGTAAGCACAATGATCCAGCAACGGCTCTCGTCATAGCGGAAAAAGAGAATCTCGCGACGCCGGAGCAGCATGAGACGGTCTACGGTCTGCACGGCGAAGCGGTCGCCAGAGACAATGTCGGGTGTCTGCGGTTGTGCCACACCCCTGCCGCTGCGCCTGTCGTCCCTCACACGCTCTATTATGGCGCGCAGCTCTTCGGTGGTATATGGTTTGAGAAGATAGTCGAACGCCGAGGCGCGCAGCGCGTCGATAAGGTACTTGTCGTATGCCGTGTAGAACACCACGTGCATGTTGCTGCCCATGAGAGGTCTCATCTCCTTCATCAGCTCTATGCCGCTCGTGCCCGGCATCTCCACGTCAACGAAAACAATATCGGGCTGATGGCGCATTATGCTGCGCCTCGCCTTCCCGACACTTGTCTGTGTGTCGGCAACGACAATGTCGTCGTAAGCCAGCAGGTCAGCCTCCAAGGCACGTATGGCTCCTGGTTCGTCATCGATGATGACGGCTGACATCACTTTGTTGTTCATAGGTCTTTTTATGTGTTATAGGTTGAACTGATAGCTATAAGGTATGTATATTGTTACGAGAGTGCCACGCTCTCCCGCATCCGAAAGGTTGCGTATGTCGAACCGCATCTTCACGGTGTTTCTCGCATTGAGCATCTCCACCGTGCGGTAGAGCATCTTCAGACCGTTTCCCGTGCCGCGTTCCGAGTTGCTGTGCGCGCCGGGATTGTATCCGCATCCGTTGTCGCGGATGCTCACAAGCGCTCCCCTGTCCCTGCCGTCGACGCTCACCGTTATCTCCCCAGAGCCTTCCATGCCGTCGAAGGCGTACTTCAGGGCGTTCTCCACGGGAATCTGTATGCACATAGTGGGCACGAGGATGCCCGTGTCCACAGCCTCGTCCACATGCCAAGAGACATGCGGTGTCACCGGATTGGTCTGCTCGCGGAGACTCACGAAGTCCTTAACAACCTCCATTTCCTCGGCAAGTGTCACCGCCACCTTGTCTGATGCGAGCAGGTTTGAGCGCAACACCTTCACGAAGAGCTGCATCTTATGCGACAGTTCCCCATACTGCCTCATAGCCGGCATGATGGCGTTGAGCACGTTGAGCGTGAAATGCGGTGATATGCGGTTCTTCACATTGTCCATGCGAAGCCTTGTGACCAGAGCGAGCTGACGGGCATATATGCGCTCGTTCTTGCGCCGCACGTATACGAACACCAGCACCGCCCCGAGCACGACAATGAGGAGCAGGGCGACGATGAAGACGATGGTGGTGTGCTGTTCGGACAGCTGCACGTTCTTTCCGGCTATGAGTATGTCGCGCTTCAGGAGCGTAGTGTCCTGCCGGTAGCGGTAGTCTATCTCCGCGATGCTGTTCATGTGTCGCTCGTTGCGTATCGAGTCGTTGTATTTCTCCACCATTTCCCTGTACATGTAAGCCTTGCGCCAGTCGCCCTGACGCTCGTAATACTCCATCAGACGCTTGTTGTGAAGATACATGTAAGAAGGTCCCACCCGGTCGGGATTGTAAGGCTTGGACAGATACCTGCCCGCCTCGTCGAGCCTGTGTTCGTTGAGTGCGAGCGCAGCCTGCAGGCTGTTGAGATAGAACATGGCGTCCTCGTTTGCCTGCGGAGCCTGAGCGAAATGCGCATACGACTTGTCCAGATAGAAGTGAGCGGAGTCGTAACGTCCCAGCAGAGTGTATATCTCACCGATGTTGGCCTCCGTAAGCGCGTCGAGCGACGGCTGGCTGAACTTCCTGACTATGCCGTATGCCTTCATGAAGCACTCCAGCGCCTCTGTGTAACGTTCCTCGAAGTAGTAGCAGTTGCCCTTGGAGTTAAGGAAATAATACTCCTCATACTCCAGCCTTTCCTCCGGATTGCGCTCCGCCATGTCGAAATAATGATGTGCCTGAGAGAAGTTATGCATGTCCGCATACACCTGTGCCAGACCGACATATATGCTGAACCTCACCTTCTCCGAGCCCAGTGAGTCAGCCACCCACAATGCTTTGCGGTAGTAACGTGCCGCACTGTCCCAGTCGCCTTTCTGTCTGTACTCGTCCGCAAGGTTTATGCAGATGTTCTCAAGCTCGCGCCGGTCGGAGGTGCGGTAGAGCGCGTCGTAGGCGTGATGAAGGCATGCTATGGACGAGTCGCGCATGTTCATGCCCAGCAACAGCGCGCGACGATGATTCCAGCACATGGCTTCCAGAGCCTCACACCCCTCGTGCGAACGGGCATAAGCCATCACCTTGCGGTTGATGCCGACAGCATCCGGGGTATTTCCCATAAGGTGGCGGCAGTATCCGGCAAACAGTTCCAGCCTGTAATACGACATGCTGTCGGTCAGTCCTTTCTGTGCCTCACGGAACCGTTTCTCCATCAGGTCAGGATTGGTATATACAGAATCAAAACGCGATATGAGCAGTGTGTCTATGCGTTCTCTCTCCGCTGTCACACCGGTCTGTCCGGCATGTCCGCACGACAGCATTCCGAGAAGCGTCATGCACATGCCTATGATTGTCTTGGAGTATCTCTTTTGTCTTTCCATACACGGTTCAAGGGTTTTCCCTTTTCTATTTATGGTTTGCTTACATCAGGTGGAGGAGCGCGGCGAATGTAGCATATCACCACGCTTAAAATGTTTCCCTCCCTTAAAATAATAGTACAAATATACAACAAAAAATCGGAAAAATACAAACCTAACGTACTTCATCTCCTTTTTTTAAAGGCATCCGACACATGAAAACTCAAAATTAAGCCATCTTATTACAGATTATACACGAAAATCGTTCATATAAATCCGCGCCAGCATAAATGCAAGAACAACATATGAAATATGCGCGCCGTTCACACCATATTATATAGATAGCATGATGTAATAATATATATGGTATGATGTAATAATATATATGGTATGATGTAATAATATATATGGCATGATGTAAAGCCTAAGACGGCTCATCGGAAAAAGGAGATTCATGGCGTGGAACCATGCGTTCCGCGAGATGGAAAAGCACTGACGGGCAGGATGATGTTGTGATTATGTATTGGTATGGAGTGGTCGGGAGACGCAAGATTTTGCGTTTATACATTTGCGGAATACGTAGATTATTACTGAATTCGGCAGAGCCTGATTAATGGCGACAGCCTTGTAGAGACGCAAAATCTTGCGTCTCACGAGTGAGAAATGCGATGAATGGTATGATAATGTTGTGATTACATATTGGTATGGAGTGGTCGGGAGACGCAAGATTTTGCGTCTCTACAGGGTGGGTGGCACGATGGCGGGCGGGGAAAGCACCTGAAATGAGGCGCGGTATGGCATTCATGGCATGAATATGAAATAAAAAAAGCGTCACAACCAAGCCTGTTCTTCACGAAGGCATGGTTGTGACGGATTGTAGAATGAGCAGTCTTATGCTCAGAGCTCCTCGTTCTCAGGACGGAGCTTACGCACAGTTTCGGCAGCACGCCACATTTCCTTCTCACGCATAGCCTTCAGTTCGGCGTTGAGTTTCTCACGATAGTCGGGCTGCGAGTTGCTGTCGATGGAGATCTGCGCCTCGTTGCCTGTCTTCACGGAAAGATAAAGCCACTCCATGACAGGCTTTATAGCGTCGCGGAAACGGGGTGCCCAGTCGAGCGCGCCACGTTGTGCTGTGGTGGAGCAATTGGCGTACATCCAGTCCATTCCCTTAGCCGCGAAGAGCGGCATGAGGCTCTGGGTGAGTTCCTCCACTGTCTCGTTGAAAGCCTCCGACGGTGAATGTCCGTGCTCGCGCAGCACCTCATACTGCGCCTCGAGCAGTCCTTCGATGGCACCCATGAGCGATCCGCGCTCACCGGTAAGGTCGCTTGTAGCCTCGCGCTGGAACGTTGTCTTGAACAGATAGCCCGCGCCTATGCCTATGCCGAAGGCTATAGCCTTGTCCTCAGCCCTGCCCGACGCATCCTGATATACGGCATACGAGCAGTTCAGTCCGCGTCCCTCGAGGAACATCGAGCGCAGCGACGTGCCCGAGCCTTTTGGCGCAACCATCATCACATCGACATCATCAGGCGGCACAACGCCCGTGCGGTCGTTCCACGTGATGGCGAATCCGTGCGAATAATAAAGAGTCTTGCCAGCCGTGAGATAAGGTTTCAACTTAGGCCATACGGCTATCTGTCCGGCGTCAGACAGAAGCATGCATATTATCGTACCCTTGTCGGCAGCCTCCTCTATGGAGAACAGCGTTTTACCGGGTACCCATCCGTCCTCCACAGCCTTGTCGTATGTCTTGCCCTGACGCTGCCCCACAATCACGTTGAATCCGTTGTCGCGCAGGTTGCATGCCTGTCCGGGACCCTGAATGCCATAGCCCAGAACCGCTATGGTCTCGTTCTTGAGCACTTCGCGTGCCTTTTCCAATGAAAACTCTTTGCTGGTGACAACTGTTTCCAACACGCCACCGAAATTCAATTCTGCCATATATTCAACTTGTTTTTATGCAACCCGAAGGCCACGGTTTATTATATTATTTCATCAAACGGGGTGGCAAATATAGCAATTTATAAGCTATCAGCCAAATATTCTGTCACTTTTTCACAAATTTAATCTTACAACGGCATGTCTCCGACTCCTTTTCCGCGTCGCCGGAGAGCCTTGTCACGCGCACGCAATACTCACTTTCACCGGTCTGTTCAAGATAAATGTTGAGCCGGTCGCCCATGTACGCCTCCGCAACATAGGCAATGTCGATGCGGCGTATGTCGTTGCCGCGATACCACCCGATGTCCCACAGGTCGAGAATATGCTCTATATATTTCACGCTGTTGAAGTGTCCGTTCACGTCAATGTCGCTGTAGCGTGTCTCGACGGTACGCACCGGAGCAGCCCCATCGTCCATTTTCACGCGCGAGGGCGGCTCTATGGGACACGGCGTCACATCGTCGACATACCCGGCAATGAGTCCGTCGCGCACAGCCATTATGTCAACCGGCTGCCGCGTCACGGTGTCGATCATCGCCCATATGCTCCTTCCATATCCGCACAGCCGTCCGCCGCTGTCCCTCACGGCATAGTTGCGGCTTGTGAAATAGCGTTTCACATTCTCCACCCATGTGCTTACGGTGATGGTGTCGTAAGCCTCCGGCATGCGTTCCATTTCCATGACGAGGCGCGAGAGCACCCATGTGCGGTGCAAAGGATTGAGGAAGTTCATGCCGAATCCCCTGTCGTTGGAGTGGAAGTCGGCTGCATTGAGCAGACTGTTGCCCAGATGTCCGAGGAACATACGGTGTGAGAAATCGCAGTGGAAAGGCTCCACCAGAAAATCATAATTACCTATCTTACTCTTCATTTCCATTGTCGTCGTTGTATTTCTGCCTGTGAAGATAGTCAGCCGCAGGCTCGTCGAAGCTCCTTGTCACGGCTATCCTGCCCGAGCGGCTGTATTGCAGCAGACATCCGAACTTGCTCAGACAATAATAGAGGTCGGTGACATCCTCGGTCAGTCCGGCATACTGCACGGTGCTGTAAGTAGGGTTCACCTCCATCATACGCGCCCCGTGCCTCCGTATGGTGCGCGATATCTCCGGATTGTCGAGCAGTTTCGGAGTGGATATCTTGTAGAGTCCCACCTCATGGATGAACAGTTCGTCGTCGCGGTAGAAGTCAGCCTTCACCACGTCTATCTTCTTCTCGATGAGCTTTGTTATCTTCTGTATCTGCTCCTCGTCGCTCCATGCCGTGATGGTGTACTTGTGTATGTCGCGTATGCTCGACGCTGACACGTTGAGACTCTCTATGTTTATCTGGCAGCGCGTGAACACAGAGGTTATCTGATTGAGTATTCCGGCGAGGTTCTCAGAATAAACAAGCAATGTATATAAGTTTTTCTCCATTTCCTTCCTGTTGATAGTTATTTTATTTCAAGGAGCATCTCGTCGACGCTGCAGCCCGGCGGCGTCATCGGCAGGACATTGTCCTCCTCCCTCACGGCGCACTCGAGCACGTAAGGTCCGGGCGTCGAGAGCATGCGTGCGACAGCGTCGTGCAGCGCGTCACGCTCCGTAACGACGGCGTAAGGTATGCCATATCCCCGGCAGACGTGCTCGTAAGAGGGGTTGAGCATGTGTGTGAAGGAGTAGCGTCTGTTGAAAAACATGTACTGCCACTGGCGCACATTGCCCAGAAAACTGTTGTTGAGCAGTATTATCTTAACGGGTGCCTGCTGTTCCATTATGGTGCCGAGCTCCTGTATGCTCATCTGGAATCCGCCGTCGCCTGTGAAAAGACACACCGTGCGATGAGGCGCTCCGAACGTCGCCCCCACAGCCGCCGGCAGTCCGAACCCCATAGTGCCGAGTCCGCCGCTGGTGACGACGCTCCGCTTGGAGTTGTATCTGAAGTAACGGCACGAGAACATCTGGTTCTGCCCCACATCGTTCACGAGCACCGCGTCGCCGCCTGTCGCCTCAGCCACGGCATTGACCACCTCGCCCATAAGCAGCGGACCGTCGTGCGGATGTATGGCAGGCTGTATGACACGGGCGTCCTCCTCGTCGGCGAGCGGGCGGAAACTGTCTATCCACTCACGGTGACTGTTCTTCTCGAGCAGCCTTGTCACGGCAGGCAGCGACATCTTGCAGTCGCCCAGAACCGCCACATCGGTCTTCACGTTCTTGTCTATCTCGGCGTTGTCGATGTCGAAATGTATTATCTTAGCCTGTCGGGCATAGGTGTCGAGACGCCCCGTCACGCGGTCGCTGAACCTCATTCCGATGGCAATGAGCACGTCGCACTGCTGCTCCTTGACGTTTGGCGCATAGCTGCCGTGCATGCCGAGCATGCCCATATTGAGCGGATGGCCCGACGGCAGAGCCGAGAGTCCGAGCAGCGTGCGCGCCGCCGGTATGTCAGCTTTCTCAAGAAACTCCACCAGCTCGTTGTGCGCGCCGCCCAGCTCGACGCCCTGTCCCACGAGGGCGAGCGGCCGACGGGCAGAGTTGATGAGTGCGGCGGCACGCGCCACAGCCCCGTCGTCGAGCTTGGGGTAAGGCTCATAGCTGCGCACTGACGTCACCTTGACCGGTTTCCACTCCGTTGTTCCCACCTGCGCGTTCTTCGGGAAGTCGAGCACCACAGGTCCGGGACGTCCCGAACGGGCTATGTAGAACGCCTGACTGACAGCCCACGCAATGTCCTCGGGGCGTCTTATCTGATAGCTCCATTTGGATATAGGCTGCGCTATGCCCACGAGGTCGACCTCCTGAAAGGCGTCCGTGCCGAGCGCGCTTACGCCCACCTGTCCTGCTATGACCACTATGGGAGTGGAGTCCATCATGGCGTCAGCCACTCCGGTGAGAGTGTTCGTGGCGCCGGGACCGCTCGTGACCAGACACACGCCCACCTCACCGCTCACACGGGCATATCCCTCCGCGGCATGGGCAGCCCCCTGCTCGTGGCGCACGAGCACATGGTTGAAGGCATGTCTGTCGCCTACTGTATAATCGTAAAGAGCGTCGAAAACCGGCATTATGGCTCCGCCGGGATAACCGAAGATGGTTTTCACCCCCTCGTTCTGCAGCGAGCGCATGAGCGCCTCCGCTCCTGTTATAATTTCCTTTGACATTTATATTCCTTTTTACTGAGCCGCGCGGCGTGTGATGGAAACGTCTTCCGTCCGCCAGCCCATTGTTTCTAATCTATCAATCTCACTCCTCCCTTGTCCGCCGAGCTTACGCTCCGCGCGTATGCCTTCAGCGCGCGGCTCACCTCGCGGGTGCGTCTCAATGGTCTCTGCGGGCGCGTCTGCAGCACGTCATCGGTGAGACGCACGTTTATGGAGCGCGAAGGTATGTCGATGTCGATGATGTCGCCGTCCATAATCTTGCCTATGTTGCCCCCTGCGGCAGCCTCAGGCGATATGTGTCCGATGCTCAGTCCGCTTGTCCCTCCGGAGAACCTGCCGTCGGTGATGAGCGCGCATTCCTTGCCGAGATGCATGCTCTTGATGTATGACGTGGGATAGAGCATCTCCTGCATACCCGGTCCGCCCTTCGGTCCCTCGTGTGTGATGACCACGCAGTCGCCCTTTCTCACCTTTCCGCCCAGTATGGCGTCGCACGCCTCTTCCTGCGAGTCGAACACCCGCGCCGGACCGCTGAACTTCCACAGCGAAGGGTCCACGCCGGCAGTCTTCACCACACATCCGTCCTGCGCGATGTTGCCGAAGAGCACCGCAAGTCCCCCGTCCTTGGTGTAGGCGTGCTCCAGAGAGCGTATGCATCCTGAGACGCGGTCGGTGTCGAGCGTCTCCCACTCGCTGTCCTGACTGCCCATGACGGTGGAGAACCGCCTGCCGGGCGCGCTGCGGTAGATGCGCAGAGCCTCAGCATCGGCATCACCGCGAGTGATGTCATATTTCGCCATCGCTCCGGCGAGCGTCATTCCGTCGACGCGCCTCACCGAGGCGTCGACCAGTCCGCCCTTGTCCAGCTCGTTCATTATACCGAGTATGCCTCCCGCACGGTTGCACTCCTGCACGCTGTATTTCTGAGTGTTGGGCGCGAGCATGCAAAGGCAGGGCACCTTACGGCTGAGACGGTCGATGTCTTTCATGCTGAAGTCCACCCCAGCCTCGTTTGCCACGGCAAGCAGATGGAGCACTGTGTTAGTGCTTCCGCCCATTGCTATGTCGAGAGTCATGGCGTTGAGGAAAGCCGCACGTGTGGCGATGCTCCGCGGCAATACGCCCTCGTCGCCGTCCTCATAGTATGCCAGCGCGTTTCTCACGATGAGACGGGCAGCGTCGCGGAACAGTCTGACGCGGTTGGCATGCGTCGCGAGAACCGTGCCGTTGCCCGGCAGGGCGAGTCCTATCGCCTCCGTGAGCGAGTTCATGGAGTTGGCGGTGAACATGCCCGAGCAGCTTCCGCATCCCGGACAGGCGCACTCCTCTATACGGCTCATCTCCTCGTCGCTCACCGAAGGGTCGGCACCCTTCACCATGGCAGTGATGAGGTCGGCGTTCTCACCGCGCCACCGTCCTGCCTCCATCGGTCCTCCGGAGCAGAAGACGGTGGGAATGTTGAGCCTCATGGCAGCCATGAGCATGCCCGGTGTCACCTTGTCGCAGTTGGATATGCATATCATGGCGTCAGCCTTATGCGCGTTCACCATATACTCCACGGAGTCGGCGATGATGTCGCGCGACGGAAGCGAATAGAGCATACCGTCGTGTCCCATGGCAATGCCGTCGTCTATGGCTATGGTGTTGAACTCGGCGGCATAGCAGCCCATGCTTTCTATCTCTTTCTTCACTATCTGTCCGATTTCGTGCAGATGCGTATGTCCCGGCACAAACTGTGTGAACGAGTTCACCACAGCTATCACGGGCTTTCCGAACTGCTCCCGCCTCATGCCGGCGGCGACCCACAGTGCCCTGGCTCCCGCCATGCGCCTGCCCTCTGTACATACTGAGCTTCTCAACTTGTGTTTCATATCTGTTCTCCCTTCCTGCCACATGCCGCGCTACGCGGAAATCTCCGGTGCGGCGGCACGGCTATAAAATAAAAATGACAGACACATCCATGAGTCTCACCACTCCGGCATGCCGGACGGTATGCCGACTCACGGACGGTCTGGCTGCAAAGGTAGTCAGTTTTTGTGTAAAGAACAAACAAACCGTCATTATTTATTCTGCAAAATAATCAAATTAACAACAAAATGGCGTAAAATATTACAATCAAGAAGAAATTAACGCACATTCGAAGGTTTTTTGTGCAATATACCGACCGGCTGAATAGCACACATGTGCCTCCAGCGGCGCTCCTCAGACAGCCCGCCGAAGGTCACGCACGTATATTGGCACGCCTTGACCCGAACAGGTCATCATACCGCCAGAGCAACCGTTCTGGACTGACTGCCAACCGCTCATTCCTCTTCCGCACCGCTGACGCAACTTCTATCGCCAGCAAAAAGACGGCGGAAACGCATATTTATGCACTGTGCGGAAGTAAAATATTTTGACAACCGTTTTTCGTGAAACAGATTACGGAAAACCGCCGGACACCGCTCCATACCCCCATAATGACGTTACGGACACACCGGAAAACAACGCCGGAGCAACGGCGGAGCACGTTCGGAAAGCCCGAACATGCCTTACGGCACTCCCGAAAAGCCCGTCCGGCACCATGACAAAGACCATATCGCACCGCCAAACAGCCTCTTCCGCAAGTCAATAAAGCCCGTTCGGCGACACGGAAAAGGCGCGACAATCTGACCACACCGCATAAACAGCTGTATATCAAAACATTGCGAAAACCGCTTAAAACCCGCGTATTTCCGGCAGGAAATGCTTTTGAACGAAAACACACGATTCTCGCGAGGTTGGCAACATATAAATATGCATACACATGACAATTTCCGCATATTTATGCAAAAGCGGCGATTTGCCGTCAGCAGTATAACATGCCGGTGACAGACATACGGGTTTTGTCTTTAAACCCCTATCGGTCAATAGAACGCTGAATATACATCCATGGTTTATCGTCAGCTCTTCATCCTTCTTCCGCACTGCTGCCACCATCATGTCTTTCGCTTTTTCACAGTGCAGCCCGCCACATATTCAATAAAGCTGAAGACAATCCGGCTGACAGCAGTATGAGTTATGAAGGGATGTCTAATGACCTGTTCGGGTAAAAAAGATGCGACATACCACATTCAGATAAAGCAGGAAGCCATATGATGGCAGCAGCACGGAAGATGTTATCGTTTCTTGTCAACAAACACCATGGCGTTACGCTCGTCGGCAATGATGCTTATATACCGGTCGTACTCACGCAGCACGTCTGCCGTAATCTCCTCTTTGCTGAGATACTGTATGTCATTTCCCGCGCGTCCGTCGGTATAATAGGTGACAGGGACATACTGCATACCGTCATCGACATCGGGTGTGTTGTCCTCATCTATGAGATAATCGGATATGCGCTGCTTCTCAGTAGTGACGCCATAACGGAAATTGCGTATGCGCTCATGAGGGATGTTCAGTTCTATGGAAAGCGGTCCTTTCCTGCCTCTGAGTATGTCTGCCTGTATGCCGTACTTAGAGAACTCGGTCTGAAGTTCGCTGAACGCCGGCTCCACATTGTCTCTGAAGAAACGCTTTATGTCGCTTTTCTTATGGAAGGTGACAATCTGCCGCAGGCGCAGCTGCCAGTTCTCACCGTTCCATGTCCTGCTTCCGTAAGGCATGTGGGCGGAGTTGTAGAGTCCGTCGGTGCGCAAAGCCTTGAACAGGCACAGACAGAGCACAAGCATAATCAAGCCGAATGGCAAGGCGGAGATGAGCGTCATGGTCTGAAGCGACTTCAGTCCGCCGGCATAGATGAGCGCCATCGTGATGATTGCCATCAACGCTCCCCAGAACACGTTCTGCCATTTGGGCGAGTGAGGATGATTGGATGTGGAGATGCTGTTCATGACAAGGATGCCCGAATCAGCCGATGTGACAAAGAAGATGGCAATCATCGCTACAGCCAGCACGCAAATTGCCTTAGCCATGGGGAAGCTCTCGAAGAATGAGAACAGCAGGATGTCGGGATTGTCCACGAGCCTGCTCAACGCTCCGCCCACAACGTTCCGGTCTATCCAGATGGCTCCGTTGCCGAACACAGTCATCCAAAGAAAGATGAACAATGACGGCACCAGCAGCACCGCCAGCACATACTCGCGGATGGTGCGCCCCTTTGATATGCGGGCGATGAACAGACCCACGAACGGCGCCCAGCTTATCCACCACGCCCAGAACATAACTGTCCAGTTGGTGAACCATCCTCTGCCCGCCTTCTCGAAGGCGAAGGTGTTGAACGTGAGGGTGGCGAAATTCTCTATGTAATTGCCCACTCCCTCAAGGAAAGCGCTCAGGAGAAACGTGGTGGGACCAAGAAACAGCACGAAAAGCAGCATTACTATAGCCGCACCGATATTTATCTCGCTGAGCCGTTTCACCCCTTTGTTCACTCCGGCAACGGCAGAGCTTATCGCCAGCGCGCTGACAACGATGATGATGGCGCACTGAAAAAGGAAGTCGGAATGTCGCAGCAAGCCCAGATGAACAAGTCCGGCATTGAGCTGCATGACTCCGAAGCCCATCGAGGTGGATATTCCGAAGAACGTGCTTACCAGCGCGAAGATGTCGACAACGTCGCCTATCCAACCGTGTATCCTGTCACCCAGAATGGGATAAAGCCCGCTGCGGATGCTGAGAGGCAGTTTATAGCGGAATGAGAAATATGCAAGGACAAGCCCCATCACGGCAAATATCGCCCAAGCATGTATTCCCCAATGGAAGAATGTGGCGAGCTGCGCGTCCTTGGCATGGTTCGCAATCTCGGGAAGAGCGGGATAGACATAGTGTGACATGGGCTCGGCAACACCGAAATACATCAGTCCTATGCCCATGCCTGCGGCAAAGAGCATTGATATCCATGAGAAGAAGGAGTACTGTGGCTCGGAGTTGTCTGCCCCAAGACGTATATTCCCCATCTTGCTGAACGTCAGAACAAGCAGAGAGATGACAAAAAACGACACCAGAAGTATATAGACCCAGCTCATGTGTCTGTATACGCTGTCCTGTATGTTTGTCAATGCCGTGTTGACCGTATCAGGGAAAAAAGCCGCCACCAGCGATAAAATGATAAGTACAAGCAGCCCGGGATAGGCTACATTTTTTGCAAATGTTGTTTTTGTATTAAGTGTATTCATCATGTCTGAAATATATTATCTTAAATGAAGAATGCAGCAGAATGAGCCGCACATCATACATGCAAAACAATGAAAGAACCCGAATGCGTTTCTTTCACACTGAATGCAAATATACAAAAAACATTTCAAAACAGACGGTTTAAGTGCATATAAAATGAAATAACATACTATATATAACAATATATGTGACACATAGAAAAACCGAAAGCATGAAAAGGAGCATGGCGGAATGACGTGTATTCATCTCCAAAAGTCATACACAATCCTGTTCGGGAGAAAAAGACATACCCTGCTATACGCCATAAAAGCCACGCTCATGGCACAGACGTCAGACGTGGCGCAATGTGAGGAAGCGGCGCAAAAGCACACATTCCTTTTCCATAAAGTAATGTTTCAGACACGTCAGCCCGGATTGCGAGACAGCGGCATGAATGAAACGGCATGCAAGGCGCGACGATGTGCGACGGCTGAACACGAACAGCCCGCCACACTACCGGCGATTCTTTTCCTTGGCGGGGAAGAGTCTGGCTTTCAGCCACGCCCTTACAGGCAGGTCGTACAACTTGTATGCAGCCCATGCATTTGCCACTGCCATAACATAAACACACACAGCCACAGCCACATGTGTAGACAGCGGCGCGTCGGGATGATAATAAACCCACGACTTCTGAAGATATACCAGCGGGAAATGGGTGATGTAAAGCGGATAGGACAACTCTCCGAAAAACCTGCATACGGCAGAAGAGCGACCTGTAACGCGGCTTCCCGCTCCCACGGATACAATAGAGGGGAACAGCAGCAATATGACAACAGCCTCATAAACTCCGTTCATCCATAAACTGTCCGCACCTCCCACACGCGGCATCACGGGGACTGCGGCTATCAGTGCCGAGCACAGCCAGAAGCCTCCTCTCACCTTGATGAGCCTGTTTGCGCGCGAGAGAAGCAGTCCGGCAAAGAACGGATAAAGCAGTCGGGTGCTGCCTATAAGGAGCTGGTCCGGTGACAGGCTCCATCCGCCTATCACAGTGAAAGCCTCAGCCGTACGGTTTTCCCACACTCCCAGCCAGTCTACATTGAGACAAAGAAGCAGCGTCATCACACCGAAAAGCACCACACATACCGTGAGCCAAAGTTTTGTAAACCTGCGTATGACAAGCGCATAAAGAATATTGGCAAGATACTCCCATTGCAAAGACCACACCGGTCCGTTCAGCGGATTGGTCTCCGCCCATCCGCGTATATCCCACGAAGCGGGCATGGGAACGATGGTGCAGCACCACAGGAAGACAAGTATCAGCATCCACCATGGCGTCTGGTCGACAAGAGGGAACTGATCCTGACATCCCGTGAAATAAAACATAAGCGCACCGAAGGCGCAACCGTAAACAACCATAGGATGCAGTCTTATGACACGACGCTTGAAGAAGCTCCATACAGTCATTCTGTCCCAGCGGTCGTCATAGGCATATCCGATGACAAAACCTGAAAGAACGAAGAAGAAATCCACAGCGAGATAGCCATGGTTTATAATCTGACCGGCAGATCCGGTGCTGTAAGTCTCAAAAAGATGATATGCCACTATGAGCAAAGCAGCGACCCCACGGAGTCCGTCAAGAATCTCGTATCGGGGTTTGGAGGCAAGGTATATGTTATCTCTACTGTTCATTTCTGTTTTATTTTTTTACAAAGATAATGCAAACGAGTGCAGTAAGAGCTTGCTCTTACACTGCCGAGTGCAG
>OKRY01001656.1_pt1 | contig 18074 bp, 8 predicted proteins | sample 1601121 | NCBI WGS metagenome assembly OKRY01 (sample SAMEA3541546, study PRJEB24748) | human gut metagenome | biome: human gut; feature: human-associated habitat; material: faeces | place: China | collected 2012
CACTTCCTTTCCAGACAGAAAAAGACGCAAGCCATATTTCTATGAGTCGCGCCTTTCTACATAACTTACTTTTCTATTCTTCTGTTTCCAATTCCAAATAATCATTTCTTATAATAATCTGATCAGCTCTTCGATATCCTCCATTTTTGTCCCCCAGCTTGTTGCAAAACGGACAACCGTATGGTTCTCGTCATATTTCTCCCAGAAACCAAATTCTACCTTTTTGCCTAGTTCTTCCATCTGGCAGTCTTCCAGGACAATGAAGATCTGGTTGGTTGGAGAATCGATAAAAAACTGATATCCTTTTTCTTTCAATGCCTGTTTTAACCGATCTGCAGTCTCAATGGCATTTTTACTGATCTTACAGTACAGATCGTCTGTAAATAAGGTATCAAACTGGACACCTGCCAGTCTTCCTTTTGCCAAAAGTGCTCCCTGCTGCTTCACCAGGGTCATAAAATACTTTGGCGCTTTCTTTGGGAACACCACAGCCTCACCGCAAAGTGCCCCTACCTTCGTTCCGCCGATATAAAACACATCCGTCAGTCTGGCAATATCCTCTAATGTCACATCCGTTTCCTTGCTCACCAGTCCATATCCCAGGCGGGCTCCGTCTAAGAATAACGGCATCTCATACTGTCTGCACACGGCAGATAATTCTTCCAGTTCCTTTTTTGTATACAGTGTACCATATTCCGTTGGATGAGAAATGTAAACCATTCCAGGAAATACCATATGTTCGTGATTGACATCTCCATAAAAACGCTCCACATAAGCCTTTACTGTCTCTGCCTGAAGCTTGCCATTTACCTGAGGCAAAGCCAGTACTTTATGCCCGGTATATTCAATAGCGCCGGCCTCATGGCCATTCACATGGCCGGTTTCTGCAGCGATCACACCTTCATAGCGGTTTAACATAGAAGCGATCACTACGGCATTGGTCTGGGTACCTCCTCCTAACAGATAAATTTCTGCCTCCGGACATCCGCAGGCCTTGCGGATCTTTTCTTTTGCGGACTCTGTATATTTGTCAAAACCGTAACCTGGCAGCTTCTCCATATTGGTTTCTACCAAGCGCCGCAAAATTGCCTCATGAGCACCTTCACAATAATCATTTACAAAAAATAACATTTCTCAATTCCTCTTTTCTATAGAATCTTCCGTTTCTGTCCAAAATGATGGAAACGGTTTACAAACAATAATCCACGGAATACCCAGTCGATATACATACCATACCAGACACCCATGACCCCTAAGTTTAGTACCTTAACAAAGAAATATGCGGACGCGATCCGGAAAATCCACATAGACGCCACAGAGACATACATGGTAAACGGTGCATCAAAGCTGGCTCTTAAAGAATACGGAATGGTGAATGCCAACGGCCATACCACCATGGCAAGGCTATGGGCAAACAGCATCTCTGCCGATGTCCTGGTCGCTTCCGGGGACAGGTTGTAGATTCCCACCACCTGATTGCGGAACAAGATCATAAGAGAACAGATCACCACTAAAGCCGCATAGTTGACCAGTACCAGCTTTTTCGTGTACTGCTTTGCCTGTTCCCATTCACCAGCGCCTACGCACTGACCGACAATGGTGATAATACCAAGACCGATGGCGTTGCCTACCAGATATTCAAAGGTTACCAGATTACTGGCAACTGCATAGCTGGCGATTGCCACGGTTCCCAAAGAAGACACCAGACTTTGCAAAAATAATTTGCCAAACTGGAACATAGTATTTTCCATGCCGTTTGGAACACCGACTTTTAAGATGTCTTCGATCATCCTTCCGTTAAACCGCAGTTCCTGGAGATTGCGGATCCGGATCACATTCTGTGGTCTCTGGATCAGAAACAGCATCAGAATAGCCGCAAAGGCTCTGGATACCAGGGTCGGAATACCGACACCTTCAACCCCCATATGTAATCCAAACACACAGATAGCATTTCCTGCGATATTGATGGCATTCATGACTAAAGAGGCATACATGGAAACCTTGGAATTGCCCATAGCCCGGTACAACGCAGCGCAGGAGTTGTACACTGCCAGAAATGGGTACGATAATGCGGAAAGCCAGAAATAAATCTGGGCATTTTCCATGACACTGTCCTCAACTTTACCAAAAATCATGGATAACAGATGACGATTACCAAGCAGCGCAACCACTGCAATTACCGCAGACACCATAGTCGTGATCAGGATCAGCTGGCCGGCTGCCTCGCAGGCATTCTCCGGCTGTTTCTTACCAATATACTGGGCACAGACCACAGAACCACCGGTCGCCAGAGCAGCTAACATCTGAATGATCAGGATGCTGATGGAATCCACCAGGGAAACACCGGAAACCGCTGTCTCCCCGACTGCCGCTACCATGACCACATCGGCCATTCCCACCAAAACAGCCAAAAGCTGCTCCACAATCAAGGGGAGCAGCAGCTTCACTAAGTCTTTTCTTGTAAACATACCTTAAAACCTTCCATATTCCTTCATGTCCCAGAACACTCGGTTCCACAAAATATGATATTCCTCGTAAAACGGGAATCGATCAAATTCCTGAAAGGCTTCTGCCATACTGCCATAATACCAGGCATGCATCCGCTTGTCCTTCTCATGAAACTTCTTCCAGAGCTCTTCCCCAATAATCAGATAGTCAGTGGCCGTACTGCGCAGATTGCTCAGTTTATCTCCAAACGCGATCATCTTCATATCTTCAGGTGCGTGCTTCATCCGGTCAATAGTGGCCTGCTTCCGCTCTTTCCAGGTCAATAACTTATTCTCACTTTCTGCCTGTACCAGATCTGCCACCCGCTTTCCAAACTGCTCTTCCAGTTCTTCATAACGAACTCCCGCATCCTCGATCACATCATGAAGGTACGCCGCCGCGATCACCTCCGGATCTTCTGTCATCATTGCAACGATCATAGCTACCTCTCTTGGGTGCACAATATATGGAAGCTTACTTCCTTTTCTCAAGGCACCGGCATGAGCATAGGCAGCAAATTCTGCAGCTTTCTGAATCATGGAGAATCCTCCCTCTATTTGTAAATGATAACTGCCTGGTAACCGCTTAGGGTCTTACAGTTATTTAAATTAATCATATCATACCACCCTAGAATTTTGAAGATAAACTTGTAAGAAGTCTCATTTTCTGCTATGCTATGGGTAATCAAAAAGGAGGTTATATTTATGAATCAGACAACGCGTACCAGAAGCGCCATGCACCAGCGGTCCAATCCTCTGGATTCTGATCTGCTGCAGGTCCTTCTCTTTTACATACTGCCATTTATTGTAATCAATTCCATCATTTTCTTTGTGGTCACTGCCAAGCCCAAATACGAACTGACCGTAGCACCGACTAACGACTATCAGACCACAACTGCAACATTTAGGATCACATCCCACATGCCGCTTAAGAATGTCACCATTACTTTCAATTCCCAGCCACTGGATCTGGTCAGTGTAGGAAAGAAAACCTATCAGGCGACTTTAACGGAGAATGGAATCCTGGATGTCTACATGCAGAACTTTAATGGCATGTGTGTCTCTAATTATGAGGTTGTGGACACCCTGGATGATGAATGTCCGGACGTTGTTTCCTACGATATCGACAACGGTCTTCTGGTTTTGACCTTAAGCGACAGCCAGTCCGGCGTGGACTATTCCTCTCTCCATGCTACTTCCGCTGGTGGTACCGTATATGAACCATTATCCATTGATAAAACCAACGGTAAAGTCACATTCCAGCTTCCAGAAGGCGGTGTTACTGTTTCCATTAAGGATATGTCTGGCAATGAATACCAGCCGACCTTCTCTGTAGTAAAATCTACAGAAGGTACTGGAGATGGATCGGAAGATACTGTTATTTTGCAGTAGTGGATGGATGCCTGTTATCATGTTTTGCGGATCCTATGCTTGAAAATGTGCCTTGGCAGTACAGCCCCATCATCTTTGATGGGATTCTGTACTGCCTTTTTTATGTCCGCTTACGCTGACCAGAATCACGCGCCAAATCTCACGGACGTTCGATTAATAGGAATTTCTCCGTCCATACAGCCGGTTCATCTGTCTGCACCGTTCCCGGATCTCCAGTGTAAAAGCTCCTTTTTTCATTCTCCAGGTCCAGTTTCCACCCAGGGTAGATGGCATATTGATTCTTGCCTCTGTTCCCAGGCCCAGATAGTCCTGCATCGGGATTACCGCGAGATCTGCCGTGCTTGCAAGAGCCAGACGGATCACTTCCCATGAAAGTTCTTTCTCCCACCGTGTTTTTTCCGTTACTGCCGGCGCAGCACAGGAATTGTAAGGATTTCCCCTATCCAGATCGTGGATTCCCATATAATCCTCAACAAATTTCTTGTCTTCCGGGCTTAAGCTGCGATACCAGCCCACAACCGTATCATTGTCATGGGTTCCTGTATACACCACACAATTCTGTTTATACAGATACGGAAGGTAGCTGCTTTCTTCCCCAGCTTGAAAGGCAAATTCCAGCACTTTCATACCCGGGAATCCTGTATCTTCCAACAGCTTCAGAACGCTTGGTGTTAAAAATCCAAGATCTTCTGCAATGATATTAACCTTGCCGAAGACCTCCTTGATCTTCTCAAAGATTGCGATTCCAGGACCATCCTCCCATGCGCCATGAATTGCAGTGGTCTCTCCGAATGGGATCGCATAATATTGGTCAAAGCCACGGAAATGATCGACCCTCACCATATCATACAGCTCAAAGCTGAACCGGATTCTCTTCATCCACCAGGAAAATCCTGTTTTTTTATGGTAATCCCACCGGTATAAGGGATTTCCCCATAACTGTCCCGTAGCAGAAAAAGCATCTGGTGGACATCCAGCTACCGCGACCGGCTGACATTCCTCATCAAATTGAAATAATTCCGGGTGAGCCCAGCTGTCCGCACTGTCAAATGCCACATAAATAGGAATATCACCGATGATCTGAATATCCTTGCTATGGGCATATTCCTTCAACGCTTTCCACTGTTTTAAGAAAGTTACCTGCTGGAATTCGTAAAAGCAGATCTCATCTTCCAGTTCTTTCTGGTATCTGGCGACCGCTTCTGGTTTCCTCAGTTTGATATCCTCATCCCACTGACTCCAGCTCTTTTCGCCAAATGCTTTCTTTACTGCTGCGTAAAAGCAATAATCGATGGTTTCCGGACTTAATTCTTCCTCAAATTTTTCTTTTAGGGATTTTCCTGCTTCATTTTCCTCTTTTTCCAGCCGTTTTAGGCGATCATAAGCTTTGCGAAGCACCTGAAACCTGGTCTGATACACCGCTTCATAAGAGATCTCTTCTGGATTCTGACCGCAGTCCGCCTCCTGACATTCCGCTTCTGTAAGAAGCCCTTCCTCCTTCAACTGATCTAAATCAATAAAATAAGGATTTCCCGCAAATGCAGAGAAAGACTGATAGGGCGAATCTCCATATCCTGTAGGCCCCAGAGGCAGAATCTGCCAGTAATTCTGTCCTGCCTCCCATAACTGATCAATAAATTCATATGCCTCTTTTGAAAATGTACCAATTCCATACTTTGATGGAAGACTTGCAACGGGCAGCAATACGCCACATGTTCTCATGCCCTGATCCTCCTTACTGTTATTCTATACTCCCAGAATCTCTCTGCGTTCATGAACAAGTAGCGAAGCGGATTGCGAATGTCCGCTTTACCAGATTTGAGTGCATCTGATAGAAAATCCAGCCTCTGAAAGATTCTGTCACTATCATCAGTGTAGCGAGGAATGGTTCTTTTGGCAAGTCTTTCTATGTATCAGTAATAAAAGTAACAGGAGAAGAAGCAATACCGGGAATAAAAAGATGGTGATCTTTAAAATCTGACGGATCAGTTCCTTCCAAAAGCTTTCTTCCATCATTTCTTTTTGTTCTTCCTCCGATGATCCTGTCTGGTCCATGGTGATCTCTGGCATCTTTTTGTATACCGCCTTCCAGGCGTATCCCGTTTCTGCCGGGAGCATGACCACATCTCCATAGATCACCTCACAGTCCGCCACATATTTTTCTCCCTCTGCCTCTGCTTTCCGGTACCAATACCCGTCTTCTCCAAGCCACGGTTCTCCTTCCCATCTGGTAGACGTGATTTTATAATATTTGGGAGATAATCCGGCCAGTTTTAGCAGTTCCTTCCCATATACTGCAAAAGGATCTCCTTCTTTGGCTCTCACCACCTGATCACCCAGATAGTAGGCTTCTGCATCATATTGCTGGACCGTGATCGGGAGGGAAAATCCATCCATCCACCGCCAGTTGGTAAACTCTGCATCTTTGACCGGAAGTTCTGCTTCTGTCTCCACTCCCGTATCCTGATCCTTTACCCATGCATGATACGTTTCCGGAAGCTGTTCAGCCTGTTCTACCGCTGTGTACTGGACCGTTTCCTCCACTGCCTGTTCTTTCTGCGGAATTTCCTTCTTAATCTGCTCCAGACTTTGAAGTTCGTACCTGGCAGTTCCATACTGATAGATCTGGGCTGGGCGATATTTTTCACCGTAAGCTTCTAAAAAGGCATCACTGATGATCTGCAGTGTTTCTGGCTTCTGCTCCGCCTGCACTTCTATCCCCATAAAATCTCCATATTCAATCAGAAAGATCACCAGGAATACCGATAGCAGCCGAAACATTCTCCGAAGCTTCTTATTTCTTACCATTCTTCCGTTTCCTTTCCCATATCTGTTTCACAAACCAGAGCATCAGCAATGACGTACTGCCTGCAAAGACCAGAATCCATACCCATGGAATTTCTTCTTCCCCATAGCCAAGTCTTGGGATCTTCTGACCAGTGATACCTCCAAAGGTTCGTTTTCCTCCCTGATTTCGTCCCTTCCTGTATTCTACAAAAATCCTTCCTATCAGATGTTCTTCCTTTTCCGGCTGTTCTGGCGTCTCCTGTATCGTTTCCTGCTCAGTCTCTGGAATGGTTTCTGTCTCCTTTTCTTCCCGTTCCGGTCTGGTTGGACGATCTGGTCCGGTGGTTTCTTCCGGTACAATAGTCTCCTCTGGTCTGGTAGTCTCTTCTGGTCTGGTGGTCTCTTCCGGTCTGGTAGTCTCCTCCGGTCTGGTGGTCTCTTCCGGTCTGGTGGTCTCTTCCGGTCTGGTGGTCTCTTCCGGTTTGGTGGTCTCTTCCGGTTTGGTGGTCTCTTCCGGTTTGGTGGTCTCTTCCGGCTCTGTTGGTTTTTCTGGTTCTGTTGGCGTCTCCTTTTCTTTATTTTGAACAGTCAGTTCCACCAGCGCCATCTCTCCATTTTGGTAAGAATAAGAATTCATCCCTGCTTTTCCTGAAAAATACCACTGATAGACCTGATCAGAGCACACATAACCATCTGGTGCCGTAATCTCCCGCAGTTCATAACAATACGGCTTTCTCGTTCCATCAGCCGCCAGATACGAAACTGGCAGTCCAACCGCCTCTACAATTCCCGAAGCATCTGTGATCATTTTCCTCTCTAATACCGGAGTTTCCGTCAATGACTGCCTGATTTGTACCGGTCCCAGTTGTACCTGCTCCGTCCCTATTGGCTCTGCCTGTACCTGCTCCGTAAGCTCCTCTGTTCCTAAAAGACAGTTCCACAAGGACCATCCGCTCCATTCCGGTTGTTGAAATGCCTGCAGCTGGAATACTGCGCCTGCCAGTAATTCCCCATGTTCCCCTTCTTTTCTGATTTTTAGCTTTCCTTTCACCTCCTGATTCTCTAAAACCACCAATGTAAATTCCTGGTCCAGCTCATAAGTGATCGAAACCGGCTCTGCCCTCGTGTAATAATCCGGGGCGATTTCTTCCGCCAGCCAGTAATCACCGCTTTCTAATCCGGTAATTTCATGAGGCCGGTAATCACCCTGCTGATAGCCTTCTGGAATGATTCCATTCAACTTCTCTAATTCCGAAAAACGGCCATCGGTGCCACTGATCCACCGCTCCACCAGAAATTCCGGCTTTGGATCGAATATTCCTGGTTCATCAGCCCGATATAAAGCCAGCACAGCACCTGGCTGCTGCTTTTTTTCTGTGCCTTCCCGCTTATCAATCCACAATTTCCCTGGTCTGTTCTCAATGCTATACTGTTGGACATCTCCCGTTTCCTCAATCGTGATCCAGCTATCCTCTGCTTTCTGATATCCTTTAGGCGGTTTTTCTTCTACCAGACAGTACCTTGCCCCCACAGGGAGATACTCTATCCGGCGCATACCTTCTATTGTCAGCCACGCTGCCGCATAAGCATTGATCTTCGACAGCTTCTGATAATCAAACTGGTACTCAAACTGACAGGTTTTCCGGTCATCTGGCAAAGTCTGGTGCACTTTTATGCGGATGATCTCTCCTTTGTCAGTCCGAAACTTTAAAATCACCTGTTCTGGAAAATCTGTCTCTTCCTGCTCCTTGCTCAGCCGATCCACATCCACACAAACAGCCCTATAAGCCTTTTTCTGGTATTCCCAGCCGACACTGGTTCCTTTCCTGGCTCCATAAATCTGATACATCTCCTCAAATTCCGGAATAAATTCCCGGAATCGTTTCCCATCATCCGTGGTAAACGTATATACCGGAGACTGGCGCTGGTTCCCTGTGTATAGTGAAAATACTGCCCCATTTAAGAGGACTTCCTTTCCTCCTGTATTCTCATATTTCCGGATCTGTATCCTGGTATGATCGTCTGCCATGGTAACCTGTTGTACTGCCTTCTGCATCTTTACTTCAATCTCCATCGGCTTTGCAGTCACAAATCCAGCTGGTGTTTTCAATTCCTCCAAAAGAAAGGTCCCTGCTGCCAAAGGGGTTAAGAGCCTCGGTGTTTTTCCAGTTGTCCATCGGGCGACTTCTTTCTTTTTGATTTCCAGTCCCTGTTTTTCCAACTGATATAACACCAAAAGCGCCTGTTCCACTTGATCGTAGCTGTATTCTGACGTCAAAATACTCTCTTCTGCGATTTTTTCTGTTTTTCCCTCTGCATTTTTCTTCGTCATTTCCAACACATTTCTAGTCAGTTCCGGCGGCGCATCTAATTTTTCAATCTGGACTTTGATGGTCTCATCTTCCATTTCTGTTTTCTGCAGATTCCTTGTCTCACCAACCCATACCGCCACTGGAAAGCCTTTCACAAATCCATCCGGAACTTTCCGTTCCTCCAGAATATAACAGCCTGCAGGAATCCTCTTTAAACGGTCTGCCTGTCCATCTGTCATCCCATGGTCAAACGGATCATTGGGACTTTTTTCTGACGTGATCCAGATGTTTTCCAACACATATCCTTCTCCCTGCCGATGCCAGAGACTGCCCTCCTCATACAGTTCTTTCCCTTCTTTCTTCTGGTAAACATTCTGGTTAAAAGCCGGTAAATGATCCGAAATTTTATGCCGCACCAGCTCCCCGTCCCGGTCATAAAGATCCGTTGTTTTTCCATACCGTTCCTGACTTTTCTGATAGTAAACAGGTAGTCCATGGGTATCCAGAACAGGATTCACACGTTTTAGAAAAGCTCCATTGTTTTTATCCTTCAATTCTTCTCCATGTAAGCTCTGTCCTTTCTGATTCTGCCTCAGGGTCTGTTCCTGATGACTGTTTTCCCCATGTTCTGACTTCCAGCTTCCAGTTAAATAACCTGATTCTACTTCCGCAGAATCACTCTGATACTCTCCTACTGTCGCTGGCCGTTCTGTCCTGATTTTATCTCTGGCAATTACATGCCCATAAGCATCTTTTGCCACATTTACCGGCCACACCAGAATCTTCTTTTTCCCTTTTCCAGTACCCGAAATTCCTGCAAGCTGATCGAAGCTGCCGTTGGTTCCATCAAAATCTTTCACAAGATACGCCATTCCTGTCACCGGATCAACCAGAGAATCCCGCAGCCCATCCTGATCCAGGTGATAAATATGGGTTCCCTTTGCCACCTGGAACATCTGATTAACAGAAGAATATCTCGCCTTGGTCAGATCTCCTCCGTTCAGTTCCAGATACCGCTTGCCATCCCGGATGGCATAAAGAGAATGTTCCGGGCTTTCATCATCCCACAGATACTCCGTCAGACGCAAACCTGCCAGATCATAATACAAAATATCCGTATCCGGCCGTTCCACTTCTCCTGCATCCCACATTTCTTTTTCGCCACCTGTCCGCAGACCATAAACGGTCTTAGAACCCGCATAACCCTGTTTTACATACATTCTGGTCACATTTCCCATTCCATTTCGCAAAACCGTCACACCCTCATAACTGTAATCCTCTGTATCTCCGGAAGGAGTGATCTCAATGGCATCATAAAGCGCCATTTCCGCGCCTTTTATATAAGGATGTTTCTCCGAATTGCTCCACTTTTTTACTTCCAGCTGGATTGGTGCATTTTCCACATAAATCCTGGCATTGGAACCGTATACCGCCCCCTGGATCTGCTGTTCCATATCTCCTTCCTGATAATAAGTGACCTTATCAGAATAGATTTCCACTGCAATCGGACGGCACCGGACATATCCCGCTGGTGCTTTTATTTCTGCGATCACATACACGCCAGCACCTAATGCATCTGGCAGTTCTGCATAGCCAACCGTCTGCTGTCCGGTTTTCGTGGGAACTTCCGTTTCATCATTGTATTCTTTCTGCATCTGTCCATTCCGCACCGTCGCATAGGCAGACTGATCCTGTAAAATGATCTGATCCTTTTCCTCACACATAGGTGTTCCTGCTGCCACCTCACCGCTGAAAAGTTCATCCTCATCCACCACTTTTCCAAATAACCGTCCCCATAAGCTTCTCTGTCTCTTCACTGGCCGGATATTCTCCGCTCCCATGGCAGTCAGGAACTCCTGACTTCCTGTAATCATAGTCTCCTTTTCATAAAACAACACCGCCCCCTGTCCATCTGCTGTCTCCTGGCGTTTTCCACGGTAGATCCGGAAAATGGCATCATCGTGAAGAAGATTCTCATGGGTCTGGGAATCCAGCTTTTCTATGCGGAGACCGATTGTATAAAACTGATTTCGAAAGACACCAACTGCATAACCAGACAAAGCTGTCCCTTTCTGTCCCCGGACCGGTTCTGTCACTGTATAAGGAACCAGCATAGGCGCATAGATCCCAGCCTCTGCTTTTAGAGAGCCCTGCATGGTTCTGGTTCCATCTGGCAGAATTCCTGCCGCTTCTGATTCGGAACTATAACAGTAAACTCCAGAGATTTTCTTTCTTCCGCTCTGGTTTTCCGAGATGTAGTAGGGATTTGCATAACCTGGCAGATATGGATTTTCTGAACTTTTCCGGACATCGTCCCCATTATAGTAATTCTTGTATGGACGATACTCCGATTGAGTTAACATAAAATATCCTCCCTCTTGGATTTTGCCGGTTGTCAATCCATACGGATACACCTGAAAATCACCTGAATGGCTATGCGCCTGAACCACCTTCTGCTCTTCTCCAAAGCGGATCTGATACCGGCTTTCCATCAGCGCTGTTCCCATTTTCATGTCATACCGATAAAATGGATCATAAGCTCCAGCCTTATGATTCTTTATGTCAACTGCGTTCTTCTCATAAACAGACGGCACGATGATTTCCTTAGGTTCGTCAATCTCATAATGCTTGTTCGCAAAATCCTGAAGCTCATCGTATTTGGGCTGTTGTTCTGCTGCCACATACACACCATAAGGCAGATAGGCAGAAATTCCAAAATAATATCCTTCCGATTCATCGCCAAAATTCTCATCACAGCAAAGGGTAGCCTGGTTCTGGTCCTTTCCACCCGCAGCATCCGGCTCCCAGGCCACTGCATAAATCTCATCCAGATCATAGGTAAAAAATGGTTTCAGATAATTCTGCGCCTTCTGAATGGCCTCCCACAACGCCAGATCCAGCAGCTCGTCCGAATATGCCGAAGATTCTTTTCCTTCGATTTCCCCGCTTTCCTCCTTTTCCCTGGTCAATTTTCTGACCTCATCGTCCAGATACCAGTCGATGGCAAACTGCCTGACCATATCTGACACCTTTGCATTTTCCAGGGTTTCCTGCCGCCGGTTCACCAGATTTCCAATGGGACGCGCAGAGGTATAGGTCGGTGCATGATCGTCCCACAGATCCTGATTGGCCACCCGGATGGCAGCAAAAAATTTTTCATACTTCGGTGTCTTTCCATTGCGTTCCAAAATAGCCGTATATCCCGGATTCTGTGCTTTCTGGATCATTCCATCTGAACCGTAGCTGTACAGGCTTTCGTTGGCAATCACTGCTGTATAAGAATTCTTCTGGATCGGCTGCTGACAATGAAGTACTCTGGTATGAATCCTTGGAACCAGTCCCGGATATTTTTCTTTCTCTTCCAGAATTGAAATGGAATTTCCCTTCTTATCCACCCAGCAAACTTCTCCTGCTTCATCCCGATAAAGGCTTTCCAGATTGGATTTCAGATAGATTTTGAAGCGGAATCCCGGCAATTTTCCTTCTCCCGGAGTCTGATCTCCATATTCTTTTGCATTTTTCCGATTTTGAATCGTCTTCACGATCTGAACCTTCTGTTGGATGATCCGCTCCTGCAGATTAACAGGATTTTTTCTGGTATTTTCCTCACTTCCCGGACGCCCTTCTCCGTCCTGCCATGGGCTGTCCTGTCCCGGATAACAAAGCTTCTGGAATTTCACATAGCTTCCCGTCTGTTCCGCCCCAGCTTCTGCCTGCCGGTATGCCTTTACATAAGCACCCATGAAATCCCGGTAATAGGCGCCGCTCCCGATGACATCTCCTGTCTTCCAGCCGCTATTTTGCCGGACAAGATCTGCCGAAGACAGTGTGATCAATCGCTCTGGAACCACCAGACGCAGTTCCTGTTCCAATGGCTCTTTTTCATCTGTAAGCCGGTTTCCAAACTGATCTGTGTAAGCCCCTGCCACATGAACGAACTGTTTTCCACCAATACTCCGCATCGGAAGCTCTCTCCATACCTTCTCTTCCCTTGTCATGGTCACAGTTTTGGTGTCCTGGCGCCACTGGGTTTTGGGAATTCTCTGTCCACTAACATCCAATGGCACCTCTCCCACCTGATAAAAACAGGTCTCCCGGACCATGTTGGGAATGATCTGCCCACTTCCATCAGCCTGACTGTCTGGAACAAGGAGCGCCGAATAATAACTGATTCCTGATTCCGAGATCTGTACTGTCATTTCCGAAAATGTACCGAAGCTCTCCCCATCTGTCTGGGAATAATGGGCATAAACGTACCTTGGATCTTCCTTTGGATCATCAGGAACATACTCCAACCGATGATAAACACCAACACTTCCCCCCGGCTCCATAACTCCGTAATTTTCTGGATTTCCAATGACAGACCGATACAACGTGATCTCGTAATGATCTTTCGATTCTCTCATCTGCTCCAGACCACCATAAGACAGACCTGGATTATCCTCATAATCATCTAAGACTGCCCATAATGCCTCTTCCACCGTCACACGGGTTCCATCCACAAACTTTGGAAGCTGCACCGTCTGGACCGGACTTCCATATATAATTTCCGTTCCATGCTTTCCCCGGTCATAGATTCCCCGGTCTACAGTAGAATACCGTCCATTTTCCGAAGGTGTCCGATAGCCATTGGCCCGCAGTGCCGCTTCCAGTTTTGCTTTGAAAAACGCTTCAGAACCTATGGTAAATGGTTTCTCCAGCATTTCAGCCACCTGGTCTTCATTCATGGAAGATACCGCCGATTTGATCACCTCTTCCGTCTGTTCCCGGTCGATCTCTTTTTCAGATACAATCTTAAAATCACGGATACGGAGATTTGCCGGTTTTTCCTGCACTTCTATGGAACCATCGGCCTTGTAACGGATATATTTCCCTTCTTCTCCCGGTTCTACCGTCACAAAAACAGGATTTCCATCTGCATCCATAACCGGACGCTCTTGATAATCCCCATATGGAACCTGCGCTTCCACCGTTTTTTCTCCAGCCTCCGCCCGGTAAACCTTCGTACCAACCGGCAGATTTCCTAATAACACATCAAATCCTGCCTCTCCTGTCTTCTCTGACTGCACCATGAAAAAAAGTTCATTATAATCGGGATCATCATAGGAACCGGTCGGATGTTCTGATGGCCGGACTTCATAAAACAGGTTTCTGGTCACCACACCATAGCCTTCTCCCTGCTTTTCCTGCTCCTCCTGCCCAAAGGTCTGACCTGCATTGGTGATCCCCTGATTTTTATTAGAAACAGAAAGTTCATAGCCTTCTGACCGGGTCAATTCCTTGATAAAATAGTCACCAAGAAATAACGGCCGTCCAATCCAGCAATTTCCATTTTCTGATTCTAAATCGATATAACTTCGTACTTGCCCTCGATCTCCTGTATAGTCATCCACGGTTTCATTTTTTGTATACAGATTTTTCGGTGATCGGTCCGCAAATCCATTTTTGTTTTTCTGGATTTTTCCGGCTTCATAATCATAGACATAACCGGGTGCCTCCGTGTTGACCAGAAAAGACGCGTCCCCATACTTGTCCGTTGCAGCCACTGCCACCAGATTTCCTTTTTCATACACAATTCCCGTCTTTCCATCGGGATGCCGGATCTCTTCCGCTGCGAACAGACCATAAACCGCCCCTTCCAGCACAGCGTCTGCCTGCACTTCCCCATAAGAGTCAAATCCAGGATGATCTTCTTCCCCCTGTTCTAACATCATGTCCCGCTTGTTGATATGGATCTCACCTTCTGTCCGGTGGTCATATACCCGGAATGCATTTTCCTCTCCGTCCCGGTTATTACAGTGACTGTACTGATCCGAAGGACCTTGTGGCTGAATGTCACCGACACTTTCTCTGGCTAATGCCTCCTCATAGGCTTTCTCGAACAGATCCGTACCTCCAATGCCATTTGTGCCAATATCTTCCAGGTCATCTCCGGACTTCACCGTAATGGCGCATCCCGCAACTGATCGTGTAGCGCGTCCCACATCTGATGGCGTTGCCTTCTCTGCCGATGACGGGGTTACTTTCTCCGCCAATGACGGGGGCGTCTTCTCTGCTGATGACGGGGTTGCCTTCTCTGCTGATGACGGGGTTGCCTTCTCTGCTGATGACGGCGTTGCTTTCTCTGCCGACGACGGGGTTGCCAGGTTTTCTTGCGCAGCATTTCTTCGCAAAACCTCCAGCACCTTCTCCGGCCATTTGATAACCTGCGGCTGGTACTGGAAAGTACCGGCTTCTTCCACCGGATAATACTGCTTTTCCATCCTTACCACCGCCGCCTGTTCCGTTTTCGCAATTCTGGAACTGAGACTGGCTGTGATCTGCCCGCTGTATTCTCCTGTAAATTGGGCATTGGCGCCATGCTCTGAAGAATCGGTCCGAATAATCTCAATAGGGATGTCATCCTGATGTTTTCCATGAAGCGCATAGCCATCTCTGGCCTGTTCTTCCTGAAAAGCATAGCTGTACCGCAGTGAGATAAATGCCTCATGTGTCTCTTCTGCATCTGCCTGGCATCCCGACTGGGCAAAAGCCACCTCTCCAGAAGCAGACGCATCTGCCCCGTCATTTATCCAATGAAAATGAACTCCTGGATACTGATCCGCATAGTCCTCACAGGCTTCTACACATGCCTGCCAATCCTCCTGCAAACGTTCATTTTCCTCCTCTGCTTCATCAATCTCGTCCTGATTCGATACCTCTCCATTTTCATCAGTCTCTTCCTCTGGAATTTCAGCCAGCACTGGTTCTGGATGCCCATCACAAAATGTCTTTTCATAATGATATCCATGATTGACCGTCTGACGGATCTTCCCATCATCTCCTGTATGTAAAGAGGAAATGAACCGGAATCCGTCCCAGCTAACCGTATCATCCTTATGATAGCTGAGATATGGATCTCCACCACGACAGATCACTCCATAACCATCTTCATCCTGAATCTGATCCTGATCATCAAAGCGCTCATACAAGCGGAAAATAGACCCTTCCAATGGTTTTCCCGTTTCATAATCATACTTATAAAGCTGGACATTATAATTCGTTTCCCAGTCCTCTTCATGACGATAAATCTGAAAATCCAGAGCCCCTTCTGTTTCACCGGAGCTCCCACCGCCAACTGCCGCATAGTAGCTGGCCTGTCCCAGATCCATCTTCTCCTGGATATCCAGAAAAATACACCGTTGGTGACCTTCTAACGGAACATTTCCACCGGCTACATGCTTGTGGGTTCCAGAACACTGGATACACTGCCATAATTCCAGGGTATCCTCATATAATTCTTCCGCTGACTGGTATCCACCGCCTGCTCCGGCTCCATACGTCGTTCCAGCTGTATCAAACATGATCCGAAGACTAGAAGCCGAATCTGTCGTATGAAACCGGATCATGGTATCCGTCTTTTCATAACTCCAGCCAGTGGGAATGGACGAGGTATATTCCGATCCATTCCAAAATTTCAGTGGAACTGTACGGATAAAATCCCGGTCCTTCCCACCTGGATCAAAGGAAATGGACAACGTCTCCGGGTCAATCGCATATGGGTTTCCGCTGGATGTATGTCCTTCCAGCACCACGGGACCTGCACCGATCGTTCCATTGCCTGAATTTCCAGAATCAGAGCCTCCGCCCATCAGTCCGGCTAATGCCAGATACTCTTCTCCATGCGCCACTGCAAAATCCAGCCAGGCATATTTTTTCCTGGTAGAAGACAGATGCAATAATGTTCCTAAATCACTCTGTGTTACCGCTGGCGACAAGATCCGGAGACCATGATCCGCTGCTTTCTCATTGATCTGCTGATAACACTTGTTGATGGTAGGCATATTTCCAAAACTGGCCTCCATAGACAATGCCGCCCAGAAAAGCAGTGCTGTCTCCGTACTTGAAAGCCCAGCCGAAGGCGCAAATGCCTGATACAGGTCCCCATCCGCGCCATGTCCATTCGCTGCAATTCCACTGTGATCAATGCAGTAATAATGCCAGGTAGAGCTCCAGTAAGTGTCCGTATTCCCCAGATGATCAGATCTGGCCTCTGTCTGCATGGAAAATGGAAAATGACCAGATGAGAGGAGAAGGGTGATGGACAGTATCCATGCCAGTACTCTTTTTCCATTTTGGTTCTTACATAAATTTTCTTTCATCCTCTCATTCCTGTCCTACTCTGCTGTCCAGATCCATATCCGAATACAATGCCCGTAATTCCTCATCCGACAAGTTTGTATACAACTTCCGGTAATATTCAAACCAGGTGATTTCTCCCGCAAACAGCTTTGCGTCCCAATTTTTCTCTTCTTCCCGTTGCTTCTGCTGCTGTTGGTACTCACTGCTCTGCTGACATTCCCGCTCATACCGGTGGTATTCAGTATCAAAATCCACTGGATAAACAGCCTTTTCCACTGGCGTTCCATTCGTTGTATCGATGCTTCCGTCCACTGCCATCCACTGACCATTTACCTTTACCATGGCGGACCGATGAAGATAGGAGTGATCGTAAGTTACCGCCTCCAATCCCATAAATTGGGCAATCCGCCTGATATCTGCAGCATAATTTTTACAAAGTCCTTTGCCCATATTCAGCACAGAAAATGCATATGCCGTTTCACCATTCTGGCCAGCTTCTCCCGTATTCCCATGTCTTCCAACGGACAGACGGTCATAAATCAGCCAGAAACGCTGTTCCTCTGTCTTGTGGATCCAGTCAGACCCCTTTAAAAATTCCCGGATCCCCGGAAGATCCTCTGGATAACTGGATTTTAAATTACCATCGGGTGCTGGCGTCAGGCTATATGCCTCGCCTGGCCGATACACATACTGCCACAGATAGTATTCTGGGTCTGTAATTCCAAGATCTGCCGGTGTTTTTGCCGCATCCTGACCTCCTTCTGCTGCAGCTTCTCCCTCTGACCTTCCTTCATTCTCCACATGCGCCGCCTCTCCAGGTCCCTTAGCCCCCGCCCATGCAGGAAATGCAAGAACCATTGACATCAACACCACAGCACACAAAATATAACTTTTTTCCATCCTTCCGCCATCCTTTCATTTTTATGATACCAGGGTCAAAAGGTCAGAAGTTCGACGCAAGCTTGCTTGCAGGAGA
>OKRY01001672.1_pt1 | contig 17989 bp, 14 predicted proteins | sample 1601121 | NCBI WGS metagenome assembly OKRY01 (sample SAMEA3541546, study PRJEB24748) | human gut metagenome | biome: human gut; feature: human-associated habitat; material: faeces | place: China | collected 2012
AAACGCCAAGATGACTTCGTAGCAGAAGTAATGGCATCTGTTGGTAAATAATTAAGAAATAATAAGAGAACACCGTACAGTGTTCTCTTATTTTGCAATAGAGGAGTAAACACATGGCAAAGAGAAACTTTAGACGTATTGTTTTGAAGTTGAGTGGTGAAGCATTAGCGGGTGAACAAGGTTTTGGTATTAACCCTGATGTTGTTGAAGAATTTGCAAAAGAAATTGCTGCTTTAGCAAAATCCACTGATTTAGAAATCGCAATTGTTGTTGGTGGCGGTAACTTGTGGAGAGGGTTAGCTGGTAGTAACCAAGGTATGGATCGTGCTACAGCTGACTATATGGGTATGCTAGCAACAGTAATGAACTCCTTAGCATTGCAAGATGCATTAGAACAAGCAGGCGTAGACACTCGTGTTCAAACTGCTATCGAAATGCAAGAAATTGCAGAACCTTATATTCGTCGTCGTGCAATTCGTCACTTAGAGAAAAAACGTATCGTTATCTTCGGTGCAGGTCTTGGTAAACCATACTTCTCTACAGACACAACAGCTGCATTGCGCGCTGCTGAAATTGAAGCAGATGCAATTTTGATGGCGAAGAAGTTTGCTGACGGTGTATATGATTCTGATCCTAAAACGAATCCTAATGCCGTTAAATTTGATGAATTAACATATAATGATATCATCACAAAAGAATTAAAGGTTATGGATGCAACATCCACAACTTTATGTAAAGATAATAATATCCCTATTATTGTATTTAGCATGGACATTCCTGGTAACATTACAAAAGCCGCTAAAGGTGAAGAGATTGGTACCATAGTTCGAGGAGAATAATTCAAATGGAAATTAAAGAATTGTTGCAACAAGCAGAAGAACGCATGAATAAGTCTATTGAGGCTTTAAAACATGAATTTGCATCTATTCGTACAGGCCGTGCTAGTGTAGCATTGCTTGACAAAGTAATGGTTGACTATTATGGTAGCCCATCTCCAATTAACCAAGTTGCAAATATCTCCGTGCCTGAGCCTCGTATGATTGTTATTGCACCTTGGGATAAAACTATGATTGGTGCTATTGAAAAAGCAATCTTACAATCTGATCTTGGTTTAAATCCAGGTAATGATGGTGCTCAAATCCGATTGACTATTCCTCAATTGACTGAGGAACGTCGTAAAGAAATCGTTAAAGTTGTTCATAAAAAAGCTGAAGATGCTAAAGTTGCAGTACGAAATATTCGTCGTGATGTAAATGATGCATTGAAAAAAGAAGAGAAAGCTAAAACAATTACTGAAGATGATGCTAAAGACGGTTTAGATCAAATTCAAAAACTTACAGATGCTAAAATTAAGCAGATTGATGAGTTAAAAGCAGTAAAAGAAAAGGACGTATTAGAAGTATAATGTTAGATTCTAATAGCCTTATTGGAATGCCATGGCAGCTTGCAAAGTCTCGTTTGCAGGCTGCCCATATTCCTTTTAAGGTAATGATTGGGGGATCCTTTAATCGCTTTTTTGATATTGCTGATAAAGGATTTTATGTAGCACGTATTACCAAGGTTGATGAGTGTTTACATATACTAGTGTATAGACCAATGATTGCCAGCGACTTCGGAAATTCTATCGAGGTAGACTATGCTAAAGAAATTATTTAACCGTAAACCATCTGATACGCCTGTTATTGATAGTAATGTGATACCAAAACATGTTGCTATTATTATGGATGGCAATGGTCGTTGGGCAAAACGAAGAGGCATGCCACGATCAATGGGACACCGCGCAGGAGCCGACGTATTAAAGCAGATTGTTATTGCTGCAGATGAGATTGGAATTAGAGCTCTTACGGTATATGGCTTCTCCACAGAGAACTGGAAGCGTCCTGAACAGGAAGTTTCTTTACTTATGGCTCTCATAAAAGAATACTTAAATAATAATGTTAAGTATATGCATGAACATAATGTGCGTATTCGCTTTATTGGATATATCGGTGCTCTTTCAGATGAGCTTCAAAAGATTATTCGCGATGCCGAATTATTAACTCAGAATAATACAGGCCTTACCTTACAGTTAGCAATAAACTATGGGGGGCGTGATGAAATAGTAAGAACTATCCGCGATATTACAAATTCTGTTGTGGATGGAACTATTACTACAGACGAGATTACAGAAGACTATGTTAGTTCCCAACTTTTCACTAAAGAGTTTAGCGATGTAGACTTGTTAATTCGTCCAAGTAGTGATTTTAGAATTAGTAACTTTTTATTGTGGCAGCTAGCTTACGCTGAATTCTGGTTTACTGATTTACATTGGCCAGATTTCACTAAGGAAACATTATTAGAGGCTGTTGCAGCATATCAAAAACGAGAACGCCGGTTTGGTGGCTTACGTGATGAGGAATAAAAAATGTTAAAAACACGTGTTATAACCGCTGTTATAGGTTTTATTATTGCCTTAGGGGCCATTACATTAGGCGGACCTGTATATGATATTCTTATTACATTATTAGCTCTATTGGGTTGGCGTGAGTTTGTTTTACTAGGTAAAGCTAAACATGTGCGTATGTCCATTTTATGGGGCTATATTAGTATTTTATTATTGATGATTGCCTTTGCATGTCATCAGTATATTCTAGCAATAGCTATATTAGTATTGAGTTTATCAGCCAATTATATGTTATGTACATTTGGTGAAAACAAATACTCTTTAGCTAGTGTTTCATTTAGTGTATTTGGCTTATTATATGTTGGTATTGGCATGATTTCTTTGCTCATGATTCGTCATGACTCTATATACATGTCTTTATCAATGCCATTTGAATTATATAATTGGGGAACAATTACTCTTTGGTTAGTGTTGTTTACAACGTGGGCTAGTGATACTTTTGCTTATTTTGCTGGTCGTGCCTTTGGCAAACGTAAAATTGTTCCATCCATTAGTCCCAATAAAACACTAGAAGGTTTTATTGGTGGCTTTATCGGCTGTATTATTACAGGCGCTGTATTTTCGTATATCGTAGGCATTCCATGGTGGATGGGCATTCATGTTGGTATGATTAGCGGTATACTTGCACCATTAGGTGATTTATTTGAATCAAAGATTAAACGATTATGTAATGTGAAAGATTCTGGTACTTTACTACCAGGTCATGGTGGTGTATTGGATCGTTTTGATAGTTTATTATTTGCGGCTCCTATTACATTGATATACATATTACTCTTTTCGTACTAATCTAATAGAGGTAAGCTTATGAAATACCTAAGTATTATTGGCAGTACTGGCTCAATCGGTACACAGACACTAGATGTAGTGTCTCAACATCCAGATCAATTCAAGGTGGTTGCCTTAGTGGCACATCATAATATTGACCTCTTAGAACAACAAATTAAAGAATATCAGCCATTAGTAGCTGGATTAGTTGATGAAAATGCTTTTAAAGAGCTACAAGGCCGCTATACAGGTCATACAAAACTTGTAGGTGGCAAGGAAGCGCTCATTGCGGCAGCAACAATTCAAGAAGCTACTATGGTTGTAACTGCTATTGTAGGTGCTGCTGGTATTGAACCTACTGTGGAGGCCATCAAAAAAGGTAAGACCATTGGTCTTGCTAATAAAGAAACATTAGTGGCCGGTGGCCCATTGATTACATCCTTAGCGAAAGAGTATGGCGTACAAATTTTACCTATTGATAGTGAGCACAGTGCTATTTTCCAATGCTTAGAAGGACAAGCTCGCGATAATGTTGATTCTTTAATCGTTACAGCTTCTGGTGGTCCTTTACGGACTTGGGATTCCAACAAGATTCAAACTGCCACAGCTGCAGATTGCTTGCGACATCCAACTTGGAATATGGGCAATAAGATTACTATCGACTCTGCATCTCTATTTAACAAGGGCTTAGAGGTAATCGAAGCTCATTGGCTTTTTGGTTTTGATTTTGATCATATTGATGTTGTGGTACATCCTCAAAGTATCGTTCATTCTATGATACGCATGAAAGATGGGGCTATATTAGCTCAAATGGGGAATCCAGATATGCGCGAGCCTATTCAATATGCTTTGACATATCCAAAACGTGAAGTTTTAAGTATGAATCATCTTGATTTTACTAAAGCCTTACAATTAGAGTTTTTACCACCACGATATGATGATTTTCCTGCTCTTCGTCTTGCATATGAAGTAGGACGAGCAAGTGGCTTTAAACCAGCCGTATTTAATGCTGCAAACGAAACAGCAGTTTATGCATTTTTAGATGATAAAATCGCTTTTGGTGATATTTACAAAGTCGTTACATCAGTTCTAGAATCTATGGGACCTGAAGATGACTTTACGTTAGACAATTTATTAGCTATCGATAGATGGGCTCGTGAAAAGGCTACATCATTGATGGTATAGGAGTATATATGACAACGGCATTAGCCACAATATTTGTATTTGGTTTAATCGTGTTTATTCATGAGTTAGGCCATTTTATTACAGCAAAAATGTCGGGCATGCAAGTAGATGAATTCGCCATAGGTTTTGGACCGGCCATATTTAAAGTTCAAAAAGGGGAAACCTTATATTCTATTCGTATCATTCCTCTTGGTGGTTTTAATCGTATTGCTGGCATGAGTCCTGACGAGCCGTTAAATGAACGGTCATTTTATACTAAACCTGCATGGAAGAAATTTATTGTTATTTCTGCAGGGGCAGTATTCAATTTTTTATTGGCCATTGTTTTATTCTTTGGCCTCAATGCAACAGTAGGTAATCTTACCTATACAAATGATCCTGTTATTGGTAATATCATCCCTGGTAGTGCCGCTGAACAAGCTCATTTACAATCAAATGATAGAATTCTTACTATTGATGGTAAAAAGATTTCAACGTGGGATGAAATCCGTCCTAGCTTACAAGGTACTGCCAACCATGGTGTTACCGTTGTGGTAGATCGAGATGGAGAAACTGTAGAAACTACAGTGATTCCAAAAATGGAACAAGATAGTCCTAAAATTGGTATTTATCCTAGTTTTACACGAGAAAGTTATAGCATAGGCGAGTCTTTCAGTCTAGCTGTTACTCGTACAGGTCAAACAATTGTTGCAATGCTAAGTGGCTTATATGATATGATTCGCGGTACACAAGCTGCAGAATTATCCGGTCCAGTAGGTATTTCACAAATGGCTGGCACTATTGCACAATCTGGTTTTGCACCACTTTTGAGCTTTGCCGCATTTTTAAGTATTAACTTAGGGGTTATCAATCTTTTACCATTACCTGTGTTAGATGGTGGTCATTTAATTATTATTTTGGCTGAAGCCATTACAGGTCGTAAATTACCTGCTAAGGCACTAATGTATATTCAAATGGTTGGTGTTGCTTTAATGGTAGCATTATTCTTATATGTAACGACTCAGGATATATTCCGATTACTATAAGATAGATGGGAGATTACAATGATTGTACGTAAACCAACAAATGGTATCTATGTAGGTACAGTTAAAATTGGTGATTATGCACCGGTAAGCATTCAATCTATGATTACTACAGATCCGGTTCATACGGAAAAGGCTATAGCTGAAATAAATCGTTTAGCTGATGCTGGTTGTGAACTAGTACGTGTTGCAGTTCCTACTATGGAATCTGCTAAAGCTTTAAAAGCAGTTCGTGCTGGTATTGATATTCCTTTAATTGCTGATATTCATTTCGACTATAAATTAGCGTTAGAAGCTATCGAGAATAATGTTGATGGATTGCGTATTAACCCAGGAAATATCGGCGGTGAGGATAAGGTATTAGCTGTTATAGAAAAAGCTAAGCCTAAACAAATCCCGATTCGTATTGGCGTTAATGCAGGGTCTTTACCAAAGCATATCCTCGATGCACATGGAGGTCATCCTACAGCTGATGGCATGGTGGAAACTGCATTAGAACATGTGCGAATTCTTGAGAAGCTCGACTACCGTCAAATGAAATTATCTATTAAAGCAACGGAAGTTCCTTTAATGGTAGAAGCTTATCGCAAGTTATCTGATAAGATTCCTTATCCATTGCATTTAGGTGTTACTGAAGCTGGTACGATAAAACAAGGTACCATTAAGTCTGCTATGGGAATTGGTGCTTTATTATTAGACGGTATCGGTGATACATTACGGGTATCCTTAACAGGTGATCCAATTCATGAAATTGAAGTAGGTCGAAGTATTTTGAGTAATCTAGGATTACGAAACTTTGGAGCTACAATGATTTCTTGTCCTACCTGCGGTCGATGCCAAGTGAATTTATTTGATATGGCAGGGATTGTAGAGGAACGATTAGCATCCATTAAAGCACCTATTAAAGTAGCTGTTATGGGTTGTGTCGTAAATGGGCCTGGAGAGGCTCGTGAAGCTGATTTCGGTATTGCTGGTGGTAATGGTCAAGGGATTGTCTTCCGCAAAGGAGAAGTTATCAAGACTGTGCCAGAAGCTGAATTAGTAGATACATTATTTAGAGAAATTGATCAATATTTAGAAAACTTAGATGAGGAGTCTTTATGTTAGCCACTAAATTATATGCACCTACATTGCGTGAGGTTCCATCTGACGCTGATGTAGTTAGCCAACAGCTTATGCTTCGCGCTGGTTTTATGCGCAAAACTGCAAATGGTTTATATAGCTTTTTACCATTAGGTTGGAGAAGTATCAAAAAAATCGAAGCTATTGTACGTGAAGAAATGGATCGTGCTAGTGCTCAAGAAATCATGATGCCTATCTTACAACCTGCTGAAATTTGGAAAGAATCTGGCCGTTGGAATGCATATGGCGCTGAAATGATGCGTATTAATGATCGTCATGATAATGAATTCTGCTTAGGACCAACTCATGAAGAGATGATTACTACACTTGTTAAAAATGAGATCAATTCATATCGTCAATTACCAGTAAATTTATATCAAATCCAAAGTAAATTCCGTGATGAACGTCGTCCACGTTATGGTTTAATGCGTAGTCGCGAATTCATTATGAAAGATGCATACTCTTTTGATATGGATGAAGCTGGTTTAGATGAATCCTATAAATCTATGTATGATGCATATACACGTATTTTTACGCGTTGTGGCCTTACATTCCGTCCGGTAGAGGCTGATAGCGGTGCCATCGGTGGTAGTGGTACACATGAGTTCATGGCTATTGCTGAAGCAGGTGAAGCAGATATTGTGTACTGTACAAAATGTGACTATGCTGCCAATATTGAGATTGGTAAACCTGGTATTATGAAACAGGAAGAAGAAGCACTTCAAGAGTTATCTATTGTGGATACTCCTAATGCAAGTACTATTGAAGCTGTTGCGGAAATGTTAAACTTACCACTACATAAAACTATTAAAGCCGTAGTATTTTCCATTGATGGTAAAGTTGTATTAGCCATTGTTCGTGGTGACCATGAAGTAAATGAAGTAGCTGTACAACATGCTGTACTTGGTTCTGTAGAGCCAGAAATGGCTACGCCAGAAGAATTGGAAAAAGTAGGTTTAACAGCTGGCTTTATAAGTCCAGTTGGGTTAAAACAAACAGAAGAGTTTGCCATAGTAGTAGATGAATCTGTTATGGAAACGTACAATGTTTGTGGTGGTGCCAATAAGAAAGATGCACACTATATTAACATCAATCCAAAACGTGACTTTAATGTAGAAGATATTATTGTCGCACCTATTCGTTTGATTACAGCTGACGATGTTTGCCCAACTTGCGGTGGTGCTCTAGAACACGCTAAAGGTATTGAAGTAGGCCAAGTATTTAAATTGGGTACAAAATACTCAGAGGCATTACAAGCTACATTCTTAGATCAAAATGGTCGTCCTAATCCAATGATTATGGGTTGTTATGGTATTGGTGTATCTCGTACATTAGCTGCTGCTATTGAGCAGTATCACGATGAAAATGGTATTATTTGGCCACGTTCTATTGCTCCATTTGAAGCCGTTATCGTTCCTATTAATGCAAAAGACGAAGCTTTGATGTCTACAAGTCAAACAATTTATACTGCATTACAAGATGCAGGTGTAGATGTGTTACTTGATGATCGTAAGGATCGAGCTGGTGTAAAATTCAAAGATGCTGATTTAATTGGCTATCCACTTCGTATTACAGTAAGTAAAAATACACTTGAAAATAATGAAGTAGAAATTCAAATCCGTAAGTCTGGTGAAGCGATTACATGTGCAATCGATTCTGTAGCGACTAAGGTTACTGAATTACTTCAAGATTTATAATTAAATTGCGATTCTAGTGAATACTCATTAGGGTCGCAATTTTTCTATCTCATCTTGAATAAATTAGCTAAATCAGTCATAATTAAAAGATAGGATAATTGTAATGGGAGGTGCTCTATGCTTGTTGATTTTCACATGCATTCTATCTATTCTGATGGTGTTAAAAGTCCAGAAGAATTATTACGTCATGCTTTAGAATGTAAACTATCTATGATGGCGTTAACTGATCATGACGAAATTGATGGCATAAAAGCATTGCGTGCCGCTCAAAAGCAATTAGATCCGGAAAAAACTATTAAAATTATTAATGGTTGTGAATTTAGTGCTGACTATAAAGATAAATCTATTCATATTCTGGGATATCGTTTTGATGAGACAAATCAAGAATTAAAAGACTTTATTCAATATTTTAAAGCAAAACGAGAAGAACGGATTGATGAGATTATCAAACGTTGTAATAATGCTGGATATGTTATATCAAAAGATGACCTACTTAAAAAATTCCCTAAGACGCAAGCTTACGGGCGTCCACATATTGGACAGTTATTAATTGATGGTGGTTATGCTAAGGATATTAATGAGGTATTCAAAGGTATTCTTCGAAAAGATAGTCCATGCTATGTACCTAAGGTAAAGGTTGAGGTTCCGCATATTATCGATATTATTCATAAAGCTGGTGGCCTTGCCGTTATGGCTCATCCTAAATTAGTAACTAGTGATGAATATGTAGTAGAAATGTTAGCCTATGATTTTGATGGTATGGAGGTTTACCATACTAAACATAATGATGATGATGTGAAACGATATAAAGCATTAGCTAAAGAACATAACTTGTTTATTACAGGTGGTTCTGATTATCATGGTATTCCAGGAAAAGCACCAGATCAATTTGGCGATTACTTGGTATCCGCTGAGAATGTATCAGAATTTATTAGTTTGTTATAAATAATGAGGTTGACTATGGAAGTCGTTGCATTTGTAGGTAGTAGTGGCACTGGTAAAAGCCATCGTGCGCTCGTAGTTGCTCATGAAAATAATATTGAATGTATCATTGATGATGGCATTTTAATTCATGATAATAAGATTGTAGCTGGCTTTTCTGCAAAGAAGGAATCTAGCCGATTAAAAGCTGTTCGTCGCGCTATTTTCCAAGATGAAGTACAAGTAAAATCAGTGCGTGAACAATTAGATAAAATCAATCCTAATAAGCTTATGATTATTGGTACATCCGATAATATGGTTAAGAAAATTACGAAAGCATTAGGATTGCAAGATCCAGATCGATACATTCGCATTGAAGATGTAGCTACACCTAAAGAAATTGAAAAAGCACAATATGCTCGTCTTAAAGAAGGTAAACATATTATTCCAGTCCCAACAATGGAATTGAAACCTCACTTTAGAGGGTATTTGATTGATCCAATTAAAACCATGTGGCGTCGACGTACTTTGAAAAAACAAGATCAAGATACATTGGGGCAAATTGGATCAGAAGGTTTTGAACGTTCTGTAGTTCGTCCTGCTTTCAGTTATTATGGACGTCTTACCTTCGATGATGATGTCATTATCAAATTGATTCGCAATGGCTTAAAAAAAGTTGTCGGTGTTGATGAATCAAGTGTTATTTCTTTCAAAAAAAGTGATAAAGGTCAAAATGGTTTAGTTGTAGATATGGCTGTAGTAATTGAACATGGTTATCCTGTTAAAGCATTGATGCAACAGGTACAAAAGTCTGTTCGAAATGAAATCGAGTATATTACAGGCATGTCTATTGAACGTATGTCTATAAAAGTTAAGAATATTATAGAAACAAAACGTAAGATTGTTAAAGTATAGGAGTTAGAATGAAGTCTTATTATATTTACACCTATGGTTGTCAAATGAATACTGCTGATTCTGAGCGCTTATCGCATCAGTTAGAATCTGTAGGGTATACACCTACAGAAGACGTAGAAACTGCAGATTTAATTTTATTAAATACTTGTGCAGTGCGTGAGAATGCAGAAACTAAAGTCTATGGCCGCATAGGTGAGCTAATGAGACTTAAGAGAAAAAATAAAAACTTGATTCTTGCTGTTACAGGTTGTATGGCTCAGAAGAATCAAGCGGAAATGTTTAAACGGGCTCCACATATTGATATTGTCTTAGGTACTCATAATATTCAACATATTAATGAAATGATTGAAGAGGTTCAACGCGGTCATACACACCAAATCAATGTGGATATGGATAATTCTGTACTACCTGAATTGGAAGCGAAACCTAATGGCACCTTTTATGCATGGGTACCTATTATGAATGGTTGCAATAAGTTCTGTACCTATTGTATTGTTCCTCATGTTCGTGGTAGAGAAATAAGTCGTCCTGTAGAAGCCATTGTAAAAGAGGTTACTGAACTAGGAGCAAAAGGGTTTAAAGAAATCACGTTATTGGGACAAAATGTAAACTCTTACGGTTTAGATTTTAAAGATGGTACTGATTTTGGTACATTAGTTGATGCCCTTGATGGCATTCCAGGAATTGAACGTATTCGCTATATGACAAGTCATCCTCAAGATATGACTAAATCTATGATAGATGCACTTGGTCGTTCCTCTAATATCGTTACCCATTTACATTTACCAATTCAATCCGGTTCAGACCGTATTTTGAAGAAAATGAACCGTCATTATACGGTAGAACATTACAAAGAATTACTTTCTTACTGTCGTGAGAAAATTAAAGATGTAGTAGTTACTACAGATATTATCGTAGGTTTTCCAGGGGAAACAGAGGAAGATTTCCTAGCTACACTCCAATTATTAAAAGATGTACGCTATGATATGGCTTATACGTTTATTTATTCTAAACGTTCTGGAACGCCAGCAGCAACTATGGATGATCAAGTTCCAGAAGAGGTTAAACGCGTACGTTTACAAACATTGATGGATGTACAAAACGAAATCTCTTATGAACTAAATAAACCTATGGAAGGGCAAGTGTTTGATATTATTGTAGAGGGGCCAAGTCCTCGTGATGAAGATATGTGGTTTGGTCGTACATCGGGTAATAAAATGGTTTTATTCCCGAAAGATGACTCTTTATCAATTGGCGAAACCGTACCAGCCTATATTGATAAAGCACAAACTTGGGTTTGCTACGGTACAATACAAAAGGGGTAAGTATGGCAAAAAAGCAAACACCTATGATGGAGCAGTATTTAGATATTAAATCTAGATATTCTGAAGAATTACTGTTCTTTCGTTTAGGTGACTTTTATGAATTATTTAATGATGATGCATTAATTGCATCTCGTGAACTTAATATAACCTTAACCGGTCGCCCAACAGGAGATGAGGAACGCACACCGATGTGTGGCGTTCCTTTTCATGCTGCTGAAAGCTATATAGAAACTTTGGTAAAAAAAGGCTATAAGGTTGCTATTTGTGAACAATTAGAAGACCCTAAAGCAGTTAAGGGCATCGTTAAGCGTGACGTTATTAAGGTCATTACACCAGGGACTGTAATGACTGAAAATGGTAATGATGCACGGTCAAATAACTTTTTATCGTTATTTTATATGGTAAAAGATGCATGGATACTTGTATTTTCTGATGTATCTACAGGGGAAGTTATTTGGCATCGCATTACTGATTGTGAAAAACGAAGCGATATGTTTGATGCTCTCAGCATGTATCGTCCAAGTGAAATTATATTGCCTGAGGGAACCGTACTACCACAAGATATAAAAGACTTTATGGATAATCAATTCAGTAATATTGTATTATCTCCATTTAGTACATATCATACACAGCGCGAAGTAGCGGAAAAGGCTGTTACTCACTTTGGTGATCTAGGTCTCATGGAAGAGGATGTATGGGAAGCTTTGGGCTATATGCTCTTATATTTAGAGGATATCATTAAGTCTGAAATTTCTCACATTAACTATGTTCATCAATTAAGTGTAGGAAATCGCTTAATTTTAGATACATCTTCTTTGCGTCATTTAGAGATTACTCATAACTTACGTGATGGTGGTCAAAAAGGTACATTACTTGATGTACTTGATCGTACATTAACACCAATGGGCGCACGTCTATTAAAACAATGGCTCGAAAGTCCATTAACTGATGTTAATCAAATTCAGCGGAGACAAGCCGCTGTAGCAGAACTGATTACACGTGGTGCAGAACGTTCCCATATCCGTAGCTTACTAGACTGCATTTATGATTTTGAGCGTATTGTAGGACGTGTAGAAACTGGATCTGTGTCCCCAAGGGACTTAACAGCACTTCGTGAATCATTAGCTGTTTTACCAGATATTAAAAATGTATTAAGTACATGTGCCAGTTTATCATTAACTTCTATCAATGATCGTATTCAAGATCATAAAGATATATATGACCTATTATGTCGTGCTATTGCTGAACAGCCTGCACTGACATTAAAAGAAGGTCGAGTTATTAAAGATGGTTTTAATCCGGATTTAGATGAACTACGTTCATTGGCTACGAATAGCGAACAATGGTTAGCCAAGATGGAAGCTGATATTAAAGAGGCTACCGGTTTATCTAAAATTAAAACTGGCTATAATAAGGTGTTTGGTTACTATTTCGAAGTATCTCATAGTAAATCTGAACAAGTACCGGATTATTTTATTCGAAAACAAACCTTAGCCAATGCAGAGCGTTATATTACACCGGAATTAAAAGAGTTTGAAATCAAAATTCTCAGCGCTAAAGACAAGATAATCGCCTTAGAACATGAACTATATCAACAATTACGAAATGATATTAAACTCGTTATAAAAGATGTACAAGAGACAGCTCGTGCTCTTGCTGAGCTCGATGTATTAGGTTCCTTAGCACTTGTAGGCTATGAAGAGAATTATATTTGTCCTACCATTGTAATGAATGGACAAATTAATATTCGCGATGGTCGTCATCCTGTTATTGAAAAATTCTTAAAACGGGAGGTCTTTGTACCGAATGATATCGTTTTAAATCATGATGATGAGGAGTTCTTACTCATTACAGGACCTAACATGGCTGGTAAATCAACGTATATGCGTCAAGCGGCAATTTTAATGATTATGGCTCAAATCGGCTCTTTCATTCCTGCTCGGGAGGCATCTATTTCACCTGTAGATCGTATCTTTACGCGCGTAGGTGCAAGTGATGATATTTCTACTGGTCAAAGTACTTTCATGGTAGAAATGAAAGAGGTAGCATATATATTAGAAAATGCCACACACAATAGCTTGATTATTCTCGACGAAATTGGTCGTGGTACGAGTACCTTTGATGGATTGAGTATCGCCCAAGCTGTAGTAGAGCATATTTGCAAGCATATTCATGGCAAAACATTATTTGCTACACATTACCATGAGTTAATCTGTTTAGAAGAAAGCTATAGTAAATTAAAAAATTATACTGTAGCAGTAAAAGAAAAAGGTAAGGATGTGGCCTTCTTGCGCCGCATCATTAAAGGTGGTGCAGACCGAAGCTATGGTATTCACGTAGCTAGACTGGCTGGTTTACCTAATTCTGTACTAAAACGAGCAGAAGTGATTTTGGAATCCTTGGAAGATCAAAGTCATGATGCTAGTGATTTAAATAATCGTGTGATTGGCGGTCAACCTACTAATGTGGTTAAAACAACCAATAAACAAGTGAGTGATTCTCCACTAGGTAACCTATTTACTCATTCAGTAGTTGATAGCTTACTGGAAGTCGATGTAATGAGCATGACACCTATTGAAGCATTAAATAAATTATATGAACTACAAGAGGAGGCTCGTAAAGGAGGCGGGAAATAATGGCTACCATTCATGTATTGGATGAAACCACAATCAATAAGATAGCTGCTGGTGAAGTCGTTGAGCGCCCCGCATCAGTTATTAAAGAGCTCATTGAAAACTCTATCGATGCTTCTGCTACTAATATAGAGGTAGAAATTGGAGATGGTGGTGTGGCGTATATGCGCATTACCGATAATGGCATTGGTATGACTGAAGAGGATGCGCGGTTAGCAATCCTACGACATGCAACATCTAAAATTCAACATGTAGAGGATTTATTTGATATTGCATCCCTCGGCTTCCGTGGTGAAGCATTAGCTAGTATTGCCTCTGTATCTCATTTTTCCTTGACTACACGCAAAGCAGATTCTGATTTAGGGACTCGTATTACCGTAGACGGTGGTACTTTTACCGATTGTATTCCTTACGGTGCCGCACCTGGTACGACAATTGAAATTAGAGATTTGTTCTATAATACGCCTGCGCGTCGTAAATTCTTGAAAACAGAACGTACAGAATCGTCTAAGATTCAAGATATTGTGGGGAAATTAGCCCTTAGTAATCCACACATTTCCTTTAAGCTCATCATCGATGATCGAGTGGCTATCATTACGCCTGGAAATGGTAATATTGGTGATACTGTAGCTGCCCTATATGGCTATAAAACTAAGGATGATATATTTACTGTTGCTTATGAAAGTGACTCTATCTATATCGATGGTGTAGTAAGTAAACCTACACTTCTTAAAAGTACGAGAATTTGGCAGACTATTATCGTTAATAACCGGGTTATTTCTGATAAAACCATAATGAAGGCTATAGATAATGCATATCACGCATTATTGCCGAAAAATGGTCATCCTTTAGTGGTCCTAAATATTACTGTTCCTGCTGAGATGGTTGATATTAATGTCCATCCTCGCAAGAGTGAAGTAAAATTTTCTGACGATAAGATTATATTTAAAGCAGTTTACCATGGTATTTTGAATGCCTTAAATAATCCTCTTCATGAGCGTTATGAACGAGAATCATCTTCTTATATAAATGGTACAGTCACTAATGGAGTTGACTTCAATAGTAACAATAGGGATAGTAATAGTAGTTTATCTTCCGCTGGCAAAAGTACGTATGATTCGTACCGAACACCTTCTGTGGTAGAAGATGAGATGCAGTCTGCTGAACATATAGCAACAGCGGTAGATTATGATAAGGTTTTTGGTGGACGACGTACAAAAGGGTATGAAGTCATGCGCAGTGAAACTGCGCAGTTTGTGGAGAATCTTAAAACTAAGGGCTACACACCACCTGCGCCAAAGACGACGTATGAACAGTCTTCCTTTACAGATGAAAGTTTTGATGCTGTCCCTACCGAATATACTAGTTATACAAAAGAGGACGTTGAGAGATTTAAGTCCTTAGCTCAAGATATTCGCGAAGATAATACAGAGGAACGAACGATTCAAAACTCTGGATTCTTACCGATGGGACAAGTTGCGTCTTGTTATATTTTGGCTAAAAAGGGCGATGATCTCTACATTATAGATCAACATGCGGCCCATGAACGTGTACGTTATGATAAGCTTTGTAAGTCCTCTGAAGCAATTCCTATGCAATCTATACTAGTACCTCAATATAGTGAGGCCACAGATGATGAAATGAATTTAGTTGAGGAAGAACGAGAAATATTACTGGATCTTGGATTTGATGTCGAATTAGGTGGTCCTACAAAGATAAAACTTGTAGGCGCTCCTGTAGATTTAGTAGAATCTAAGGCGTTTGAAATTCTCCAATATGTATTTTCTTACTTACATGACCACCAACAACCTACAAAGGCTCAGTTGCGTCATGAAATGCTAGCCTATGCATCTTGTAGAGGGGCCATCAAGTCCGGTCATAATTTAAACATGTATCAAATGACTACCTTAATTGAGGATTTATTTAGTACTGAAAAGCCTTATGTATGTCCTCATGGTCGACCAACAATTATTAAGTTTACACCTGATGAATTAGGGAAATTATTCTTACGGTCCTAATATGAATATTTTAACTACATCTCAAAAATCTAATGAGGCCATTCAGGAGGAAGCCAAGGCATTGGCTTCCTCTATGCATATGACCTATATAAAACGTGGAAAATCATCTATACCGGCATTATTTAGAGAACATCAATGTGAATATATTGCAGTTCTTTCAGGCTCTGGTTTAACCATCCACTTTCCTGAAAATAAACAACATAGCTTTCATCTTTCTATGGCACAACTACGTATATTACGTATAGAACGTGGTGAAGGAGATCATCTAGTTAATGCTGTTCAAACTATTCTGGATAAAAAAGGCATACTTGATGGACAGCAGTTTACATTTCTTGATTCTACTATAGGTTTAGCTAGTGATAGCATAATTGTTAGTTATGCTTTTCCTAATGTAGAGATACAAGGATTAGAAGGTTCGTTTCCTATATGGCTTGCTACTTCCTATGGATTGGCTCATTATATTCATAGTGAGGATAGTGTAACAAATGCGTTACGTCGTATTCAGGTCCATCATGATACCTTTGAAAACTATTTACCAAACATACCGGATAATAGTGTTGATATTATTTATTTTGATCCCATGTTTGAAGTACCTGTAGAGGATAGTCCTCAATTCAAACCTCTTCGTGGTCATACTGTAGAAAGTCATATTGATGATATAATTATGTCGCAAGCTATGCGCGTTGTTAGATATGGTGTTATTATAAAAGAACGACCCTTTAGTTCGGTCTTTCAAAAGTATCCACCTCATCAATGGGTGGGGGGAAAGTATAGCCGCATAGGCTATGGTGTATATATGAAGGAGTTATCGTGAATCCCTTAATTACCATCGTTGGACCTACGGCGGTGGGCAAAACTGATCTTACCTTGGAATTAGCTGAACAACTTAATGCTGAGGTTATTTCTGGTGATGCTTACCAAGTATATAAACAACTCAATATTGGTACCGCTAAACCATCGATGGATGAACTTAATCGGGTAAAACATCATCTCATTGATATACTAGAACCAAATGATTCATATTCGGTATCTATTTTTCAAGACCAAGCGAAAGAGATTATCGCTAGTTTAAAAGATCAGAATATTCTTCCTATTTTATCTGGTGGCACAGGACTGTATGTTCAATCATTATTGGAGAACTATAACTTTAATGATGTTAAACCTGATGAAAGTTTGCGAATAGAACTTGATGAGTTATATAATACCAAAGGTATTGAAGGCTTACGAGACTATGCTTTCACATTGGGAAAAGAGCATAACATAGAAATTCAATATAGCGATAAACATCGTTTATATCGAGCTATTGAGATATTGCATCATGGTGATGTAGATTCATTACGTAATCAAACAAAAGATGGTGTATCTTATAAAGGACCTGTTATAGGTCTTATGAGAGACCGTGATAAGTTATATGAACGCATTAATTTACGCGTTGATATGATGTTTGATGCAGGTTTGATTGAAGAAGTAGAGCAACTTCTTAAATCTGGAGTAAATCCAGATTGCCAAGCTTTTAAAGGCATTGGTTATAAAGAGGTTGTAGAATATATGAATGGCAGTATTACCCTTGATGAATGTCGTGATTTAATCAAGAAGAATACACGACATTTTGCAAAGCGCCAAATTACTTGGTATAAACGTATGCCATATATTGAATGGATACATATTGATAACGATACATCTAAAGATTTTATATTTAATAAAGCTATGGATTTAATCCGTAGAGAAGGATTAGCATGACATTAGAAGAAATACGTAGTAAAGCCCTTGAAATGGCTGAACCAGAATTTAAGAAATTTGAACCTATTGCTTTAGCTAATACAAAAAAAGTATTAGAAGCATTTAAAGAATGCCAAGTATCTGATTATCATTTCACAGGTACTACTGGATATGGTTATAACGATGTGGGACGTGAAAAATTAGATGAAGTATTTGCCTATGTA
>OKRY01001680.1_pt1 | contig 17944 bp, 17 predicted proteins | sample 1601121 | NCBI WGS metagenome assembly OKRY01 (sample SAMEA3541546, study PRJEB24748) | human gut metagenome | biome: human gut; feature: human-associated habitat; material: faeces | place: China | collected 2012
TCTCCCTTATAACAACCAAAACAACAGAAAAATAAAAGAAAAGTATAAATAGTAACCATCGCCAGATTGAGATTGTTTGCAAGGTCTTTTGAAGCCCGTTGCCGGACTTCGTTGCCGACACCCTCTGTCTGGCTATTTTCATGTATGGAGGATAACTGCCTATGGCGAATAATAAGATGAATATTGAAGGAAAAAATTACTCGGATATTCCGGTGTGGCGTAGATATACGCTTACCATTGAGGAAGCTGCCAGGTATTATCATATCGGCGAAGGGAAACTGAGAATGCTGATTGAAGAGCATCCGAATGAAGATTTTTATGTTATGAATGGCAATCGAGCCTTGATTAAGCGTGAAAAATTTGAACGCTATCTGGATCAGGCAACGGCTGTATAACTGGCATTAGAAATGCTTAACAGAAATTCCGAAATCACATGGCATAACTATACGGAGAGCCGGATTTGTGATAGTATAAAACTGCAAGTCTGGCTCTCCTTATTCTGAAAGGAGAGATTTCGATGAGTGAAAAAAGACGAGACAATAGAAATCGGATTTTGCGTGAAGGTGAATACCAGCGTACAGATGGGAGGTATCGTTACCGATATATTGACGAGGATGGTAAGGAGAAGAATGTGTACAGTTGGCATTTGGACAAGAATGACCCGACTCCCAGGGGTAAAAAGCGAGAGCTTTCGCTGAGAGAGAAGGAAAAGCAGATTCAGGCGGATCTGTTTGACCATATCGTTACCCGTGGCGGCAATTACACGGTAGTTGAATTGGTAGAGAAATATACTTCTCTGAAAACCGGTGTCGGTCATAACACCAAGGCGGGATATAAGACCGTAATCAATATCCTGAACAGAGAAGCGTTTGGAAAGCAGCGCATTGACAAGGTTCGCCTGTCTGATGCAAAGACGTGGCTGATCAAGCTTCAGCAGGTGGATGGCAGAGGGTACAGCTCTATTCACTCGATCAGAGGTGTTCTGAGACCGGCTTTTCAGTTGGCGGTAGATGATGATCTGATCCGTATTCTTGCCAATCGAGTAGCACCGAAAATAGAACCGATGGTAGACGGATATGCTGGATTTTTGTTTCTCGACAAGAACGATAAGCCAATGGTCGCCCTTCATTGGGAGAAGTACCTGGAACATATTATTGAGAAATATAACAAGATTTACCGTATTCAGATGCCCAAAGTAACTCCTCATGTATGCAGACACACTTTTTGTTCCAATATGGCGAAATCCGGAATGAATCCAAAGACGTTGCAGTATATCATGGGTCATTCGGACATCAGCGTAACGCTGAATGTTTACACCCATGTGCAGTTCGATGACGCACAGGCAGAGCTGCTTCGAGTAGCAAAAGCCTAAAATACCCCGTTGGTACAGAGCATTTATTTACCAACAGATTTACCAATATTGCAGGGAAAAGCACGAGAAAATACGGGAAGATTTGAGAAGATACCCCGGAAATACAGAAACCGGAAAATGCCGAAAAAACCTGCAATATTGGGCATTTGAGAAGAAATACAAAGCAAAAACGGAGTTATAAGAATATGATAAAAGTACTATTCATCTGCCACGGCAATATCTGTCGCTCCCCCATGTCCGAGTTCATCTTCCGGGATATGGTTGCAAAACGCGGCATAGCGGATCAGTTTGAAATCGCATCGGCTGCGACGAGCCGGGAGGAAATCGGCAATCCGGTCTATCCGCCGGCGGTGCGGAAGCTGCGGGAGCATGGCATTGACCCGTCCGGGAAGCGGGCACGTCAGATGACGAAGCAGGATTACGAATATTATGATTACCTGCTGGCGGCGGAGCAGTATAATATTCAAAATATGCTTCGAATCGTTGGCGGAGACCCGGAGCATAAGATCCATCGGCTGCTGGATTACTCAAAGCATCCGCGCGATATTGACGATCCGTGGTACTCCGGGGATTTCGAAACCGCGTACCGGGACATCGTAGAGGGCTGCGAGGCATTCCTGGAGAGTTTCAGATGAATAAAAATGGCTGCGAAGCAGCGGAAAGCATCGCAGATGCGTTTCTGCGAATGGCGTGTGTGAACTGTAACTTTGCAGATGCTTCAGGAAAGAGAACCTCAGATTCCCCTACCTATTTAAGGAAATGTATGCTACAATAAAAAAGATATCAGGATCAAAAACTCTTTTGCCTCTGATATCAGGACAACAGTATCCGTCATAAAGGCGGGATGACTGATTATCAGATTGCTGTTCCAGGGGTGCTGCGGGCAGCGAATAAGATCGGAGTTTTTGAATGAGTATCAATTCCATGATTTTTCTGACGGCTTTTTTGCCGGTTGTATTTGTGTTGGACAGGCTGTGTGTGCGCAAAACAGCGCTGAAAAATATTCTGCTGCTTCTGGCAAGCCTTGTGTTTTACGCATGGGGCGAACCGGTTTATATTGTCCTTTTACTCGTTTCGATTGCGGCAAATTACGGGATCGGGCTGCTGCTTGGACGTCAGCGGGACGAAAGCGTGGCGGCGAAGACTGTTCTGGCGGCGGGCATTTTGGTAAACCTGGGGATTCTTGGGTATTATAAATATTTTGACTTCTTTTTGCGGATTGTGAACCGGCTGACGGGAAGCGAACATGAGATGCGCAATATCCCGCTTCCGATTGGCATTTCGTTTTTTACGTTCGGAGCGATTTCATATCTGATGGATTTATACCGCGGTCATTATGAGGCGGAGAAAAATCCGCTCAACATGGCGCTGTATCTGTCCTTTTTCCCGAAAATTTCAGTCGGACCGATCGCGCGGTACCGCGATTTTGGACCGCAGCTGACAAACAGACAGGAAACCGTGGAAAAGACGGCGGAGGGAATTCGGCGCTTTGCCTATGGACTTGGTAAAAAGGTGCTGGTCGCAAACATTGTCGGCGCAAGTGTAGATAAGATCTATGCGCAGGACATTACAAATGTTACGGGCGTTATGGTGTGGTGCGCGGCGATTCTGTATGCGATTCAGATTTACTATGATTTTTCCGGTTTCACGGATATGGCCATCGGTCTGGGCAAAATGTTCGGATTCGATATTTGTGAAAACTTTAATTATCCATACCTGTCCGGTTCGATTCAGGAGTTCTGGCGCAGATGGCATATTTCCCTGAGCAGCTGGTTTCGGGATTACCTCTACATACCGCTTGGCGGAAACCGGAAAGGAAAGGCTCGGACATATTTGAATCTGGCGATCGTCTTTTTTGCGACCGGGTTATGGCATGGCGCGACGACAGCGTTTATCGCATGGGGCGCGCTGCACGGATTTTTCATCATTGTGGAGCGGATCGGCTTTAAGAAAATCTTGGACAAAATCGGCTTTTTGCGTTATGTATACACGGGACTCGTCGTTCTATTCGGCTGGGTGATTTTCCGGGTGGCAAATCTGCAGCCGGCGCTGCAGTACATCCGCAGGATGCTGACGCCGTGGCAGTATACCCGGAGCACCTATGCACTGCGGGAGCTGATCGGAAACCGTTGTATCGTAATGGCGGTTGTCGGTGTCCTTGGTATGGGGCTGTTGCAGGTCGGAATCAAAAGGTCCTGCCCGACAGCGGAGAAATTAAAGGGCGGTGTATTGGAACTGGTTTACTGCATGTTCCTGATCGCAGCGTCGATGCTGCTTTTGGTCAACGGAACCTACAGCCCTGCAATTTATCTGAATTTCTGAGTGGAGAATGCATATGAATAAAAAAATGGCGGCGGCATGGCTGATTTGCTTTGCGCTTTTGCTTTTGATGCCGGGAGCTGTGTGGGCGGTAACAAAGGATCGTTTCCAGACGGATGCGACAGAAAATACGGTTTCAACAGAGATTCCGAAGCTGACGAAGGACAATTACAGAGATTATCCGGGACTGGTGGAGAGCGCGTTTAACGCGGCGGTTCCGTTTCGGAGTCAGCTGATTTCCTTTTCCAGCCTGACAGATTTAAAGCTGTTTTGTGAAAAATCCATCAACGACAAGGTTGTGATCGGTTCGGATAACTGGTTGTTTTACAGTATGGAATCGGACATTGATGATTATAAGGGAACGAACCTGTTTACAGAAGGACAGCTTGCACAGATCGCATCGCAGCTTACGACATCGGAGCAGTGGCTTTCCAACCGGGGCAGTGAATTTGTCCTGATGATTGCACCGAATAAGGAGACGATTTACGGCGAAGAGCATCTTCCTTCCTATTATAAAAAGGCGGAAGAAACGCGGACAGATCAGCTGATCGCTTATCTGAAGAAGAATACAGATATCCGTATTGTATATCCGAAAGAGGAAATGCTGAAATATAAGGATGAATATTCCCTGTACTGGCACTATGACACGCACTGGAACGCTGCTGGCGGCTATATTGGGGCGAAAGCGCTGTTAAAGGAGTTGGGAGACGAGCTTCCAGAGGTGGAGAACATCACCTTTACTCCGGATACCTTTTCCGGATATGATCTTGCAAGAATGATGAATCTGCAGAGCTACTACGAAAAAAATATGCCTGCGGAAGAAAATTATATCGTGACCGGTTACAACGGCAACAATTTGCAGGCAGTCTCTATTGACGATGCGACGGCTCTGGTGTATCATTCAGATGCGCCGGATACGAGAAAGCTGTTCATGGTGAGGGATTCCTTTGCCGGAGGAATGGCGGGACCGGTGGCGAGCAGCCTTTCAGACTGCTATATGGCTCATTGGAACGGATTTTTTACGCAATCTATGGTAGAAGAACAAAAGCCGGATGTTTTTGTTCTGGAGCTGGTAGAGAGACGGCTGGATTATCTGCTTTCTTTCTGCCTGACAGACTGAGCAGAAAGGTAACGGATGGGAACAAAAAATAAGGGAGAAGGCAGTTCCTTTGTAAAACAGGCTGGCATTCTGGCTGCTGCCGGCATTATCTGTCGAATTATCGGCCTATTGTACAGAAGCCCCCTGACGGGAATTATCGGAGAGACAGGAAACGGCTATTATGCGCCGGCGTATCGCTATTATCAGATGATTTTGCTGATCTCTTCCTATAGCATTCCGTCGGCGGTATCCAAAGTGATTTCACAGAGACTGGCAACCCACCAGTACAAAAATGCGCAGCGGATTTTTCACTGCTCGATTATTTATGTTGTTGTCGTGGGCGGAATCGCCAGTCTGTTTGCGTTTTTTGGAGCGGATTTTCTGATTCCGGGACGGGCGGCGATGGTGCTTCGGACGCTTGCACCGACAATTTTCTTTTCCGGTCTTCTCGGCGTTTTGAGAGGATATTTTCAGGCAAACCGAAGCATGGTGCAGACGTCCGTTTCGCAGATTCTGGAGCAGATTTTAAATGCGGCGGTCAGCATGCTGGCGGCATGGGGGCTGATGCAGATATTTGCTGGGGAAGACGAGCTGACCTGTGCTGCGTGGGGTGCAGTCGGAAGTGCAGTCGGAACCGGTGTCGGCGTGCTGATAGCACTGGCGTTTATGCTGATGATTTACCATATGAACCGGAAAATAATCCGCCGCAGGATAGAGCGGGATCGTTCCAGAGATTTGCTGGAAACCGGCGAGATTTTCAAGATCATTCTGTTTATGGTAACGCCGGTTCTGCTGAGTACGTTTGCATATAATGCGAGTGCACTGATCAACCAGACCCTGTATCTGAATCTGATGCAATCGGTACACAACGCTTCTTATGATGATATTACGATTATTAACGGTATTTACGATACGGAAGCGGTTGGACTTTCCAATATTCCGATTGCAATCGCGTCTGCGATGGCTTCCGCGATCCTGCCGAGCATTGCAGGAAGCTTTGAGACAAAGAAGAAAAAAGACGTCCGGCACAAAATCAGCGTGGCAATCAAGACGATCATGTTTATCGCGATTCCGTCTGCAGTCGGCATGACGGTATTATCCAGACCGATCGTATGGCTGTTATATAATACGAATACGGACAGCATCCGTCTGGGCGGACGCCTTCTGGCGGCGCTTGGCGCGAGCATCGTGTTCTATTCCCTTTCCACACTGAGCAATTCGATTCTGCAGGCAGTCGGCAAGGCGTCGAAGCCGGTTACAAACGCGGTGATTGCGCTGGCAGTGCAGACTGTGGTGGCGGCAGCCCTCCTGATCTTTACAGATCTTGGTATTTACAGTTTGCCGATTGCCGTTACGGTATATTCTTTTATGATGTGCCTGTTAAATGGCATCGCGGTAAAAAAAGCGACCGGCTATCATCAGGAAATCGAGAAGACGTTTGTCCTGCCGCTGGTATCCTCTGCGATCATGGGGCTTGTGGTTGCAGGTATTTATTATGGGCTGACGCTGACAGTGCTGAAAGGATATCTCGGCAATGCGGTTGCACTGCTGCTTTCGGTGGCAATCGGCGGACTGACGTATTTTGCGGCGGCGTTAAAGCTTGGCGTCATGTCGAAAAAAGAACTGCTCGGAATTCCCGGAGGCAGTATGATTGTGAAATTTGCGGTAAAATTGCATTTGCTGAAGAATTAGACCGTAAATTTGTAATAGAATTGTAATAAATGCAGAAAAAGGCTGGATTTTTACCGCCTGCGGGAGTACAATATTTAAACTAGGTTGGTTTAACCTTTTCAAAAAAGAAAAATATTCAGGAGAATGATATATGAAAAAAACCAGTTTGTTCTGTCTGGCGCTGGGATTATCTGCAGCATTATGTGCATGTGGCTCTGCAGCGACAGAAACAACCCCTGTACCTGAAACGGATTCAGCTGTTGCAGCGACGGAAAGTAACGATACAACCGGAACAGAAAATGCAGCAGCGGAGACGGAAAGCATTGTTACAGAAGACGCAGTTCCGACCAGCTACCTGACCGGTCTGGAATGCACCGAAGAGGAACGCGAACAGCGCCCGATGGCAGTTATGCTGAACAATATCAAGGCAGGAACCCCGCAGGCAGGAATCGGACAGGCATCCGTGATTTATGAAGCGCCGATGGAAGGCGCGGATGTGACCCGTCTGATGCCGTTGTTTGAAAACTGGCAGAATCTGGATACGGTCGGCTATATCAGAAGTAGCCGTGATTACTTTGTATACAGCGCACTGGAATTCGATGCGATTTATGCGCATTTCGGACAGGCTACCCCTTATGTCGGCGATCTGTTAAACAGTGATCTGGTGGACAACATCAGCGGCGCGGTTGCAGGAATTGACCGTCCGGCTTCCAAAGCGTTCATGCGGACGGATAAGCGGAAAGCACCCCACAATGTGTATACAACCGGTGAAGCGCTGGCAGAAGCGGCAGAGAAATTTGAATACAGCCTGACTTATCACGATACGCATAAGCAGAAATTTGCCTTTGCACCTCTGGGCGAAAAGGCAGACTATCCGGATAACGATACCGTTGTCCTGATGTATCCCGGCGGTGAAAAGACCGGTGTTGGAAACGGCTATTCCAATGTGCAGGCTTATTTTGAATATAACGATGAAGACGGAAAATATTACCGTTATCAGTACGGTGACAAGCATATTGACGAGACAACCGGCGAACAGCTGACAGTCGATAACGTTATTTTCCAGTATTGTCACGGCGAGTTCCGGGATTCCAAAGGTTATATGGCATTTGATGTGCACGGCGGCTGGGAGCCTGGTGCAGATCTGACCAATTACAAGGTTCAGGTATTTACTGGAGGTAAGATGGTAGAAGGAACCTGGTCAAGATATTCGGATACCGATCCGGCGCTGTATGTGGATGCAGACGGTAACCCGATCCGGCTAAATCGCGGAAAAACATGGGTTTGCCTGATCTGGAACGAACATGCGGATGACGTTGTACTGAAGTAATCCGAAAATCTGAGAGGTACACGATAGTATGAAAGAAGTTTGGGCAAGTTTTCGTCTGGCTTTTTCGATGTATTCGATTTTTCCTGCCAGGCAGATCAAAAAAACCCGTAGAAATATGAAGTATATTCTGATTTTCGTACCGCTAGTCGGCGCGATTATCGGGTTCATTCTAAAACAGTGGCAGGTGATCAGCCCGTATCTGATCGATAAAGATCTGCTGGGCGCGGTTGTCTGTGCGATGCTTCCGATCTTTTTATCGGGCGGCGCGTTTCTGGATGGTTTCTTCCGGACAGTAGATGCGCTCAGTTCCCATCAGCCGAGGGAAGTCAAGCTGGAAATCCTGCGGGATTCCCACAGCGGATACTTCGCAATTATTATCTGTGTCTGCTATTTCTTCCTGATCGTCGGTCTTTGGAGCGAAATGCCGCTGGACAGCTGGCCGGTTCTTGCATATGGCTTCATACTTTCCAGAGCGCTCTATGGTCTTTCGATCGAATGCTTTCCGCATTCGCAGGAAAGCAAATGCTCCCTGTATGTCGGAAAAGGCAAAAGCAGAGGAATTGTGATCGCATTTATGATCGCTTATATCGTGATCTCTGTAGTGGGTATGCTGGTGTGTGACATTCAGGTAGCGATTCCGTGTCTGGTCGGTGCACTGCTCGCATTTTTGTACTATTGCTATGTGGCGTTCCATCATTTCGGGGGAATTACAGAGGATATCGCATGCTTCTTTGTTCAGGTGTGTGAAATTATGATGCCGCTCGTTGTACTGCTGACCAGCATTGCGACGAGACTGGATATTGCAGGGGAACTGTAAACAATGGGATGCACGCTCTGCGAGCATTCTATTGTCATGAATTAAAAACTGTTATGAGCCGGTGCAGATGTTTTAATCTGTACCGGCTCGTTTATGTTGTAGGGCGTGCCTGCACCGCAGATTGCCGCAGTGTATCGCGCCTGCCTTTCATTTTTTAGTTTGGTCCGTTGTTCGCTGCGCTCTGCAGAAACTGCTCCTTCGCATAGACCGCTGCGCCCAGCATTCCGGCGGCGTCTCCGAGAACTGCAGTGACGATTGTACAGCAGCCATAGGGAATTCGCAGCGCATGGGTATCCAGAATTTCACGGGTGTACTGAAGCAGGCGATCGCCCATACGGGACATGCCGCCGCCGACGATGATGATTTCCGGATTGTACAGGCTGAAAACGGCGCACAGACCGTAACCCAGCAGTTTTCCGGTTTCCTGTATGGTCTCAATGGTGACAGCATCACCGTCATCGTAGGCACGGGAAAGCATGTCTGCAGTGACCTTATCAAGGTCATTATTTACCCAGTCACAGATGATGCTGTGCTGTCCTGCTTGGACTTTTTCCCGGAAGGTGCGCAGGATGCCAAGGGCGGAAACATAGCGCCCAAGACAGCCGGAGCTTCCGCAGCGGCATTCCCGTCCTTCGCGGAACATGTTGATATGCCCGATTTCGCCTGCAGAACCGGTAGCGCCGTAGATCACGCGTCCGTCGATGACCGCAGCGCCGCCAAGGCCGGTTCCGAGGGTGATCATCAGGACGTTATTGCGGTTTTTGCCGGCGCCGAATTTCCATTCACCGTATAGGTTTACGCGGGCGTCATTGTCGATGTAAGTTGGAATGTGCAGATGGCTTTCCATCCAGGCAACGATCGGAACCTCCTCCCATTTTGGAAAATTCGGGGAAAAACGGGAAATACCGTTTTTGATATCGAGGATGCCGGGGACGCCGATGCCCATGCAGGTGATATCCTGACAGGTCAGGTGCAGCTCCTCCAGAAGCGCAAGCACAGTGTCGTAAATGCGGTTGAGGACGTGCTCCGAACCGAGACGGACCTCTGTGGGGGTGCGCTTTTCCCCGAGCTTATGAAAAAAATCATCGAAAACAGAAATTTTGATATTGGTTCCACCGAGGTCAAGCCCGATATAGGTTGCCATAAAATCCTCCTATTTACAGGTGCGTTTGCCGGAAAGCAGGAACTGCACTGTGTTTATAACAGCTGAAAAACGTTTATATCCGTTCTTTTTTCAGTATAACATATGCCCCGTGGAAGAAAAAGTGGAACTGTCAAAAATAGTGTGATAGAATATGCGTAAGTTACAGTTCGCTCGTGTCTTTTTATGTACAGATTTCGAACGCACAAGATGCAGAAAAGAAGGATAATACTATGATTGCAGAACAATATCGAAAAATGCTGGATGCAAAGTCAGTGATCCGCCAGTTGTCCGAGAAGGCGACGAAGCGGGCGCAGATAATTGGTGCAGAGAATGTATTCGATTACAGCCTGGGAAATCCGTCCGTACCGGCACCGGCAGAGTTTAAGCAGGCACTGCTGGACCTGATTGAGAAGGAAGATCCGATGACCCTGCACGGCTACAGCCCGACGCTCGGTATCCCGTCTGTGAAGACGGCGATTGCGGAGTCCTTAAACTGCAGATTTGACATGAACTACGGACCGGAGCATATTTTCCCGGTTTCCGCAGCAGCGGCGGCAATCGCGCATGCGCTGCGTGCAGTGACTGTGCCGGGGGATGAAGTGCTGACCTTTGCTCCGTTTTTCCCGGAATATCATCCATATGTAGATCTGACCGGAGCCGTTTTAAAGGTTGTTCCGGCGGACACGAAGAGCTTCCAGATCAATTTCGAAGCGTTTGAAGAAATGTTGGGACCGAGGGTTGCGGCAGTGTTGGTGAATACACCGAACAATCCGTCCGGCGCAGTTTATTCGGCGGAGACGTTGACAAAGCTGGCGGAGGTTCTGACGAGAAAAGCAGAACAATACGGGCATGATATTTTCCTGATTTCGGATGAACCGTATCGGGAAATCGTATTTGACGGCAAACAGCAGCCGTATGTATCGAAATTTTATGCCAATACGATCAGCTGCTACTCTTTTTCCAAGGCGCTGTCGCTGCCGGGCGAGAGAATCGGCTATCTGGCGGTCAATCCGGCGTGTCCGTATGCGGCGGAGATCGTAAATATGTGCGGACAGATTTCGAGGGGAATCGGCCATAACTGCCCGACGTCCCTGATGCAGCTGGCGGTATCGAAGGTGCTCGACCTGACCTCCGATTTCTCCGTCTATGAAAAGAACCGCAACCTGCTCTACGAATGCCTGACGGACTGTGGCTTCGAGGTTGTGAAGCCGGAAGGAACCTTTTACATCTTCCCGAAAGCACCGGAAGCAGACGCGGCGGCATTTTGTCAGAAAGCGCTGCAGTACGATCTTGTGCTCGTTCCGGCGGATTCCTTCGGCTGTCCCGGATATTTCCGCATGGCATATTGCATTGATACGGAGAAGGTGGAGCGTTCCCTGCCGGTGCTGCGCAAAATGATGAAAGAAATCTATGGTTGAATGAAAAGCCCTGATATCATAAAATGAGTGAAACGACAAATGAGACAGCAGGAGTTTTGCAGCAAGGAGGCGCATATCTATGATGTATCAGGCGGGACTGGTGCTGGAGGGCGGCGCGATGAAGGGCGTTTACACCGCCGGCGTGCTGGATTTTTTTCTGGATGCAGGAATCGACTTTGCCAAATGCTACGGCGTTTCGGCGGGAGCGTGCTGCCTGTGCAGTTATCTTTCCAGACAAAAAGGCAGACAGTACAGCGTTTTTACCGACTATCTTGAGGATAAAAACTATTGGGGACTTTCGAGCCTGTTAAGGACCGGCGATTATTTCAATGTCCAGATGTGTTATCACGATATCCCGGAGCGCTTAAATCCGTTCGACTACGAGACGTTTGATAAAAATCCGAGTAAAGGATACGCGGTCGTAACCAATATTGAAACCGGACTGGCCGAGTATCTTCCGATGAAGAATATGCACAGAAATATCGATGCAGTGCGCGCATCGGCATCGATGCCGCTTGTGTCAAGGCCGGTAGAGATTAACGGAAAGCTGTACTTAGACGGTGGACTTGCGGATTCTATCCCACTGCTGCATGCCGTGACGGACGGATGCCGCAAAAATGTCGTTGTGATGACAAAAGAGGCGGGCTATCGTCGTGTCCAGCCAAAGCATCTGGAACTGATCAAAGCCAGATATGCGAAATATCCGAAGGTATACGAGCTGATGGTAAACCGCGCAGCAGCCTATAACCAGCAGCTGGATTATCTGGAAGCGGAGGTAAAAAATGGCACTGCGTTTTTGATTCAGCCATCCCGCCCAAATGAAGTGGGACGCATCGAAAAAAACAGGAAAAAGCTGCGTGCGCTTTATGAAGAAGGATATCAGGAAGCAGCGCGTCGCAAGGAAGAGCTGATCGCTTTTCTGGAAAAGTAAAGGAGGCAGAAAATGTTATCATTTATTGAAATTTTAAAGGCGATTCTGTTCGGAATCGTAGAGGGCATTACCGAGTGGCTGCCCGTCAGCAGTACAGGTCATATGATTCTGTTAAACGAGTTCGTTCATATGAACGTTTCAGAGGAATTCTGGGATATGTTCCTGGTTGTCATCCAGCTGGGCGCGATTTTAGCGGTTGTGCTGCTGTTCTGGAAACAGATCTGGCCGTTTAATTTTACCGGAAGGTCCAAAACAAACGGCATTGTGAAAAAGGACATCATGAAAATGTGGTTCAAGATCATTGTTGCCTGCATTCCGGCGGCAGTGGTTGGTCTGCTGTTCGACGATATCCTTGAAAAATACCTGTACAATCCGATTACGGTCGCAGTGATGCTGATCCTGTTCGGTATCGGATTTATCCTTGTAGAAAATGGTCATAAAGGAAAACGTGCAAGAGTCCGCAGTCTGGCACAGCTGACCTATAAGGATGCGATCATTATCGGTCTGTTCCAGCTGATCGCGGCAATCTTTCCTGGAACCTCCCGTTCCGGAGCAACCATTCTGGGCGGTCTGATGATCGGCGTTTCCAGAACCGTTGCGGCAGAGTTTACGTTCTTTCTGGCGATCCCGGTTATGCTGGGGGCGAGCCTGTTGAAGGTGATCCGCTTCGGCCTTGCCTTTTCAATGGCGGAGGCAGTGATCCTGCTGGTTGGCATGGCAATTGCTTTTGTTGTATCCGTGCTTGTGATCCGCTTCCTGATGGGCTACATCAAAAAACATGACTTCAAGGTGTTTGGCTGGTATCGAATCGTGCTCGGTATTCTGGTGCTGCTGTATTTCTTTGTAATCAAACAATAGAATGCTCGCTCTGCGAACATTCTATTGTCATGAATAATAGATTGCAAAAGCTGCTTTGCGGCGGGCAATCGGTAGAAACTGATTTGAATTGTGGACTGTCCGGTGCGACAGTCCCTTTTTTGTTTCTGATAATAGAATACATGCTCGTAAGAGTCACATCTTGCCGGGAAATGTAAAAAATTTTACATGAATTTTACAAAAACGGTGGGCAGATTTTACGGACACCTGTTACAATGAGCTGGAAATGAAGATCAGATCAAAAAGGAGAGAGTTATGCAACTGGAAGGAATTTCGGTATTGTTTTCATTTATCGGCGGCCTGGGGATGTTTCTATACGGCATGCATGTAATGGCGAATGGCCTGCAGCATTTTGCGGGTGGAAAGATGCAGCGGCTGATGAGTTTTCTGACGCAGAACAGGCTGATGGCAATTCTGGTAGGAACCCTCGTCACGGCAGTGATTCAGAGCTCTTCTGCGACGACAGTTATGGTGGTCGGCTTTGTCAATGCCGGGATGCTGAATCTGTCGCAGGCGGTCGGCGTCATTATGGGTGCAAACATCGGTACGACGATCACCGCGTGGCTGGTATCCCTGAGCGAGTTCGGCAGTTTTTTGAACCCGGAATTTTATGCGCCCCTGCTGCTGGGAATCGGCGCATTTGTCATTTTATTTGCAAAATCAGACAAAAAGAAACAGATCGGTGAAATCCTGATCGGATTTGCCGTGCTGTTTATCGGTCTTTCCTTTATGTCCGACGCGATTAAGCCCTATCGGGATTCCCCGATCTTTTCCAATGCGTTTACCATGCTCGGCAAAAATCCGCTGCTCGCGATCCTGACAGGTACAGTTGTAACGGCGATTATCCAGAGCTCTTCTGCCTCGGTCGGCATTTTGCAGACGCTGGCAATGAACGGCATCGTCAACTGGAAATCCGCAGTGTTTATTACGCTCGGACAGAATATCGGTACCTGTGTGACCGCGCTTTTATCCGGCGTCGGTTCCGGCAGAAACGGAAAACGCGCGTCTGTCATCCATCTTTCCTTTAATGTCATTGGCGCGGTACTGTTCGGCATAATCATGTATGTGCTGTTTTTGATTTTCCCGGCATGGGGCGCGTCTACGATGAGCAGCGTGGACATTTCCATTTTCCATACGGTATTCAATATCACCTGTACCGTGGTGCTGCTTCCGTTTGCAGAAAAGCTCGTCTGGGTTTCCGGCAAGCTTGTGCCCGGGACAGAGGAAACAGAGGACGAGCTGGAGGGCAGCGAAGCAAGAAAGATGGCGAAGCGCTTAGACAGCAGAGTACTTGGCAATCCGCTCTTTGCGCTGGCAACGGTAGTGCAGGAGGTTTCCGTGATGGGGCATGCGACCTGTCAGAACCTGGAGCTTGCGCTTGCAGCCGTGTCAGAAGAAAATCTTCAGAAGGCGCAGAAGGTATACGAGCGGGAAAAAGATATCAACAGTATGGAAAAAATCCTGACGGAGTTTTTGGTGGAGGTAGATAATCTTTCCTTGACAGAGGGGCAGCAGGAGCAGGTGAAAAACCTGTTTTATACGGTCAGTGACATCGAACGGGCGGGCGATCATGCGGAAAACATCGCAGAGCTGGCGGAGACGCTATCGAAAAATTCCGGCAGTTTTTCCAAAAAAGGAAAAGTGGATCTGGAACTGATTTCCGCCCAGACGATGCAGTCCTTGCAGATTGCGGTAGAATCGAGGGAAACAGGTTCTGTCAAGTCTGCAAATGCAGTCCGTGTGCTGGAACAGAGCGTGGACCAGCTTGAGGAAGAAATGCGCGAAAAACATATCCGCAGACTTTCTAAAGGAAAATGTGACCCGGAGAGCGGTGTGATCTTCCTGGATATTATAAGCAATCTGGAACGGATTTCTGACCATGCAGTCAATGTTGCAGACTATGTAAAGGCAGAAGCTGAGGCCGGGATACCGGCGATCCGGATCTAAGGCTGACGGTATGGCGGAGAAAGCAGATCATATCACACAGATACCTGGCAGAGCTTATCGAACGGAGCTGAGATTACACTGTGCAGCGCATCGTACACGACATACGCAGCGGGTATCATGCATATAGAAAAGGAGAATCCGGAATGATCTATATTATAGAGGACGATGAAAATATCAGAAATCTGGTTCAGGTGGCACTGAACAGTTCCGGCTATGAGACTGCGGCATTTGAAACTGCGGAGGAAGCACTTGGCGCATTTAAAGTAAAAGCTCCCCAGCTGGCGATTTTTGATCTGATGCTGCCGGGAATGGACGGACTGGAAGCAATCCGTAAAATTCGCGCAAACGATGCGTGGAAAAAGCTTCCGGTGCTGGTGCTGACAGCGAAGGACAAGGAATACGACAAGGTAGCAGGACTGGATGGGGGCGCAGACGACTATATGACCAAGCCCTTCAGCGTGCTGGAGCTGCTGGCACGGGTGCGTTCCCTGCTGCGCCGTACCAAAGAGGAGGAACCGGAACAGCCGAAGCTTTTCGACTGCGGTGCCCTGCATCTGGATCTGGAAACCCGGGAAGTAAAGGTAAACGGAAGAGAGATCCTTTTAACCTACAAAGAATATGAGCTGCTAGTTTATCTGGCGGAAAATCAGAACCGTGTGGTATCGCGGGACGAGCTTTTGGATAAGCTTTGGGACTGGCGAGCGGATGTGGAGACAAGGACACTTGATATCCATATCAAGACCCTTCGCCAAAAGCTGGGGGAAGAGGCGGGACACTACATTAAAACGGTGCGCAGCGTCGGCTACCGTTTTATGAAGCCCCAGGAATAGGAAAGCAAAAGGAAAGATGGGGAAATGAAAAAAATTGTGATAAAAAATCCGATACTGGTCCGCTTTGGCATGATCTTAGTATTGGCGCTGGCGATCAGCAGCATTGTTTCGTCTTTTTTTCTTGGAAGCCGGATGCGGCAGGAAAATGTAGAGATGATGGAAAAGACGATTTCCGTAGTGGAATACACACTGGATACGGACAAACCGTTGCAGAAGCAGCTGCAGAAGGTTCATGCATCTGCACTGGATGCGAATGTTCGGGTTACGATAATCGCAAAAGACGGAACAGTGCTTGCTGATTCTGATCTAAAAAATGTGGACGGTATGGAAAATCATCTTGACAGGCAGGAGGTAAAGGAGGCACTTGAAAAGGGTGAGGGCAGTTCGACCCGTTATTCTGAAAGTCTTGGTCAGGAGATGCTGTATGTAGCAAAGCTTTCAGAGGATGGAAAGGCTATTATTCGTATGTCGATTCCCTACACCGGCCTTTTCCGGTATATGATCGTAGTGCTTCCGCTTCTGCTTGTCGGAATGATCGTTGCGTTTGCTGTAAGCGTTGCAGTTGCGGCGAGATATTCCGGATATATCCGCTCTGATGAAATCAAACGGCAGATGGTACAGATGGAGCGGGACCGTAAAATTCGCCAGGAATTTTTCAGTAATGCCTCCCATGAGCTTAAAACGCCGATTACGTCCGTGCGGGGCTATGCGGAGCTGTTGAGTCAGGATTTTGTCAAGGATGAGGCGACCAGGAAGGATTTCCTTGCGAGGATTTTAAAGGAAACAGAGCATATGACAAGTCTGATCGATGATATCCTGATGATCTCGCGGCTGGAAAGCAAGGATGCGGAGGTAACGCTGAGTAAGGTGAATTTAAAAAGCGTGATGGATGAGGTCCTGGAATCACTGACGCCACAGGCGGCATCCTGTAAGGTGGAAATTTCGGGCTCATGTGGAAATGTGATCCTCCAGGCAAGTCTGCAGCAGATGCGGGAGCTTTTATCAAATCTGATCAGCAATGGCATCAAATACAACCATCCGGGCGGACATGTCTGGACAAAAATCTGGCAGGAGCCAGAGGCAATATATATAGAAGTAAAGGATGATGGTGTAGGAATCGATCCGGAGGATCAGAAACGTGTCTTTGAACGCTTTTTCAGGGTGGACAAGGGAAGAAGCCGTAAAATGGGCGGAACCGGCCTGGGACTGTCGATTGTGAAGCACATCACGGCGTATTACGGGGGCAGTGTGAGGCTTACCAGTGAGCCTGGAGCCGGAAGTACATTTTTTGTCGAAATTCCGATGTCCGGAATAAATAAAATGTAAAAATATTATCTAAAAAGCGTTATTTTTTTCGGCAAAAACAGAGGAAAGGTTGACAATATCTGGTTTTGGAAGTAAACTAATCACTAAATTCAGGTAATTGCTAGATAATGATAGGACAAGGAGAATGGATACCTGGGTGTTAAGGAGGAGATCATTATGAGAAAAAGCACAGTGAAGAAAACTGTAACAAAGGCACCCGTTAATAAAAAAGAAATCGTAAAAGCTGAGACTGTTGCGGCAGTAAAGACCGAAGAACCCAAGACAGAGGCTGTTGAGGCAGAGACTGTTGAAGCAAAGACAGAAGAAAAAGCAGTTGAAGCAGAAGCAACAGCTGCCGCTAAAACAGTAGAAAAGCCCGCAGCAAAGAAAACAGCTGCAAAGAAGACCACAACAGCAAAGGCAACCGCTGAAAAGAAAGCGCCTGCAAAGCGCGCAACAAAAGTAGCTGCTGTAAAGACTGAGGTAAGCGTTCAGTTTGCAGGCAAGGAATACACAACTGAGAGACTGGTTGAGATTGCCAAAGATGTATGGCAGTATGACCTGGGCAACGCACCGGAAGAGTTCAAGAGCGTTGAGCTGTACGTAAAGCCGGAAGAGAGCGCAGTATACTATGTGATCAACGGTACAACAAGCGGAAGCTTCGGAATCTAAGTGTCTGAGCAGGCACCGCAATCGAAAGCAGGCGTCGCCATAATCTGAGCGGGCGCTGCAGAGTCAGAACGTACATAATACACAGAAATAAGAACAGCCGTATCGGGGACGAATCCTTCCCGGTGCGGCTGCTTTTTTTTCATCGTATAGGAAACTTCGTTTCCATACGATAAAAACGCTCCGCTTAGGATGCGCACTCGGCGCAGGGGTAGA